>Ga0114931_10000167_pt1 | contig 74670 bp, 56 predicted proteins | sample 2SBtaG_FD_89579 | JGI IMG/M metagenome (GOLD analysis project Ga0114931, IMG submission 89579) | Deep subsurface microbial communities from Kolumbo volcano to uncover new lineages of life (NeLLi) - 2SBTROV14_V59a metaG | ecosystem: Environmental > Aquatic > Marine > Volcanic | place: Kolumbo...
GGGAGGCTCGGCGAAGCCGAGGGGGCGCTGCTGCGCCCCCAACCAACGTTGCTAGTCCCGCGTTGCGCGGCGCAGCCGCGCGTGCGAAGCAGCCATCGCTTCGATGGAAACGCGGGACTAGCCCGGCGGCCGCGCGGGTGGGGGAGCGCCGACCTGCGCGCCCTGGGGGCTGCAGGGGCGGATGGGGCGCGCCTGCTCCGGGACCTGGTTGGGTGCGCCCCCGGCAGAATGGATTTGGCAATGCACGGGGTTTCGCGGAGCTCCTTCGGGGGTAGAGTGGGGGCGTGCAGATCGATCCAGGGACGCTCGAGGGGTTGCCGCGCGATCAGCTGATAGACAGGGCGGGGAAGGCGGGCGTACGGCGCCCAGAGCTGCTCACGCGCGTGGAGCTGAAGGACGAGATCGTGCGGCTCAGCGAGACGGACGAGCGCAAACGGCGCGCGGCGCGCGGCTGGTTCGGGGTAGCGCGCGATCTGCTGGCGAGTGTGGTCGAGCAGGGGCTGCACATGCCGGATGCGGCGAAGCTGATCCGCGGCGAGCCGCTGTTGGGCGACAGCTACAAGGCGCCGGCGCCGGTTGCGACGGTGACCCTGGCGGAGATCTACGTGGCGCAGGGGCATACGCAGCGCGCGCTCGCCATCCTCGACCAGGTGCTGGCGCGCGAGCCCGATCATGAAACCGCGCGCGGCCTGCGCGACCGGCTGCTCGCTGAAGCGGAACGCGAGGACGCGGCGCAGGCCGACCAGTCCGCAAAGGTCGCCCGGAGCTCCGCGACTCCGGCGAGCGCCAAGTCGGCGAAGTCGGCGAAGTCGGCGAAGTCGGCGAAGTCGGCGAAGGCACGCGCTGGCGCGCGAGCCGCCGACGTGGTCGTGACGATCGCCGAGTCGCCGGGCAGCGTGTACCTCTACTGGGAGGTGAGCGAGCGCTCGTTGCGCCGCGCGCAGAAGCAGCAGGCAGTCGGCCACGCCGTGATCCGCCTGCTCGAGGTGCGCCCGAGCTGGGAGGGCGCCGAGCGCGTCGAGCGCGAGCTGGACGTCGAGTTGCCGAGTGGAAGCCAGCGCGTCTCGACCGACGAGAGTGCGCTGGTGCGGGCCGCGCTCGGCTGGCGGTCGTCGGCGGGGTTCTTGCCGTTCGCGGTGGGCAGCGAGCTTTCGCCGCCGGCTGGTAATGGCGCGGCGCCGAGCCTCAGCCCATGGCAGCGGCGCGCCCTGGAAAAGTATCGAACTGTGGCAAAATGACACGATTTTTGCGGAAATCGTGACATTTTGCTACGATCCGGGGTTTTCAAAGCAACCGGCGCGGCTTCCCGCCCGACCGGCGATGCATGGTCGCCGGGCACAGGTTCCTCTTCGCTCCTCTCCTCGCCGTGCTGCTGCTCGGCGCTCCACGCGCTGTCGCGTCGCCGTCGCGCGGCAGCTTCCGCGTTTCGCTGCGGGCCGCCTGGGTCACGCGCTGGTCGGGGCAGCGCGAGGCGCTGGGCATGCTGTCGCTCACGCTGCCGCTCGATCGCTTCGTGGCTCCCGCGGCCCCGCCGCGTGCGCCGGACATGCCCGCGCGCGCACTTTCGGAAGGCCCTGCGGAAGGCGACACTGCCGCGCGCGATCGCGGCGCGTCCGCCGCGCCGGTGACGATCGTGCTGCGCCCGGCGCTGGCGCGCAGGGCGGTCGGCGCTGCGCTGCGCGCGCACGGCTATCCCGCCGGCCGCCGCCGGCTCTCGTCCATGTCGAGCCGCGCGCGGCTGTCCGCCATGCTGCCCGAGGTGCGGCTGAAGGCGGCGCGGAGCAACGACGAGTCGCTGCGACTCACGCCGACCAGCTCCGATCCGTACCGCTACACGCAGGCTGGCGGTTCCACGCTCTGGTCCGAGGCGCGCTTGACCTGGAAGCTCGACCGGCTCGTCTTCGCCGACGAAGAGCTGGCGGTGGAGCGGCTGCGCCAGCGGCGCGACAAGGCACGCCTCGAGCTCGTCGAGCATGTGCTCGCGGCGCTCTTCACCTGGCAGCGTGCGCTGGTGAAGAGCGCGGACAGCTCGCTCCTGCCGAACGAGCGCACGCTCGCCCAGCTCGACGCCCTCGAAGCCGAAGCCACGCTCGACGTGCTCACGGGCGGCTGGTTCTCGAAGCGGCGATCGCGGAAGTGACGCATCGCAGGTGCGGCGCGATACCCGGAGCTCATCCGCCGTCGGGGCAGGCCGGGCCGGCGCCGCCGCACAGCGTGCAGTGGTGTGCGATGCAGCGCGGTGTTCCGAAGAACGGACAGTTGCACCCGCCCGGGCCGGGGTGGCTCTGGGCTTCGATCGCCGAGAGCTGCTGTTCGTAGGAGCTCTTGTCTTTCGCGTTGATGGCGTCGCGGCCGCACAGGCACTGCGGCGCGCCTGGACAGAAGCTCCCGGCGGTGACCGCGACGCAGTCCGGGTCCGACTGGCAGCTCTGGTCGAAGCCGGAGCCGTCGATGGCGGGGCAGGGGGGCGGCACCGCGTCCGCCGTACACAGCGCGGTGTTGACCGCGGGCTTCCAGGTGCCGTTCGTGCAGCTGACCGCCGGGCAGTTCTGGACGCACGGATCGCACGCCGGGTCCGTGCAGTAGGTCGCTTCGGTCGCGCACGCCTTCCCCAGGGCGGCTCCGCTGTTGATGTCGAGGATGCCGGGGCAGCTGGTCGCCGCGTCGGCGGGCCTCGAAGCGTCTGGTGGGCCGCCGGCGTCGGACCGGGATGTCGTCGTGGCGCCGCCACAGCCGGCGAGGGTGATCGCGATGACATGGATGGCCACGAGCTGGCACAAGACGGCACACGACGGCAGGCGAAGGGACATGGAGACGGCGTCGAGCAAGCCCTGTGCCGGAAAGGGCTGGCGGAGCAGGCGCGCGTGGGCTAGATGCCGGGCATCATGCTGGCGGAAACTCGTAGCTTGCTCCAGGACCTGAAACGGCGTGTCGATGCGCTAAGGGGGTCTCTTTGACGTCCCGCAGCTGAAGCGGGACATCGAAGAGCTCGATTCGCTCTCGGCCGCTCCGGATTTCTGGAACGACCAGAACAAGGCGCAGGCCATCACGAGGAAGCGGGCCGCAGCGGCTGCCAAGCTGGAGCTGGCCGAGTCGCTCACGAAGGACGTGGACGACGCGCTGGAGCTCCTGGAGCTGGGCGCGGCGGAGCAGGACGAAAGCGTCGTCTCCGACATCGAGGCGCAGGTGCCGGAGATCGAGGCGCGGGTGCGCAAGGCGGAGCTCGCGCGCATGCTCTCGGGGCCGGCTGATCACGCCAATGCCATCGTGAGCATCCATCCGGGGTCGGGCGGCACGGAGGCGAAGGACTGGGCGGAAATGTTGCTCCGCATGTACCTGCGTTGGTGCGAGCGGCGCGGCTACAAGACGGAGATCATCGACTACCAGGCGGCCGACGAGGCGGGCATCGACGGCGTGTCGTTCACGGTCACGGGCGAGAGCGCCTACGGCTATCTCAGGCCGGAGATGGGCGTGCACCGGCTGGTGCGCATCAGCCCGTTCGATTCCAACGCGCGGCGGCAGACGAGCTTTGCCGCGGTGGAGGTCACGCCGGACATCGAGGACGAGATTGACATCGAGGTGAAGGACACCGACCTCGACGTGTCGACGATGCGCGCGGGCGGCAAGGGCGGCCAGAACGTGAACAAGGTCGAGACGGCCGTGCGCATGAAGCACGTGCCGACAGGCATCGTAGTGGTGTGCCGCGCCGAGCGCAGCCAGCACCAGAACCGCGCCATGGCCATCAAGATGCTCAAGGCGAAGCTGTACGAGATCGAGCTGGAGAAGCGCGAGGCCGAGCAGCAGCAGTACGAGGCGGCGAAGGGGCAGATCGCCTGGGGGAACCAGATCCGGAGCTACGTGCTGCAGCCGTACCAGATGGTGAAGGACCTCAGGACGGAGCACGAGACGGGCGCCGTGGACGCGGTGCTCGACGGCGATCTCGACGGCTTCATCGAGGCGTATCTGATGCAGAACGCCGACAAACACGCGGGCAAGGAAGCGCCACCGCGCGCGCAGGCGTAGGCGCGCGAGCGCGTGGGCGTCGCGTGGGCGTCAGGGCGACGCTGCGGCGGACACAACCGTTTATGTCGTCGGAAATGTCGTCGCGTGGGCTCAGCGTTTCGCCTGCGTCTCCGCGAAATCAAGCAGCCGCTTCGCGTACGCCGGATTGTGTGCGCCGGCGGCGGGATCTTCGAGCACGAGGCGCACGGCGGCGAGGGCCTGGGCGCGCGCCTTGTCCGGCGGGATGCTTTCGTTGGCTGCGTGTGGCAGTCCGCCGTCGTTCGCCGAAGGCGCGAGCTTCGCGAGCAGCTCGGCCGCGCGCTGGCGGAAGTTCTCCATCGGCGGCGGTCCGTCCTTGTGGCAGCCCGTGCAACTCGCGGGGCGCGTGCGGAAGGTGTGGCCGGTGCCGAGCTGCTTCGAGCTGGCGGGCGTGCGCCCATGGCACGCGATGCAGCCGCCGGCCAGCGCGTGCACCGGGTGCGGTTCGGGTGCGATGGGCCCGACCTCGAACACCAGATTGCCTGCGCTCGACGCCGGCGCGCGATCGCCCTTCGGCGTGGCGTGGTAGTCGAGGCACACGCTCGATTCGAGCGCGGCGGCGGGTACGCGCTCTGCGAAACCGTCCGGCAGCGGAAGCTTGCGGAGCAGCGCCGTTTTCACGTGCGCGCCGTGCGGCGCGTGGCACGCCGCGCAGGCGATGCCGAGCGTCAGATCCGCTGGCGGCATCGATTTCGAGTCGCGCAGGGCGTGCGCGGCGAGAAAACCAGCCGTCGTATGGCACTGCGCACACTTGCCCTGGCGTGTGCGCGGGTCGACGTCGCTTCGCGCCATGCGGCTTTGCCGCCACGCGACGACGTGGCCGTAGCGCGGCGGGGCGTCGTGGCAGTTGGCGCAGACGTCGGGGCGCAGCATGGCCCAGCGCATGTTGCGCTCGGGGATCGAGCCGGCGCCGTGACAGGCGTTGCAGGTCACGCCGCCCAGGCGCCTGAGTGCGCGCGGCAATGCGCTACAGCCGCGGGGCTTTTCGGGAAACACCCAGCCGAGCTGTCGCGCGATCTCGACGAAGCCACCGTCGGCGACGCCCGGCTCGCCCACGGTGTGGCAGGCGAGCATGCAGGGCTCGGCGCGGCCGGACGTGCCGTCGAGCACGCGCTCGAAGGCGTGTGTCATGCGGCTCGACTTCACGGCCTCGGCTTGCTTTGCGTGGCACCTCGAGCGACCGCAATCGAGCGGGGTCACGTCGAAGCGACCCACCTGCAGGGCGAGCTCGCGATGATCGGCGTCGTGGAGCACGTAGCGGCCGCGCTCGTCGCCGAGCAGGCTGGTCAGCGCGCCGTCGTGGACGAGCGCGGCGCGGCTGCCCGCGGGTCGCGTGTCGAGCGTCCAGCCCTTGCCGCCGAGGTAGACGCGCTGGCCCGTGGCGATGCTGGTCACGCCGCGCGCCCGCGGCGCCGAGGCGAAGCGCACGAACTGCTTTTCGCTGTGGCGCCCGTCGCTCCACGTCGCTTCGAAGGCGTACGCGCCGCGGGTCCGCGGGGAGAGCGGCATCGGGCCCCAGGGCAGCGGCGCGGGGTGCAGCTTCGAGAGCGGCAGCGTGTGGGCGACCAGAACGAAGCCGTTCTCTAGCTCGCGGGTGTCGATGTGCGGTCCGGCGATCTGTTTCCACGTGACGCGTCCTGCGACGGCGGCGCGGCAGCCTGGGCGGAGCTCGATCCGCACGTCCTTGTCGAAGCCTACATCGTTCCGCTCGTCGCCGGCGTCGAGCCAGGGTGCGAGATGCGCGTCGACCTCGTGTTTTCCGGTCAGCGGCACGTCGAGCGGGCAGGCTCCGGGGACGGTGAGATGCAGTCGCGGTGGCGCGTGGCGCGCGTCGACGACCAGCGCCAGCGTGGTGTTAATGCGCTCGGCTTCCAGCACCGGCGCGCGCGGCGACCAGCTGGCGTGGACCAGCTGGCGCGCGATGGGCAGCGGCGCCTTCACGAGCACGGTGAGCGTCGGCGGCTTGTCGGCGGGCGCGTGGCACGCGGCGACGAGCAGCAAGAAGAGCGCGAGGCGCCTCATGTCGCGCTCCGGCAGGTGCCGAGCTCGCAGCGTCCGTTGCCGCAGTCCTTGTCGAACCAGCAGTCCGGGTGCGGGGGAAGCGGCAGGCAGTGGCTCGAGACGCAGGTTGCGCCCTTCGAGCAGCCGCCGCTGCAGCCGCCACCGAGCGGCGTGTGTCCGCCCCTCTCGCAGCGCCGCTCGATCACGCCGCCCAGGTGCTGGAAGTAGCAGCGCCACGCGCCCGGGCCGGGCATGTCCGGCGAGAAGTCGACGCAAACGCGCTCGCCGGGATGTCCGCGGCGCTTGCCGCACCGGAAGGCGGGATCGGGCGGGCCGGCGACGATGCCGGCCGCGGGCGCGATGGAGCGGCAGAGCACGGCGCCGTCGAAGGCGGCGCATTCCCATTGGCCGTCGTCGGGCAGGTGCGGCGTGCGCTGGATGCAGAGCGCGCCGCGGCACTCGAAGCGGCTGGCGTCGAGCGCGCTGTCGCGACACACGCGCTTTTCGCTGCTGCCCGAACAGCGCCAGCGGCCGACATGGGGCGCGTCCGGCAACGGTCGAGGCACCCGGCACACGCCGTCCGGACACGACTTGCGAAAGCATGCACGCACCCCACCCACGTCCGCGCAGTCGTCGCCGAGGTCCGCGGGCGCAGGAGCCGGCACCGACTGTGGCGCGACGACGACGTGCTCGGCGGGATGCGGCGTGCTTTTCCTGCAGGCTGTCAGTGCGAGGGCAAGGCCGGACAGAAGCAGTAACCGTCGCGGGGGCATCGGGGACATTGGGCGGGTTGGACGATTGTGCGACGGCCGGCGAGCGACAGCGAGCCCGTAACGAGCGGAACGAATCGCGTCGGGTTTCCGGGGGCGGTGAGCCCCTGGCCGTTGCCGCACTTGTCCGGCGGACCGGAATCCACGTCGACGCCGCCGCCGCTGCCGCTCGCTCCGGCGCTGCCGCTCGCGCTCGCGTCCTGTCCGCCCCCGCCACTGCCGCCGCTGCCGCCGGGCCGGGTGCCACCGGTCGCCGAGCACGCGGCGGCGCGCGCGATGGATACGACAGAGATCCAGCGAAGCGGGTGGACCGGCCTGGAGCACCTCCCGGAAGCGGCTCCGCGCTCATTCTATCACGCGCGAGCGCCGGTGGACGCGCCCGGGGAGCCGCGCTAGACCGGCGCGGCGACGATGAGCGATCCGGGCCAGGAAATCGGCGGAGAGGAAGGCCTTGTCCAGGCGCGGCGCGCCAAGGCGGAGCGCGTGCGCGAGCGCGGCGGGAGCCCGTTCGCCAATGACGCCGCGGTCGAGGACCGCACGCTCGTCTCCGAGCTGCGCGCGCTGTGCTCGGAAGCGCTGCTGGAGCCGCATCCGGAGCTGCGCTACGACCCCGAGCGCGTGGGGGAGATCGCCGGCGAACGCTCCTTCCATGTGATGGGGCGCATAGTCGCGCGTCGCGGCTTCGGCAAAGCGTCGTTCCTCAGGCTGCGCGACGGCAGCGGCGAGCTGCAGCTCTTCGCCAAGAAGGACGTGCTCGGCGAGGGCTTCGCCGCGCTCGATGACATCGACATCGCCGATCACATCGAGGCGCGCGGTGTGCTGATGGTGACGCGCACCGGCGAGCTGAGCCTGCAGGCAAAGTCGCTCCGGCTGCTCACCAAGGCGCTGCGGCCGCTGCCGGACAAGTGGCACGGCTTGACGGACGTCGATACGCGCTACCGGCGCCGCTACGTCGACATGGTCGCCAACCCCGAGGTGGGCGTGGTGCTGCGCGCTCGCTCCTTCGTTGTCCAGGGGCTGCGCCACTACCTCGACGGGCTGGGCTTCATCGAGGTGGAGACGCCCACGCTGCACCCGCTGGTGGGCGGGGCCGCCGCGCGGCCTTTCGTCACGCACCACAACACGCTCGACATGCAGCTCTTCCTGCGCATCGCGCCGGAGCTGTATCTCAAGCGGCTTCTCGTCGGCGGCTTCGAGCGCGTCTACGAGATCGGTCGTTGCTATCGCAACGAGGGTATCAGCACCCGGCACAACCCCGAGTTCACGATGCTCGAGTTCTACCGCGCCTACGCTACCTACGAGACGCTGATGGACATGACGGAGCACATGCTCCGCCACGTCGATAGCTTCCTCCGCGAGCGGATGCTCGCGCTGGGGCTCGAGCGCCAGTACGAGGCCTGGTGCGCCGAGCGCCCCTTCACGTTTGCCGAGCCCTTCGCTCGCGTGCCGATGGCGGAGGCAATCCGCCGCGCGGTGGAAACCGCGGGCCTACCCGCCGACCTTCCCGGGCAGCTCGGCTTACTCGGTATTTCTCCGGATGGTCAAGGCGACCGGAGCGCGGGCGATCAGCTCGTGGCGCGCTGTCGCGAGGCTTCGGAGCGCGCCCGCGGCATCGACTGGCAGAACCTCCGCAAGGGCCTCGGCGTGTGCGACAGTGACGGCGAGCGCACCTTCGTCGCCTACGAGTATCTGGCCGAGGCGTTCCTGCCGGAAGACTACAGGAGCGCCGACGGTTCGAAGAGCGTGCCGGTGTTCGTCATCGACCACCCGACCGAGGTCTCGCCGCTCGCCCGCAAGAAGGACACCGACCCGTCGCTCACCGACCGCTTCGAGCTGTTCGTGCACGGCCGGGAGCTCTGCAACGCGTTCAGCGAGCTCAACGACCCGGACGACCAGGCCTCGCGTTTCCAGGCGCAAGTCGAGAAGAAGCAGCGCGGCGACGAAGAAACGATGGACTACGACGAGGACTACGTGCGCGCGCTCGAGCACGGCATGCCGCCGGCCGCGGGCTTCGGTCTGGGTGTCGATCGGCTCACGATGATGCTCGCCGGGCAGCCCTCGATTCGCGACGTCATCGCGTTCCCGCTGCTCCGGCCGGAGACATCCGGCAAGTGATCCTGGCCGCAACCAGCGCAGGACCGGCGCATCACGTCGCCAAGGTGAGCGCGATTGCCCGCTTCTGGGCGGCGCTCGGCCTGTACGGGCGCATCGCGCTCATCATTGTCGTCGCGGCGCTCGTGGTGTGGCTCATCGTGCTCGGGCTGCGCCGCCTGGGCCGGAGCGGACGGCGCGGTCTGCTCTGGGGGCTGACCGGGCTGTTCCTGGTCGGCGTGGTCGGGCTGGCCAGCTGGGCGGGGAAGCTGCCCGAGCCGCAGGGCAGCTACTTCGTGCTGTGGCACCAGTTCGTGCGCGTCGGCGCGGCGCTGTCGGGCACGGGCTTCGTTATCTGCTTCATCGCGCTGGCTCTGCCGTGGGTGCTCGACCGCATCGAGGGGCGCGGCTTCGTGTCGTTCGTCGCGGCGCGGCACGTGCGCGCGAGCAAGAGCGGCTTTCTCACGGTCATCTCGGTGCTGTCCATCGCGGGCGTTGCCGTGAGCTCGTTCGCGCTGTGCGCCGTGGTCTCGATCATGGGTGGCTTCGGCGCGGATCTGAAGCGGAAGATCCTCGGCAACAACGCCCACATCAAGGTCGAGAGCAAGGCCGTCGGCGGCTTCGATCACTGGCATCCGGTGCTCGACAAGGTGCGCAAGGTCCAGCACGTCGTGGCGGCGACGCCCATCGCACAGGGTGAAGCGATGGCGTCGAGCTCGTCGAACACCGCTGGCACCATCGTGCGCGGTGTCGACTCGCAGACCATCGGCAACGTGATCGATCTCCTCAAGAACATCGAGGTCGGCAAGTTCAGCTTTCTGGAGCACCCCGACACGCTGGCCGATCTGCCCTCCGACACGGTGATCGGCATCGGACCCGGCGGTGAGAAGTACCTCAAGGGGCCGGATGTGAACCCCTTTCTGAACGACTCGCTAGACAAGAACGTGAAGAAGGCGGTCAGGCCGCCCGACGTGTATCCGGGTATCGTGATCGGGCGCGAGCTCGCCAAGACGCTCCACGTCTACGTCGGCGACGAGGTGACGTTGGTCGCTCCGCTCGGCGACCTGGGGCCGATGGGCGTCTTGCCGCGCACGCGACGCTTCAGGGTGGCCGCGATCTTCTACAGCGGCATGTACGAATACGACGCGAGCTACGTGTACATGAAGCTCGCAGCGGCGCAGGACTTCCTCGACCTGAAGCACAACATCACCGGCATCGATATCAAGATCGATCACGCTGAACAGGTGAGCGAGGTGCGGCCGCTGGTGAGCGTGGCCATCACGCGCAAGGACCTCCGGGTCCGCGACTGGAAGGAGCTGAACAAGAACCTCTTCTCCGCTCTCAAGCTGGAGAAGATCGCCACGTTCATCATCCTGTCGATCGCGATCGCCGTAGCGAGCTTCTGCATCATCTGCACGCTGCTCTTGATGGTGACCGAGAAGAGCAAGGAGATTGCGATCCTCAAAGCCGTCGGTGCAAGCGACAGGTCCATCCTGCGTATTTTCATGTCCGAGGGCATCATGATAGGCGCGATAGGCACCGTATTCGGCGTAGTGACCGGACTGGCGACCACGCTGGGCCTGCTCTGGTTCGGCGTACGGCTGGACCCGGACGTGTACTATGTAGATCGCCTGCCCATCAATGTGGACGCCGTGGACTACACGGTGGTCGCGATCGCGGCGCTGGTCATCACCACGCTGGCCACCATCTATCCGGCCCTCGCTGCCAGTCGCCTCAGGCCTGTGGAGGGCATCCGCTATGAATAGCCAGAAGAAGGCGGAGGCATCCCGTGAGTGAAGCCGTCGTCGTTATCGAGGATCTGCACAAGAGCTTCCAGCACATGGGGCGCACGCTCGAGGTGCTGAAGGGCATCGATCTGAGCATCCATCCGGGGCAGATCCTGTCCATCGTCGGGCCTTCGGGCGCGGGCAAGAGCACGCTTCTACACTGCATCGGCACGCTGGATCTGCCGACGAGCGGGCGCATCGTGCTGGCGGGAGAGGAGCTCACGCGCATGTCGTCCGCGCGCCTGGCCGCCGTCAGGAACCGCGAGATAGGCTTCGTGTTCCAGTTCCACCATCTGCTGCCCGAGTTCACCGCACTGGAGAACGTGATGATGCCCGGGCTGATCCAGGGTCGCTCGCGCAAGGAGATGGACAAGCGCGCGCGGAGCCTGCTGCAGGAGGTGGGGCTGGAAGAGCGTGGAACGCATCGGCCCGGAGAGCTGTCCGGTGGTGAACAGCAGCGCGTCGCGGTAGCGCGCGCGCTGGCGCTGGATCCGAAGCTGGTACTCGCCGACGAGCCCACGGGCAATCTGGACACCCAGACCAGCGAGGCCATCCACGAGCTGTTCTTCCAGATCAACAAGGAACACGGCACGACGATCGTAGTCGTCACGCACAACCCCGCGTTTGCCGAGAGCATGCCGCGCGTGGTGCGCATGCTGGACGGGCGCGTGGTCCGGGACGAGGCGGGGACGGGGAGCGCAGGGCGCAGCTCGGCGGCGGACGCCGAGCCCGAACCGGGCGCGCAGCGCGCGGCCGACGCGTAGATCCAGCGGAGTTGACGCGGAAAGAGCCCGCCCGGGCAGCTACCGCGGTGCGGCCCCGCAAAGCGCCAGGTTGTCAAGCAGCACGCCCTGGGGGGACAATAGGGCTATGAGTACTTGGCTTCGTGTGGGCACGGTTTTCTCGATCCTGACGCTGGCGGTAGCGGGTACGCTCTCGGCCTGCTCGGCTTCCGGTGACGGCAGCCACTTCTCCGGGTCCGGCGGCAGCGGTGCGGGCGGCAACGGCGGCAGCGGCAACTTCGGCGGCTTCGGCAACAACAGCGGCAGCGGCGGCGGCATCAACCTGGACGGCGGTGGTGGCAAGAGCGACGGCGGCGGCTTCGTCGGCGACCCGACCACCTGCTCGCAGGCCGCTAGCTCGCACACCTACATCGGCTGTGACTTCTGGCCCACCGTGGTGGCGAACAACGTGTGGTCGATCTTCGACTACGCGGTGATCGTCGCCAACGCAGGCAACACCCCGGCCGACGTCACCATCATGCAGAACGGGCAGAAGGTGGGGAGCGGAACGGTGCAGCCGAACGCGCTGCAGAAGTTCTATCTGCCCTGGGTCACGGCGCTAAAGGGGCCCGACGCCAACGCGCAGGGCTCGGCCACGCCGCTCACCTCCACCGTGCGTGCGCCGGGCGGGGCGTACCACCTGACCAGCTCGATGCCGGTCACCGTGTACCAGTTCAATGCGCTCGAATACAAACCGGCGGGCGGACCCTCGGGCAAGAACTGGTCGAGCTGTCCGGGCAACGGCGGCGTGGGCTGCTTCTCGTATTCCAATGACGCATCGCTGCTTCTGCCCAGCACCGCGGCCACCAAGAACTACCGCATCACCGGCGTCAAGAGCTGGGCGGCAGCGGCGATCGGCTCGTACTTCGCGATCACCGGCCTCACCGACAACACGACCGTCAAGATCAAGGTCTCCGGTACCGGTCAGATCATGGCGGGCGGCGGCGTGTCGGCTACCAGCGCCGGCGGGGTTGCGACCTTCCCGATCAAGCGTGGCGAGGTGGTCGAGGTGCTCGGAAGCACGAGCGGCGATCTGAGCGGCAGCCTGGTCCAGGCGGATCAGCCGGTGCAGGTGATCACCGGTATCCCCTGCATCCAGGCTCCCATCGGCAAACAGGCCTGCGATCACATCGAGGAGAGCGTGTTCCCGGCCGAGACGCTGGGCAAGAAGTACTACGTCAATGCGCCGACCGGCCCGAACGGCAACGTGGTGGGGCAGATCGTGCGGATCTACGGCAACGTCCAGGGGACGCAGCTCAAGTACTCGGCGGGCCAGCCCAATGGCGCGCCGTCCACGATCAACGCCGGCCAGGTGGTGCAGTTCGGCCCCGTCAACGGCGACTTCGCGATCGAGGGCAACCACGAGTTTGCCGTTGGCATATTCCAGCTCGGCGGCAGCGTCGTCGACCCGTCGGCTCCCATCGGCAGCCAGAAGGGCGATCCTTCGCAGAGTCTGGCGTTCGCCGTCGAGCAGTACCGCACCAAGTACGTCTTCCTCGCCCCCACCGACTACGACGTGAACTATGCCGACGTGGTGATGCCGGTCGCGGCCCAGGTGACGATCGACGGCACCGCCGTGCAGCCCGGCTCGTCGGCGCTCGCGGCAACCGGCTACACCGTGGCGCGCGTGAAGCTCTCCGCGGGCGCGAACGGCGCGCACGTGCTCATTTCCGACAAGCCGGTGGGCCTCCAGGTCGTCGGCTATGGCAGCTACACGAGCTACCAGTACCCCGGCGGCCTGAACCTCAAGGGCATCGCCCAGCCGCCCCCGCCGATCCAGTAGCCCGGGCTACTTGAGCGGCAGCACGACGACCTCGTCGCCTTCGGAAAGGGCGAGGTGCTTGATGGCGGCGGGCTCGAGCTCCACGCCGTCGTCGCCCAGGGCGGCGGTCGTGCCGACCACGCGCAGCCACGGGGCGCCGTCGGATTCGAGCGCGACCATGGCGCGAGCCGCCGGGGCGTTCTGGTCGAGCGCGCCCACGAACCGCGCGCGGGTCGTGTTCTGGATCAGCGTGATCTCGTCGAGCGGCGCGACGAAATGCGGGCCGCCGTCGAACGGATCCACACGCTCGGCGTAGCGGAAACCGATGCGGCGCAGCATCTTTTCCACGCCGCGGGTCTGCGCGCCGACCTTGCCGATCACGCCCTGCGCGTCCTCGCTGAGCACGCTGGCGTAGATGTTCCCGCTGGGGAACAGATCGCGGACAAAGCCCTTGTCCTCGCTGGACAGCAGATCCGCCTCGGCGTAGCTCATGCCGGTGAAGTGCCGGCCGAGGGCCTCCCACAGGTGGCTCGTACCGTCCGGTTCGAGCGGCGGGAGCAGCTCCGCGAGCACTTCCTTCTGGAACAGCTCCGGGTGCGCGGCGATGTAGAGAAAGCGCACGTAGGAGATGAGCAGACCTAGCTTCTCGGTAGCGCGGCGGTAGTCCGGGTCGACGATCAGCCCGCCGATCTCGGTCGGGCCGTTCCAGGAAAAGCCGAGCCTCAGCACCGTGTGGTGGAAGTAGCGGTCGAGTGCGCGCGAATACTTCTCCTCCGGGATCACGTCAAAGTAGATGTACGGCGCGTCGCGGCGTCCGAGCTGAGCGACGATCATCGACGTGCCGACGGCGACCTCGCGCTCCAGGTCCCAGAGCACGAAGACGTACTTGCGGCGGCGGCTGTCCTTGATGGCGCCGCTGAAGCTCCGCGTTGCGTGGTCGAGCAGGTTCTGGACGTGTCCGCGATCGTCGGGCAGGTTCACCGTATTGAGGAAGCGCGCGAGCCTCAGAAGCTGCTCCTCGTCGTCGAGGCCCGCTGCCCTGATTTCGTAGCGGATCATCCGCTACGGTCATACCACGGGGGCCGTCCCGGCGAGCAGCCGTGCGTCGGCCGTGCTAGGACCCCGCTATCGTGTCGTTCCGGAAGTTTACAGGCACCCGCAGCTATATCACCGACCCCGCTCTGGAAGCGGCTGTCAACGCTGCCATCGCGCTGGAGCGCCCGCTGCTCGTCAAGGGCGAGCCGGGGACCGGCAAGACCCTGCTCGCCGCCGCCGTGGCCGAGTCGATGGAGCACGACCTCATCCACTGGCCCGTCAAGTCGACCACGCGGGCGCAGGACGGCCTGTACGTCTACGACACCGTCCAGCGCCTGTACGACGCGCGCTTCGGCGACGCCGGTCCCGAGGGCGTGAAGGACATCCGCCGCTACATCAAGCTCGGGCCGCTCGGCCGGGCGCTCAACTCGCCGGCGCGCGTGGTGTTGCTGATCGACGAGGTCGACAAGGCGGATCTGGAGTTCCCGAACGACCTCCTGCACGAGCTCGACCGCATGCGGTTCGTCGTGAACGAGACCAGCGACGAGGTCGTGGCCCAACATCGGCCCGTGGTCATCATCACCAGCAACAACGAGAAGGAGCTGCCGGACGCGTTCCTGCGCCGCTGCGTCTTCCACTTCATCGACTTCCCGGAGCCGGAGTTGATGAAGCGTATCGTGCGGGTGCACCACCCGGAGGTGGACGACAACGTCGTGGACCAGGCCATCGCGGCCTTCTTCGACGTGCGCGGCGTGCCCCGCGTGCGCAAGCGCCCCAGCACCAGCGAGCTCATCGACTGGATCGCCGTTCTGACGCAGGCCGGGGTAGGGGCGGACCGCATCCGTGGCGAGCTGCCGTTCGGCGGTGTACTGGTCAAGAAGGAGCAGGACCAGGCGACCATCGCCGAGCACCGCGCGGGCAAGAGCCGCCGCTGGTAGCCGGCGGTCCGAGCTCGTTTTTCGGCCGCGCGATTCGTGGTACCACGCCCGGGTGAAAACCCAGGACTGGTCCTTTCCGCGAGCCGAAGCCCTTCCCACCTACGCCTTCCTCGTCACCGACGACGTGAAGGCCCGGACGCGCGCGTCCGGTGCGGAGATCATCGATCTGGGTCTGGGCAACCCGGACCGGCCCACGCCGCCGGAGATCGTCGCCCAGCTGCACGCCGCTGCCGACATCGGCGAAAACCACCGCTACCACCCGGGTCGCGGCCTGCCGAGGCTGCGCCACGCGGTCACGGAGTGGTACCAGAAGCGCTACCGCGTGAGCTTCGATCCGGAGCGCGAGGTGATCGTTACGATGGGTGCCAAGGAAGGCATCAGCCACCTGTGCCTCGCCATTCTGGATCGCGGCGACACCGCGGTGGTGCCCGACCCGTGCTACCCGATCCACAAGGGCGCGCCTCTCATCGCCGGCGCGAACGTGGCCAGCTACGACTCCACCCCGCGCACCACGCCCGCCAAGGCGGTGCACACCGCTCTCGAGCACGTGCGCCTCGCCGGCGGCCGCGACAAGCTCGTCATCGCGAACTATCCGCAGAACCCGACGGGTCGCGTGGTCAGCCGGGAAGAGCTCGCGGAGCTGGTGCGCGTGGTGCGCGATTCGGGTGCACTGCTCCTGCACGACCTGGCCTACGCCGATCTCGACTTCAGCTCGCGCTACGCGCCGAGCATCTTCGACTGCGGCATCGATCCGGAAGAGGTCCGCGCGTTCGCCGTCGAGGTGTTCTCGATGTCGAAGAGCTACAACATGCCCGGCTGGCGCATCGCCTACATGGTCGGCAACGAGCGGATGATCGGCGCGCTGTCGCACATGAAGACGTACATGGACTACGGCACGTTCATCCCGCTGCAGCAGGCCTCGGCCTGGGCGCTAGAGAACGGCGACTCGCTGGTCGAGGAGATCCGCGCGCTGTACCTGGGCCGCGCCAAGGCCATGGCCGATGGTCTGCGCAAGACGGGCTGGGGCGAGGTGGAAGAACCGCGGGGCACCATGTTCGTCTGGACCAAGCTGCCCGAGGCCTGGCGTTCGATGAACTCGCTGGAAGCGACTACGCGCCTCATCGAACGCGCGCACGTCGGCGTCGCGCCCGGCACCGGCTTTGGCGCCGGCGGCGAAGGCTACGTCCGCTTCGCCCTGATCGAGGACCCGCCGCGCATCGCCGAAGCCTGCGAACGCATCAAGAAGGCGCTCGAGGAGTAGCCGACCGGGGGGTCTGGCGGCCGCTCTACGTCACGGCTACGCCACCATCGCGCCGCGGTGCGCGTGCCAGCTTCGGCTTGCGCTGTGCGCGTGCGACGGCGGGGGCGGGGCGCGCGTCGGCTCCGGCTCGCGCGCAGAGCAACCTCCGTAGGGAGCGCGCAGCGTGAGGGCCGACAGAAAGGGCGCGAAGCGGTGGCTTGCGCCGGAAAATGTCGGCCAAGCCGACAAAAGTCGGCCCAAGCTATAGCAAGAGCCGGAAAATGTCGGCCAGGCCGACAAGATCTGCTCGAAGCGACGGCTTGGGCCGGAAAATGTCGGCGAGGCCGACACACAGGCAGCGAACCTGTCGCCCGCTCGCCCCCGCGCTCGCCCCCGCGCTCGCCCCCGCGCTCGCCCCCGCGCGCCGCTCGCCCCCGCGCGCCGCTCGCCCCCGCGCGCCGCTCAGTGCCCGCTGCGTTCCAGCAGTGTGTGGATCTCGTCTGGCACGACGCCGTAGCCCTCCGCCGCGGCGAGCAGGCCGGCGTTATGGGGCAGTTCCGTCAGGAACAGGCGCGCGTACGGAGTGCCGACCAGACCGTGCACTCGGCGGAGCAGCGGCGGGATGCCGCGCGCCACCGCGTCTCGTGCGCTCTCCAGCTCGCCGAGCTCGAGCAGCGCGTCGTGCAGCGCCAGGTACACCGTCGACTCGTTGAGCAGGCTGGGTGCGCCGCTTTCGAGCAGTTCGGCTGCTTCGCGCGCGAGTTCCACCGCGCGCTGGGCATTGCCGCAGCGCTGCTCGGCCTCGGCCCACACGCCGAGCGCGACGGGCAGCACGTCGCGATGGCCAGCGACGCGGTACGACTCGGCCGAAATGCGCAGCAGCGAGCAGGCGCGGCGGCACGCCTGGTCCGACTTGGCGCGGAGCAGCTCCCAGCCCCGGTAGAACAGCACGCCCAGGTTCGAGCGATCCGGTGCGGCCCACACGCCGCTGGCCGACGCGTCCGCGTCGGCGCGCGTCTCGGCGAGGCTGCCTTCTAGCTGCTTGTCGTTGCCGAAGGTCGCGGCCCAGCCGAGCAGGTTCATCTGCGCGTGCCTGACGGCGCCGCTGCTGCCGATGGCGTCGGCTAGTGCCATGCCCGTATCGAGCGCGGTGCGCGCTTCCTGCCGCGCACCGATGGTCGTGAGCGCGAAGCCGAGATTCGTCGTGAGCATCGCTTCGCGCTCGCGGAGCCCGGCTTCGCGAGCGGCGGCGGCTGCGTTGCGCCGGGCGTTCAGGGCCGAGCTCAGCGCGCCGCGCGTCTGGCGGATGATGGCGAGGGTCTGCCAGGCGTCCACTGCTGCGGCGCGGATGCTGCGCTCCTGGGCCAGCTGGAGCAATCTCGCGGCTTCCGCTTCAGCCTCGGCGAAGCGCCCGGCGAAGGCGAGGCGCGCGGCCAGCACAGCGGAGCAGCGCGCTTCCTCGTCGCGAAGCCCGAGAGCCTGGGCCTCGTCGCGCGTCTGGGCCAGGCGTGCGCTGATGTGGTCGCCCGTGCCGCGCGCGTCGTCGTAGCGAGCGCGCGCGCCGCGTGCGCGCACCGCGCTCGATTCGTCGTGCACGTTCTCTTCCATGGCGCGGATGGCCGTCTCGCGCTCGCTGGCGCGCGGGTCGAGGCGGCTCCACGCCTCGTCCAGGTACGAGGCGCGCTGGAACCCGGCCGCCTTGTCCTCCGCGAAGGCGAGCGCCCGGTCCGCCATCGTCAGAGCGTCCGTCAGCGCGTTGGTCGCCAGCGCGCGCTGCGCTGCGCGCGCCCAGTGGTCGGCTGCCGCCGCATACTGCCCGCCTAGGTCGAAGTGGCCGGCGACGGTGGCCGCGTCCTCGCCCATCGAGGTGAGCCACGCCGCGGCCAGCGCGTGCAGCTCCTTGCGTTCGCGCTCGCCGAGAGAGCTGTACGCCACCTCGCGCACCAGCGCGTGTTTGAACACCCACTCGCGCGTGCCGGCGAAGCGCGAGACATTCTGCTCGATCAGCACTTCCGCACCGGCGAGCGCCTTCATCACGCTTTCCGCGCGCGGCATACCCAGTGCTTCCAGCGCCGAGTCCCAGCAGCTCAGACCAAGCACGCTGAGTCGCCCGACCGCGTCGCGACATTCCTCGTCGAGCGAGTCGAGGCTGACCTGGATGGCCGCCTCGATGGTAGGCGCGTGCGTGGTGTCGCGCCCCGCGGCGCTGAGCCGAGCGAGCTCTTCTGCAAACAGCGGCAGGCCGGCAGCCTGCGCGGCGATGCGCTCGATCATGGGTTCCGGCGCGTCCTCCCCCATAAGCGAGCGCGCGATCGCCCGCGAGGCGCGCTGCGAGATGGGCCGGAGCTCGAGCCGCACGTGGTCGCGTCCGGCAAAGCGGTCGCCATTGTCCGCCCAGAAATCGGGTCGCATCAGTGCCAGCACCACTAACGGCTGGTGCGACGAGCGCCCGAGCAGGTGGTCGAGCCAGCCGATGCTCTCCGGGTCGGCCCACTGCAGATCCTCCATGATGATGACGGTGGGCTCGGTGACGACCACCTGCAGCACCAGCTCGGTCATCGCCAACCACAGCGCGTCGCGTGAGCCGCGCGGGTCGAGGCCTTCGGGGAGCGCCTCGTTCGCAAGCAGGCGGCTCAGAAGCTCGCGGCTCTGCGCGGTCAGCTCGTCGCGTGTGGCGGGACCCAGCCGGCCGACGATGGCGCTTTCGGCTTCGGCCGCGGTCGTGCCCTTCGGCAGCCCGATGATCGCGCGCAGCACGTCCGTCGCGGCGCCCAGTGCGTGCCCGCGACCGTACGCCTCGCTGCGCTGCAGGATCACCGGCGGAGCCTCGGCCTGCGCAGAGATGCGTGCCAGCACCTCGCGACGGAGTCTCGTCTTGCCGATGCCGGGCGGTCCTGTGATGCTGACCAGGATCGGCGTGCGGTCCGAGCGCGAGCGATCGAAGGCGCTGAGGACCTGCGCCAGCTCAGGCTCCCTTCCTACGAACGGCGCGCCGCCCGCCCGTTCGCCGCGCGCGCCGCGCACCTGCTCGCCGACGATAGCCGAGCCGTCGTCGCGCGCCCGGAATTCGTAGCGCCCCCGCCCCAGTTCGCTCGTGGTCACGTCCGCGAGCACCATGCCTGCCTCGGCGTCGCGGGCGAGCGCCGAGGCGCGGTCGACGACCTCTCCCACAGGCGAGATCTCGCCGCTATCGCTCAGCAGGCTGACGCGCGCGCGTCCGCTGGCGATACCGACGCGCGCGCCGGCCCGCGCCAGGCGCCGACCCAGATCCAGCGCGGCGGTGGCTTCGGTGCCGACTGCGTGGCGTGCGCCCAGGTGGGCCACGATGGCGTCCTGCCGGAGCGGTACCGCGTCCGCACCGCGCTCGCGCAGGTGCTGGAGCGCTCGCTCGCGCGCCGAGCCCTTGGCGAAGCGGATCGCCACGATGGAAGTCAGCAGGCGCGACGCGCTCGAGCCCAGGCGCGACGACAACGTCGGCTCGACCGTGTCCACCCAGCTGACACGGTTCGCATCGCGCACCGCTTCGCGCAGCGTCTCGGCCACTTCCGCGGCCGATGCGGGACGTGCGGCAGGGTCCGTCTGCAGCATGCGTTCGACGATGTTGTCGAGCAGCGGCGGCACGTCGCGGCGGAGCTCCCTGAGCCTGGGCGGCGGGGTCGTGACGAGACGTGCGAGCGTCGCGATCGCCGTCGGTCCGACGTGCGGCGGGCGCCCGGCGACCAGCTCGAACAGCGTTGCGCCTAGCGAGTAGATGTCGCAGCGCGCGTCGATGGGCGCATCTCCTCGCGCCTGTTCCGGCGCCATGTACGCGGGCGTGCCCACCACGTCTCCGCTGCGTGTGATGCGGATGTCGCCGGCTGCAGCCACCCCGAAATCCACGAGCTTCGGCGTCACGTCGAGCTCTTCGGTCTCCGGGTGGCGCCCCTTGCACAGGAAGATGTTGCCCGGCTTGATGTCGCGGTGGATGACGCCCGCCGCGTGTGCCGCGTCGAGCGCCTGGCTGACCAGGATGGCGAGCTCCACGGCCTGCTTGAGCGTGAGCGGATCGCGCTTTTCCCGCGCCGCCAGATCCTCGCCCTCGAGCCACTCCATTGCCACGTAGGGCAGGCCGGTGTCCTCGAACACGCCATAGGCGACCGTCTTGACAATCAACGGGTGGTCGAGGTTTGCGAGCAGCTCGCCTTCGCGGCCCAGGCGTACCTCGTCTTCCGGCGCGATGACGCCGGCCTCGATAGCCATCACCTTCAGCGCGACCTGCTGCTCGGTCACCAGGTCCCACGCGCGGTAGACAATGCCGGCGCCGCCGCGGCCGACCTCGCGTTCGACCACGAAGCGGCCGCCCATGCGGCGTCTCTCGCTGGCGGGGGAGGTCACGTCACCGGAGACTAGCCTTGGCTGCGTCCGGCGGCTAGGCGCTCGCGGGGCGGGTTTTGCGCGGTGCGGTCCCTCTCCGGGACTTCCCAGCACGAACACGCGACAAACAGCGTCCCACCGCTTGAGCGGGCGCCCCGGCCAGCTATGATCCGCGGCGATGGTGCTGGGTGAGAAAGCAGGCTAGCGGCGATGCTCTAGCGCGTTGCGGTCCACCAGACCCGCCTCAGGGTGCCGGGCGTCGGGCTCGATGTCCGCGGAGTCGCGCTGGGCTCGCGCGGTCTGGTGCTGCTGCCGTCGCTGGATCGTCTGGTCGCTTTCTTCGCCGTGTACACGGCCGAGCAGGCGCTGGACGGTATCGCCGGCTCGCTCGCGATCGACGTGGTCCGCTCCAAGCTCGGGGCACGCGAGATCGCACTGTCGTTCGACGCCGGGTCGAGCGACCGCATGGATCGCGTCGCCGAGGTCGCGCGGTTGACCGGGGGCTTCACCTTTACCGGCACCAGTCGTCACTACGTCCAGTACCGCGACGCCGGCGCGCCGTTCGGCTACGACGCGAGCGAGATCATCCCCACCGACGCGGCGATCGCGCTCTATCACAACACGTTTTCGCAGGCGTACGCGGTCGAGCGGAAGCTAGAGCTCGGCAGCCTGCTCCGGCGCCTGGCTCCGCACCCGGATCCCGGCGCGGGCATCGAGGACCGCCCGTTCTGGCTGCTCTCCGAACCCGGACTCGGGGCGAGCCTGCTCGGCTATCTCGCGCGTTCGCGCGTCGATGCCCGGGTCGGCATCGTCGAGTGGCCCCCGGAGACGAGCTTCGACGACGCCCCGCTCCGACGCTTCCTCTTTTCCGTGCAGGAGCTGCCGGCGCGCATGCGCGGCCCGCTGGTTTCCACGCCGGGTATCTCGGCGTTCTTGCCCGCCTCGCCCGGAGTGGCGGTCGAGTGCGGCTACGGTCATCCGATCACTCTCCGCTCGTGTCCCGTGTTCGACGAGCGCGGCCTCGTGCTGTTCCGCGGGCGGGGCGAACCGCCGCTCGAAGTCGACAAGCTTCCGGTTCTGGCCGACGTGCGTTCGCTGGGGCGCACCGAGCAGCCGTTCGAGGAGCTGGCGGTGCTTTCGCACGGCGTTGGCGGTTCGTGCGCCCCCGAGCTCCTGCTGCGCCCGAAGCTGGTGCCCGCTCTGGGGCCTCCGGGGCGCGTGCAGGCGACGCTCGTGGGCAACGACGAGCTGCCGCTCCTGAGAAAGCTCGTCTATGCGCTCGGCGCGGACGCCATCCGCAGCATCCGCATCGCCGTCACCGAGCTCGGCGCGTTCCTGCTTCGAGAACAGGGCCTGGAGCTCTTGCCGCTCGGAACGTTCTTCCGCCGCGAGCATCCGTCCATCTTCGTGCCGAGCGGTTACGAGGTGGCGCCCCGCGTGCGCCCCGACATGCTGTTCGCGGCGCTGGGCGCGCCCGCGGATCGCATCGTGTTCCTGCGTCCCGGACAGGCGCCGCTGGCGGTGCTGCGGGACGGGTTCTCGCCTCTGGAGTCTGCGCTGCTCGAGGCCGAACGCTGGGCCCCGCTGTCGAGCGCCTCGTTCGAATCGCAGCTCTCTGCCGAGATCCCCACGGTGTGGTTGGATCCGCTCGGATTCAGACCTCTCGGCAAAGCGGAGCCCGCTCCATGACCCCCGACGACCAGGTGCTGGTGGATCAACTCGTGGAGCAGGTGCTGCTGCCGCTCGTGGTCGGCGGCGAGCTCAAACCGCTTCTGCCGATCGGCGCGCGACTGGCTCTCGACCTGGCCGGCCACTCGCTGGTTGCCGGCGGCGAAGCCGCCGTCGAGCTGGAACGCGCCCGCCTGACGGCCGCTCGCAGACTCTGCGCCGTCGATCGCGTCGAGGCGCCGTCAGCCGGCGAGTGGCTGCTCGCGTTCGCGCTGAACGACCTGTTGCAGACGACCAACCCGGATCTCGAGGGTGTGCTGGACCAGGATCGGCCGGAGCGGCTGCTCGAGATGGTGGGACAGGTGATCCGGCAGGCGGGCGCGCCGCAGACCGTGGGCGATGCGCTGGGGCGTCACGCCTCGTTCTCGCGCGTTGGCGAGCTGGCGCGCATCGACACGCACGTTTCGTGGTGGGTCGGCCACGCGGACTTCCGCGGCGCGGAGCCGCCGGGCCGGCTCCTGGCCTGGCCGAAGCTGCGCCGCGTGCACGAGTCGAAGCAGAGCGTCCCGCTCGGCGACATGGCTCCTACCGATGCCGACTGGTCCGGAAGCTGGCACGCAATGCTCGGCCACTGGCTCGCCGCGTCGCCGCTCACCGATCTGGCGACCCTCGACCGCGAGAGCCCGCCGTTCGTCTGGCGCGGCGCGGCGCTCGGGCTGCTGCAGAGCGACCCCGGGCTCACGCTCGCCTACCGCGTACTGGATTGGCAGGAAGACAAAGCGCGCGCCGCCGGGATCGCGCGGCGCGCCGGCCAGGAGCTGGAACGCATCGAGGATCGCGCGGTCGCGCTGGAATTCGCGGACGGCATCGAATCCCGCGCGCGCGCCATGGCCCAGCGGCATGACTAGCCGGGCGCGTCGGGTTTCAACATCGTGTCGCGCGTCGACACATCAGGGTCGCGATACCGCAGTGCAGCATGTGCCAAGCGTGGGCCTTTTCCGGGCCCCGGTTGGCTCTTGGCCTGGCGCGAAGCATGCTGGATAGTCCTGGGGAGGGAACCGCGATGATATTCCGACAGCTCTTCGACAAGGAATCGAGCACCTACACCTATCTCCTGGCGCGCCGCACCGGGGGCGAGGCGCTGCTCATCGACCCGGTGAAGGAACAGGTCGACAGCTATGTGCGGCTGCTCGGCGAGCTCGACCTCAAGCTGGTCAAGGCCGTCGACACGCACGTGCACGCCGATCACATCACGGGCCTCGGCGATCTCCGCAACCGCACCGATTGCATCACCATCATGGGCGAGCAGAGCCGTGCGGACTGCGTGTCGCTAGACGTGAGCGACGGGGATCGCATCGACGTCGACGGCATCTCGCTCGAAGCCGTCTACACACCGGGCCACACGGACGACTCGTACAGCTTCCGGCTGCCTGACCGCGTCTTCACCGGCGACACGCTGCTGATCCGCGGCACAGGTCGCACCGACTTCCAGAACGGCAGCGCTCGCGACCAGTACCGATCGATCTTCGACAGGCTGCTCGAGCTGCCGGACGACACGTTCGTGTACCCGGGCCACGACTACAAGGGCTGGACGGTGAGCACGATCGCCGAGGAGCGCGCGCACAACCCGCGCCTGAAGGTGCAGAGCGTCGACGAGTACATCGAGCTGATGGGCAACCTGAACCTGCCCAACCCCCGGCTGATGGACGTGGCGGTGCCAGCGAACGTCGGCTGCGGGGTCGGCTGACCTGGGCTGCTCCCCCGTCGGGGGACGGCGGGGGTGCGCCGGGCGCAGGCGCCCGGGGCCCTCACGCGGGTGCTCGGCCTCCGGCCTGCGCGCCCGCGAGGGTCCCGTAGCCGCGCCCACGCTCACGCTCCCGCCTCGCGCGGCGCCGTCAGTGGCGTCGCGGGGAGCGCCTTGGGCGGGGGCGGCGGCGTGTTGTTGTCGGCAGCGGTGTGGCGGAGGGGGCGCTGGCTTCCACGACAGGGCGGAAGCCGGCGCTGGCGAGATCGGCCGGCGTGATCACGCGACCGGTGGCGGCGGCGGCGGCGCGCGTGAGTAGGTCGCGCAGCTCGAGCTCGTTGCCGGGCCAGCTGTGCTCCATGAGCAGGCGCAGCGCGGCGTTGTCGATTCCGAGCGGCTCGCCTCCTTCGCGGGGGCCGGTGTGCGCGAGCGCGGCGAGCACGAGCGCGCGCAGATCCTCGCCGCGGTCCACGAGGCGCGGCAGCTGCACCTCGGCGTCGCCAAGCCAGCGCGCGAGCACGGGGGACAGCGCACCACTCTCGACGAGCCCGGCCGGCGTCTGGGGGAGCGACACGACAAGCCCCGCGGGAAGCACGCTGGAACGCGCTGGCGCGCTCGCGCGGCGCGAGAGCGTGCGCGCCATGTGCTCCTGCACGTTCGCCGGCAGCATCGCCGCGTCGAGCACGATCAGCGTGCCGCCGTCGGCCAGCGCGAGCGGCGAGCGCTCGGCGTCCTGCCAGCGCTCGATGTCGTGCTCGGCGCCGCTGGCGCCGTCGATGACGACCATGGGGCCGCCGTGCCGCGGGCTGGAAAGGTGCACCAGCGCCGCCCAACCGAGGGCATCGACGCCCGGCGGCGCGATCAGCGCAGGCGACGCTCCCATCCGCCCCACGCGTTCCAGCTGTTCGAGCGCCACGCGCGCCGCGGGGCTGTAGGCGCTCGAGCGTACGCCGCGCGCCGCCTGCTCGGCCAGCGACTCGTTGCGCCCGGCTTCGAGGTGGATGATGTGCTCGAGCCGCTCGCGCTCGTCGTCGATGGCGTCGGCGCGCGTGATGGCGGAAAGCTCGCGCTCGCGGGAGCGGGCCAGCGCCGACGAGACGGCGAGCAGCGCGCTGATGCGATCGGCAAGCAGCCGGATGGCGCGCGCCTCTTCCAGCGACATGGGCGCGGTGCGGCTGCCGCGGGGCATCAGGATGAAGCCGAGCGGGCCGTCCTCGTCGAGCACGACGGTGGCCGAGAAGGCGCGCCGCGCATCGAACCACGCGAGCAGCGGCCGGACCTCGGGGCGGCGCACCTCGAGCGCCGCGAGCACCTCGGCGCGCAGCGTGCGCTCCGGTTCCTCGCGCGCCATCTCGTACAGTCGTTCCGGCGCGGCGCCCTTGTCGACGTGCAGGTAGCCGGCCACGTCGACGCTCAGCACTTCCTCGGGGCTCACGCGCCACAGCTCGGGCTTGGCGCCCGGGGCGTTGCTGGTCTCGCCGAGCGCGACGAGCGCGGCGCGGATCGCCGCGTCGGGCTCGGGCGTGAGCGCGCCGCGGCTGGCGGCGTCGATGGCGTCGAGCCAGCGCGACTGTTCGGGTCCGAGCGGACGCGCGACGGCGCGCGCGATGAGCCCGACCACGATCGAGACGGCGCTCGACGCGAGCACGATCGCGCCGGCGTGGTTCGGGGCCTGCCGCGCGACGAGCCCGGCGAGCAGCGTCGTCGGCGCGCCCAGGATCATGATCGCGAGGATGCCGCGCAACGCGCTCGACACCGTGGTTGGCTCGCGCGTGGTGGCCGTCCAGGTGCAGGCGATGGACGCCAGGATGACCGCGACGGGCAGCACACGATCGGGCGGCGCCACGTCCATCAGCGCCGCCGGTACCGCGACGGTGAAGGCGGTGATGGCGAGCGCCAGCGCGCCTGCCGCGCGGTCGCCGACGCCCATCTCCAGCCGCCGGACGATGCGCAGCCGCCACGTCGCCGCCACCAACACCAGCAGGCTGCCGATGCCGGCGCTCGTCGTGGCGTAGTCGATGGCGAGCGGATCGAGCCGCACCTGCTCGGCCGGCAGGAGCACGCGCGTGGCGGGAAGCGCTACAGCGATGGCCCACAGGAAGCCGGCGAAGGCCGCCGCGTCGAGCGAGCGCGCCGAGCGCGCCGGCGCCATCACCCCGCCGTGACCGGGGATGCGCGACAGCGCGACCAGAGCGGCCACGATGGCCGCGCCCGCGCCCAGGTTCGCCGCCGCGTCGAAGGCGGGATGCCCGGCCGGCCCCGTGCGCGCCGCGATCCAGATCGCCGCGCCCCAGAAGCAGGCGCGCAGCGCCGAGCGCGCGCTCTTCTCGATGCGGTCCTCGCCCTGCCGTGGTGGAGCGGCCGTGCGTCGCCACACCTCCGCCAGCATCAGCGGCAGGAGCACCAGCGCCAGCCACGGCACATAGCCGCCCGACGCCTTCGCTGCCGCAAAGCAGACGTAGGCGACCGCCGCGAAGGGCAACCACAGCGAGCGCATGCCGCGCATGGCGGCGAATCTAGCGTAGTTCCCAGGCTAGCGCCCTTTTCCCGGGACCGGTTCGCAGAGAGCGGTCGACAAAAGTCCGGGCAATTTCGCGAGCTAGCGGGGCACTGGGCCGCCTGCCTGGTTGTTCTTCGCGGCGGGCTTGGCCTTGGGGGCGGGCTTCTTCGCGGCGGGCTTGGCCTGGGCGGCGGGCTTCGCCGTGTCTGGTTTCGTGGCGGGTGCGGTCTTCGCGCTGCCGCCAGCGAGCTTCACGAAGCGCTGCTCGGGGCCGGACGGCGTGTAGAGCTGGATGCCGAGGAACGGAGCGCCGTGGCCGGGCGTGACGGAGTGCTTCGCGCCCTTGGGGATCTGGAACACCGAACCGGCCTTGACCGGGTAGCTCTTGCCGTCGAGCTCCATGCTGGCGTCGCCGGTGAGCACGCCGAGCGTTTCCCAGGAGCCTGCGTGGTCGTGCCCGGGGACGGCCGCGTCGGGCGACATCATCAGGAGCTCGAGACCGGAGCGGAGGGCGTTCTCTCCGGCGCCGCCGAAGGCCATGCGCACGTGGAAGGCGCCGCCGCCCCAGGACAGATCCCTGGCCTTGGCGAGATCGACCGATTCGAGCTTCCCTGGGCGCTTGTGCCAGCGCACTTTCCATGGCTTCGCCTTGGCGGCGGCCAGCGCCGCGTCGAGCGAGGGTTCGTCGGTTGTGATCGCCAGGGCGATCTTCGCGTCGCTCTTCGCGCGCAGCGCGCAGCCGGCGCCCGGAACGCGCAGCGCGCTCCACACGTCGAGATTGCGCACCGCCTTCCCGTCGTCGCTGTTGGCGACCACCTGGCCCGCGAGGTCCACGGCCAGCACGTCGAGGTGGTCGTGCCGTGGCAGGATGAGCGTGCTGCCCTTCTTGATGCTCTCGAGCCACAAGGCGGTGGGGGCGGGCTTGCCGCCGTCGACGCTCTTGGCGAACGCGGGATCGGGCAGCCACGCCGTGAGTGTGCAGACCTTGTCCGTGCAGCTTGCCTTGCGCGACAGTGCCGCCGGGGGCTTGCCCGGCAGGTCGCCGGAGATGGCCGATGGCCTGGTCGCCGCGGCAGGCTGCTCCGCCGACTCGCTCGGGACCTCGTCGAAGATGCTCTTCTTCGGGAACGGGATGTAGGGCAGGCCGGCGCTGGGACCGGGCGGCGGATACTGGCTGGGCGGCGAGGTGGCCGAGCACGCGCCCAGCAGCGCGACGATGGCGAGCCCGAGCAGAGACGGGACGAGGACGGACGGCGGGAGCGAGCGCGACATGGCCGGATACCATCCCGCCCCGCAGCGCGCGCTTCAAGCGGCGCGGTCCGGAGTTACGGGTGCCCGCCCCTGGCGCCCTCTAACTGTTCGTATACAATGGAAGATCCGCTGGCCTTCCGGACCGGTGGAGCACGCATCGACGAGCGTCGGGTGCCCGCTGTCCACTTCCAACGTTGCAGGCACCGGCGGCCGGAGCTATCGCGGGCGGCCCGCTCCGCGTAACCGGGGCGCCCCCCAGGGAAGCATATGAAGAAGAACTACGTCCTCGACACGAACGTCCTGCTTCACGACCCGTACGCGATCTTCAAGTTCGAGGACAATGACCTTATCCTGCCGATCTACGTCATCGAAGAGATCGACACCTTCAAACGCGAGAACACCGAGCGTGGTCGCAACGCGCGAACCATCTCGCGCCTGCTGGATGCGCTGCGCGAGCGGGGCGCATCGCTCGCCCGCGGCGTACGCATCGGCGACGACGGCAGCCTGCGCGTGCATGTACCGGAGAAGCGCCCGCATCTGGCGATCGCGCTGCATCCGGAGTCGGGCGACCACGCCATCATGCAGACGGCGCTCGATCTGCGCGACGCGTCGCCGAAAAAGCCGACCATCTTCGTGACGATGGACGTGAACCTGCGCATCCGTGCCGATGCGCTGGGGTTGGAGACCGAGGCGTACGAGAATCAGTCTGTCGACGTCGAGCACCTCAACACCGGCATGGTGGAGCTCGCCGTCACGGCCGCCGACCTGGAGGACTTCCTCGATCGCGGCAGCATGGAGCGTCCCGCAGGCGAGGAGCTCTACGCGAACGTGAGCGTGATGTTGCGCGACGACAGCGCCGGCCGATCACGCACCACGCTCGGTCGCTACCATGGCGACAAGGGCGAGATCCGCGCGCTCAGGACGCCGCGCGACGGCGTGATGGGCGTTCGTCCGCGCAACAGGGAACAGAGCTTCGCGCTCGATCTCCTGCTCGACGATTCCGTGCGCCTGGTGACGCTGGTGGGCAAGGCCGGAACCGGCAAGACGCTCCTGGCGCTGGCGGCGGGGCTCAAGCGCACGGCGGAGGAGGGCGCGTACGCGCGGCTGCTCGTGAGCCGTCCGGTGATGCCGATGGGCCGCGACCTCGGCTATCTGCCCGGGGACATCGAGGAGAAGCTGAACCCCTGGATGCAGCCGATCTTCGACAATCTCGAGTTCTTGTTGGTGGCAGGCGGCGGGAAGCGACGCGGCATGCGCGGCGGATTCGACGAGCTGTTCGACAGTGGGCAGCTGCAGGTCGAGCCGCTCACGTACATCCGCGGCCGAAGTCTGCCGCAGCAGTACGTGATCGTGGACGAAGCGCAGAACCTCACGCCGCACGAGGTGAAGACCGTCATCACGCGCTGCGCCGAGGGCACCAAGATCATCCTGACCGGCGATCCGTTCCAGATCGACAACCCCTACGTGGACAGCGCGACGAACGGCCTGTCGGTGACCGCCGATCGCCTGCACGGCGAGTCGCTGGTGGGGCACATCCTGCTCGCCAAGAGCGAGCGCAGCGAGCTCGCGAATATCGCGGCGAACAAGCTATGAGCGTGCTGCGGCGGGACCTGGAGCGGTTGCTCGGCCGCGCCGAGCGCGCGATCGCGCTGCTCGAGCGGTGCCGCCCCCTGAACGTCGTGCACGCGCAGGCGGAGGTGCAGGCCGCGTGGCAGCGCGACGAGCCGTCGGCGCCGGACTGGCAGTATGCGAGCGTTCCCGAGCTTTCGGGGCTGCGCGCCGGTCTCGAGGGCATGGTGGACAAGCTCGCCGCCGCGGGACCATGGGGCGGCCTGTACGCCGCGCGCGCCGCCGAGCTGTACACCGAGGCGGCCGCCGCCGAAGCGCTCGACAGCGGGTCGTTCCACGAGCTCGCTGCGCTGAGGTTTCCGGTCGGAGCCGGGCCGGATGCCGCGCAGGCAGAACAGTGGGCGCTCGACTGGACCGAGGCGACACTCGAGCCTCCGTCGTCGACCACCGCGAGCGACGACGAGCTCGACCCCAAGAGCCTGTTCTCGGCGATGCGGCGGGCCGTCGGCCAGCGACGGCTGCCGTTCCGCGTGCTGCTCCGCGAGGACCTGCCGAGCGCTGCGGCCACCGGCGACGGCGTGATCCTGGTGAAGGCCGGCGCGCGCTACCGTGCGCTCGATGTGGAACGCATCGTGGTGCACGAGATCGAGGGGCACGCGCTGCCGCGGCTGCGTGCGCGCCACGAGCGGCTGGGGCTGTACCGCATCGGCACGGCGGGCGGCTCGGATGACGAGGAAGGGCGCGCGCTCCTTCTGGAACAGCGTGGCGGCTACCTGGACGCCGCGCGCTCGGCGGAGCTCGGGCGCCGGCATCTGGCGGCGCTGGCGCTCCGCCGCGGGGCGGACTACGTCGAGACCGCGCAGCTGTTGCTCGACCGCGGCGCCGCCCTCGAAGACGCGCTCCGCATCACGAGCCGCGTGCATCGCGGTGGCGGGCTCGGTCGTGAGCTGGTGTACCTGACGGCGCTGTCCCGGGTGGGGCGCGCGTTCGAGCGCGACGGCGGACTGGAGTCGTTTCTGGAACGCGGGCGGATCGCCGTCGGGGCCGCGCGCGTGCTGCGCGACCTCGGCGATCCGCCCGAGCTCCTCGACGGCTCCTTCGGCTGGCTCGAGGCCGGCGGACTGCCGGCCTGAGCGGACTACTCGCCGGCCGCCTTGAGCTCGCCGCAGCCGATGCGCGCGCCTGCGGCACCGGCGGGCTGGGCACCGGTGTCCTTCTTCGCGTGGATGATGATCGCGCGGTCGAGGAAGGAGTGCGCGTCGCCTTCCTCGAGGTTGGCGCCCTTGACCTCGAGCTCCAGCGTGCCCTTGCCGTCCTTGCCGACCGTCATGTTGCCGAGATCGCCGAGGTGGTGCTTTTCCGCGGTGGGCAGGCCGTGCGGGCTCTTGTCGGGATTGAAGTGACCGCCCGCCGTCTTGAAGCCCTTGCCGCTGCAGTCGGCCTTCTCGTGGATGTGCGTGGCGTGCATGCCGGGCTTGGCGTTCTCGACGTTGACCACGACCTTCACGCCGTCGTCGTCCTCGGTCAGCGTGATGGTGCCGTCGAGCTTGGATTTCTTCGCCCCGACGATTTTCGCGGTCACCGTCTTCGGTGCGGCAGGTGCCGCCTCGGCGCTTGCGGACTCGGCCGGCGCCGCCGTGGCGGGCGGCTCGGGCGGCTCGGGTGCCTCGGGCGCTGCGCTGGGGACCGGCGGTTCAGGAGCTTGTGCGGGCTTGCCGCACGCAGCGAGCAGCACCAGGCAGCCGAGCGACGGGAGAACGAATTTCGCAGTCTTCATCTTGTGACCCTCCATGGGGACTCCCCAATAGGGAGCGAGGCGTCCGGGCGCAAGGGAGCTGGGCCCGGTTTTCTCCGGAAGTCGGAGCGGCACAAGCTACACCGTCGGCGTCGCGATTATTCCTCGGGCCTGGCCGTTTCCGTCAGGGCTGATCAAGTTCCACTACTACCGGAATGTGATCAGACGGCTTGTCGCGGCGGCGCGCGTCCACGTCCATGCTGGCATCCCTGCAGTGCGCTGCCAGCGCCTTGCCGACGAAGACGTAGTCGATGCGCAGTCCCTGGTTCTTCCGGAAGCCGCCGCCGCGGTAGTCCCACCAGCTGTACAGCCCGCCTTCCTCGTGGTGGAGGCGGAAGGCGTCGACGAGCCCCAGGTCGAGCAGGTGCGCGAGCGCCTTGTGCTCCTCGGGATGGAAGTGCAGCTGGCCGCGCATCGCCTCCGGGTCGTAGACGTCGCGGTCGTCGATCGCGACGTTGAAATCGCCGCACAGCACGATCTCGCCGGCCGGACCGCGCTCCAGCGTCTCGCGCAGGCGTGCGAGCCAGTGGAGCTTGCCCTGGAAGGCGGGCAGGGTGGGGGACTTGCCGTTCGGAATGTACGCGCTGAGCACCCGCAACCCGTCGATCGTTGCGGCGATGAGTCGCTTGTCCGCTTCGGGACCGTCGTCGTGGAGACCTACCGCGATGTCCTTCATGGGTCGGCGCGACGCGATGGCGACGCCGTTGTAGGTCTTCTGCCCCGCCATGGCGACGGCGTAGCCGAGCCGCATGAGCTCGTCGGTCGGGAAGTCGTCGTCCACCACCTTCGTCTCCTGCATGCAGAGCACGTCGGGCTCCACGCGCTTGAGCCAGTCGAGCACCAGCTCGTGCCGCGCGCGGATCGAGTTGACGTTCCAGGTGGCGATCTTCACGGCTGGCGTGAGTAGCGTGCCTGCTGTCGATCTTCAACGGGCCGGCCGCGATCAGCGTGATTCCAGGCTCGTAAGTGGGGCGGAAAGCCCGGCGCGGCGAGTCTGCTTGTCACCCCGCGTCCATCGCGCTACCCGGTGTTCCCCGAGATGCCGGGGAGAACTGCCAGGCTCGAAGCCAGAAGTGTCCGCGTTGGGCGTGCCGTTCTGGCCGCTTCGGCGCTTGCTTCGACGTTCCTGGTATGCGCTCCGGCCCGGGCCCAGGCCGACGACTCGGAGCAGGGCACGGGAGCGGTGCCGCGCGGCGCCGCGGGCGCCGCGGTGAAGCCCGCCAAACCGGCGCAGCAGAAGAAGAAGCCCGTCGTTGTGATGCCGAAGCTCGAGCACTTCGAGCACGCGGCCTACCCGCCCGAGGCGCAAAAGGACGGCATCCAGGCTGATGTGGTGCTCCGGCTGACCATCGACGCGACCGGCAAGGTGACGAACGCCGAGGTGGCCGAGCCGGCAGGGCATGGCTTCGACGAGGCGGCCGAGGCCGCCGCCCTGAAGTTCAAGTTCTCGCCGGCGACGGTCGACGGCAAGCCGGCGCCGGTCCGCATCCTCTACAAGTACTCCTTCACGCTCAAGCCCGCGCCGCCGGAGAAGCAGCCCCCCCCGCCGCCGCCGAAGATCGGCAACCTCGGCGGCACGATCCAGATCGCGGGCACGACGACGCCGCTCGTCGGCGCAACCGTCACGCTCACGTTGCCCGACGGCACGAAACAGCAACTGACGACCGACGCCAAGGGCCACTGGCAGCTCGAAGGACAGAAACCTGGCAGCTACAAGGTGAAGGTCGACGCCGAGGGATTCACCGGCGTCCAGAACACCGAAGAGGTCGCGGCGGGCGAGGCGACCGAAGCGACCTACCGCCTGGCGCCGAAGAGCGAGGGGCTGGAGGTGACGGTCCAGGGCGAGCGGCCGCCGCGCGAGGTGACGCGCCGCACGCTCCAGCGCAGGGAGATCAACCGCATTCCTGGCACCGGCGGCGACGCGCTGCGTTCCATCCAGAGCCTGCCGGGCGTGGCTCGACCGCCGGGCTTCGCGGGGCTGCTCATCGTGCGCGGGTCGGCGCCGCAGGACACGCATACGTTTGTCGACGGCAGCAACGTGCCATTGATCTACCACTTCGGCGGCCTCAGCAGCGTCGTGCCCACCGAGCTGCTCGACAAGATCGACTTCTACCCCGGCAACTTCAGCGCGCGCTACGGCCGCGTCATGGGCGGAATCGTCGACGCGGGCCTGCGCTCGCCGGACACGCGCTGCACCGGCGACTACGGCAAGCCGACGAACAAGGACGGCTGCTACCACGGCATGGCCGAGGTGGATCTCATCGACGGCCGCCTGCTGCTTCAGGGGCCGATCGGTCCGCTCAAGCACTGGAGCTTCGCCGCTGCCGCGCGCCGCAGCTGGATCGACACCTGGATCAAGCCGGTGCTCGAACAGGCAGGCGCGGGAGTGACGACCGCTCCCGTCTACTACGACTACCAGCTCATTGCCGAAAACAAGCCCACCCACGACTCGGACCTGAGCCTGCGCTTCTACGGTTCGGACGACAGGCTCGAGATCCTGATCAAGGATCCGGCAGCCGAGGATCCGGGCTTCGGCGGCAACCTGACGTTCGGTACGGCCTTCTGGCGGGCCCAGGCGCTGTACAAGGGGCAGCTCTCGCCGGATGTCGAGCTCGAGTCCATGCTGTCGGTGGGGCGCGATACCATCAATTTCTCGGTCGGTTCGCTGAAGTTCGATCTGACGACCTATCCCGTCGACATGCGTAACGAGTTCGGGTGGCGCGTGACGAAGGGCGTCAAGATGAACCTCGGCATGGACTTCGTGATGGCGCCATACGACGTCTCGGTCCGCGCGCCGCCGCCGCCGCGCCCCGGCGAGCCCGATCCCGGCCCCTTCGCGACGCGCCCGCCGCTCGAGACGACGACCAAGGGCACCGCCTTCCGCCCGGCCTGGTACGTGGAAGGCGAGCTCACGCCGACGCGTCGGCTACGCATCGTGCCCGGTGCGCGCGTGGACTACGCGCGCGACTCGGGCCACGCCGATTTCAGTCCACGCGTGAACGCGCGCTACGACATCGTCTCGCCGAACGACAGCGAGAAGGAAGCCGCGCAGGGCGTGCACAAGCGCCTGCGCACGACGCTCAAGGGCGGGGTGGGCGTGTTCGCGCAACCGCCCCAGTTCCAGGAGACGAACCCGGTGTTCGGTACGCCGGGCCTCTACTCGAACCGCGCCATCCACTACGACGTTGGCGTGGAGCAGGAGTTCACCCAGCAGGTCGAGCTGAGCGTGGAGGGCTTCTACAAGGATCTGAGCCAGCTCGTGGAGCGGGTGCCCTCCGGGTCGACCTTTGGCTACAATAACCTCGGTACAGGCTACGTCGTCGGGATGGAGACGCTGCTCAAGTACAAGCCGGGCAAGCGCTTCTTCGGCTGGTTGGCGTACACGCTCTCGCGCAGCGTGCGGAAGAATGGCCCCGACCAGCCCGAGTACCTCTTCCAGTACGACCAGACCCACAACCTGACGGTGCTCGGCAGTTACCGGCTTGGACGCGGCTGGGAGTTCGGCGCGCGCTTCCGCATCATCTCCGGCTCGCTCGTCACGCCCGTCGTCTCGCCGCCCACCGTGCCGGCTATCTACGCGGCCGACGCCGGTTCCTACGTGCCGCTCCAGGGCAAGCCGTTCACGAAGCGCCTGCCGCTGTTCCACCAGCTGGATCTGCGCGTCGACAAGCGCTGGCAGTTCAAGGCCTGGCGCCTCTCGGCCTATCTGGATGTCCAGAACGTCTACAACAATGCGGCGGTCGAGGCGATCACCTACAACTACAACTTCAGCCAGTCGAACTACCAGACGGGGCTGCCGATCATTCCCAGCATCGGTCTGCGAGGCGAATTCTGATGCGCACCCGGACGATAGCCGCTCTACTTGCTGCCGCGCTCTTCGCGGGTGGCTGCGGCCCGCAGTTCGATCCGGCGAGCAAGGTGCAGAGCTTGCGCGTCTTCGCAGTGCAGAAGAGCGAGCCGTACGGCAAGGCCGGCGCCATCGAGCATCTGACGATGCTGTGGGACGACCCGCGGGGCAGCGTGAGCCCGGCGGACATCACGTGGTTTGCTGGCTGCAACAATCCGGACGGAGACCTCTACTACAACTGCTTCAAGCAGCTTTCGACTGCCCCGGCGCTGACCTCCGACTGCGATGTCGAGTTCAAGAGCTTTGGTGGCAACGATTTCTGCTTCAAGATCCCCGACAGCATCATCACGAGCCACGCGCCGTCGAAGGATCCCACGCGGGAGCCCTACGGGGTGTCCTACGTGTTCTTTGCAGCCTGCAACGGGACGCTCGGTCCGGCGCCTGCAGGTCAGCAATTCCCGGCTGCCTGTTTCGACAAGACGGGCAAGCAGCTCGGCTCCGACGATTTCGTCGCGGGCTACACGGCCATCTACAGCTACGCCGGGTACGACAACCTGAATCCCGTCATCCAGGGCGTCAGCTTCAACGGCCAGGAGCTCACTCGGATAAACCAGGGCGGCCCCTGCGTCGATCCGGACCCGCAAAACCCCGCGCCCGGTCAGCAGCTCGACTGCCAGAGTCCGGCGCCCAAGCCGACCATCGCCTGCGACTCGACGGAGAAGGCCATCCCCTGCATCCCTGCGTGTCCGGGCGACGGCGACAGCAGCTGCCCCGAGTACGCCATCAAGCCTGTCCTCCCACATAGCCCGACCGTCAACCAGGAGGACGATCCGGTAAGCGGGCTGAAGGAGCAGATGTGGATCCGCTACTACGCCGACGGCGGAAAGCTCAAATCGCAGGTCCGGCTTCTGAACGACGCGACCACGGGCTGGAACAGCGACTACGGCACGACCTTCCGCGCCCCGAAGAAGAAGGGCCCGATGCACATCTGGGCCGTCGTGCAGGACAACCGCGGCGGCGCGAGCTGGGTCCGCGTGACGATCGTCGTGCAGTAGGCGGCGCGCACCGCCTACTTGCAGTTCGGGTCGAAGACGTAGACCTTCGTGTCGGGCGCGACGCTGCCCGAAGGCGGCACCAGCACGTAGCCGAAAGTGCGGCCTGCCACGACGCCGAGCGTGTTGTGGGGCGCGGCGATGCTCGTGCCGGGTGAAGGCGGCGCCGGCGAGACGGTCAGCTTGTCGCCGCTGCGCTTGACGGCCCGCACCGAGGTCTGCCCGATCGGATCGCTCGCGTACGCCGCCGTGACCAGCACCGTCGTCGAGTCGATCTGCGCCATCGGCCCGGCGTACTGCGAGCCGAAGCTGAACTGGGTCGGGTACTGTTCGATGGCCACCGAGCGCTTGCCGTTGAACGTGGTGTCGCTTCCGTTCAGGAGCGGCCACTTCAACAGCACCGACTTGGATACCTTGGCGCCGCCGTCGAGGGTCAGGATGTCGTTGGTCTCCCAGAGTAGACCGCCGTTGTAGGTGCTCTGGAAGCGATACGCGGGCGACACCTCCCCCGTGTCCGCGAACAGGTTGACGTCACCGCCGTACTGGGACGTCGCGGCGCCGGCGTCGTTCTGGAAACCGAAGACCGGTTGGAAGGCCCCGGTGGTCGTGTCGAGGTGGAACTGGATCAACCGCTTGCCGCTGGCCCCGACGATGCTCGCGCCGCTGGGCAGCCCGTTGCAGGGTGACAGGGCGACGTTGTCGTTGTCGTTGAGGGGCGGCTCCAGACGCGCGCTCGGGAAGAACGCGGCAGGGTCGTTCTTCACCAGGAAGAAGTTGTCGCCGTCGGCGGGGTAGCTGGCGTTGTAGCTGTCGGCGAACTGGAGCCCGACGCTGTGCGTCTGGATCTGCGTCGGCGCGGCTTCGGTGGGAAGATCGATCCAGGCGACGTTGAAGGTGTTGGTGCCTGTCTTGGGGCCCAGGACCATCACGCGCTTGTCGTTCGAGACCAGCCGGGCGATGCTGGTAGCGAAGGGCGGCTGGATGACCGGGACGCTCACCGGCGCCTTGGGGTTGATGACCTGCCAGGCCTTGAGCCCGCTCGCGGTGCCGACGAACACGAAGTCACCCATGGCTGCGATGCAGCGCGTGGCGCTCGAGGAATTGGTGCCGCAGCCCAGATCCTGGTTCACCGGGATGACGCCGGCGCTGAAGCCGATGGGCGCCGGCGTGGTACAGGCCTGCGTCTTCTGGTCGCAGGAGCTCGCGGTGCAGGCCTGGGTGACGGGGCAGAGGTCGTAGACGCAGTTGCCGTTGTTGCAGCTGCCCTGGATGCACGCCGCGTCGCTCTTGCACTGCGAAGCGGCGTCACATTCGCTGCCCGCTTCCATCTGCGATCCGCCGCTGCCGGCGTTTCCGCTAGACCCGCCGCTTCCGCTGGACCCGCCGGCTGCGCTGCCGCCCGACGCAGTATCCGTTCCGCCATCGCGTCCGGCTATCTTGCTCTTGTCGAGGTTCAGACTGCACGCGGCGAAGCCCGCCGCGATGCCCAGCGCGGCGCCCCAACCGATGATCGTCCGCATGCGCATCAGAAGCTCCCTTCGGCCCAGACGCCATTTGGAGTCGCCGTGACTCCGATCCGGGCTGCCTTCTCGGGGTGCTCGTGCCCCTTGGTCGATTGCCAGATGACGAGCCCGAGCCCTATCGCGGTGACGGCGCCACCCGCGATCAGCATGATGTTCGTCTTCGTCTGCAGGCCCATCGCGTGGTCGTAGGTCGCCTGCGACGGTGTCGAGTCGTAGGTGCTGGCTGCGTCTTTCGCGGAAAGCCCGAGCAGCACGCCGCCGCCGACCGCCGCCACGCCGGCGCCGGTCGCGATGTAGCCGACGGTCGCGAGTGTGGACGAGCCGCTGGACGCCTCGCCGACGGGATGCTTGGCGGGCGGCGCGAGGTCGACCTTCTTCTTCTGCGTCTCCGAGGGAGCGGTGGTCGTTGTCTCGGCAGGAGTTTCCGCCTTCGCCTCCGCATCCACGTCCTTGTGCTGTCCCACTGCGAGCGTGAGCTTGCGCTGCTCGGTCATTCCGTCCTGGGTCTTGAGCGTCAGCGTATGATCGCCGGGCTTGCCGTGAAGGACCGCAGGCAGAGGCAGCTCGATGCGGTCCTCGAGCTGTGCCGTGGTCGTGCTGGGCCCCTTGACCGTGACGGTTCCGAGCTTCTGTTCCAGCGCGGCGAGGCGGCTCTTGGCGCGCTCGGTCTGGCTGTCGCTGAGCTTCGGCGTCGTGAGCGCGCGCGAGTAGGCATCGGCGGCCCGTGTCGCATCGCCCGCAAGCTCCCAGGCCTGGGCCGCCGTGTACAGGGCGACTCCGGCCGGGTGCAGCTTGCTGGCGGCCTCGAAGCCGAGCGCGGCGTCCTTGTACTTGTGGTCCTTGAAGGCCTGCTTGGCCTCACTGTACAGCTGGCGGGCCTCGGCCATCTTGTCCGAATTGCCCGCGGCCCGGGCCCCGCCCGCACCGGACAAGACGATACCGAGCGCACCTAGCGCGAGGAGTCTTCGAAGCATCCCTGGAATCTAGACCATGCCATCCGGGACGGGAACCGTCGAACGCCGGGATGCGCCCGCTGGCGAGCTGGAGGGCCCCGGGCCTAGAACGGGTTCTCCGGAATGTCCGGCTTTATCGCCGGCTTCTTTTTCTGCGGCGGCTTCGATATCGGGGTCGGCGGGTGCCAGTTCGAGTGCGGCGTGGCCACCGCCGTGGGCTTCGGCGCGATTTCCGTGCCGGGCTCGACCTTGGCCAGCAGGATCTCCAGCACGTCGGGCGTGTTGTCGTCGATGCGCAACACGTCCTGGTGGTAGCCGTCCGCCTTGACCGTGAGCAAGGCGACCTTGCCGTGAGGCGGCCTCTGGATCTGCGTCTGCCGTCCCTTGAGCGGCTTGCCGTCCAGCGCGAACGACACTCCGGACTTGGGAATGACGTCGTGGAGCTGGATGACGGCTGCCGTTGCCGCGGGGCCAGCGGCCGGCGTTGAATCCGCGGCCGACGAGGCGGGGGCAGGAGGGGCAGGAGCCTGCGAAGGCGCGGCCACCGCGGCGGCGGCGGAGTGCGGCGCTGCGGCCGCGCTGTGGTGCTGCTTGAGCAGGGCCCAGCCGCCGATTCCCAACCCGGCGATCATGACGAACGCCCCCAGGCCGATGCTGACGCCCAGTAGCGCAGTGTTGGCTGTGCCTGGCCGGGCAGCCGTGGGCGGTGGCGTGCCCGTTGCCACGCCGCTCAACCCGGGCGCCGAAGCGACGTGGCTGACCGCGCTGCTGCTGGGACTGCTGGGGTTGCTGGTCTGGCTCGGATTGCTGATCTGGCTCGGATGCGAGATCTTCGAGCTGGAGGTTTCTCCCGGCGTCGAGAAGCTTCCCGTCGACGCGCGCCCGGGGTTGCTCGCCTGCAGCATCTGCCGGATCTGGCCGCGTCGTTCCTCGATCACGTGCCCGAGCCGTTCGCGAACGACGGTCGCGACCTGCGTCTGCGTGACGACGGGCCCGGAGCGCGCGAGCCACTCTTCCAGCGCGACGCGCATGCGGTCCGCGGTCGGGAAGCGCTGCATCGGATCCGGGGCGAGCGCGCGCAGCACGATGGTTTCCAACTCGCGCGGATAGCCCGGTACCAGCGCGCTCGGAGGATCGAAGCGACCCTCCATCAGTGCCTTGAGGGTTGCGACCTGGTTCTCGCCGGTGAACGGCCGCTGGCCGGTCGTGATTTCGTAGAGCACGATACCGAGCGCGAAGATGTCGCTGCGCCGATCGATACGTCCGCCCGAAGCCTGTTCGGGTGCCATGTAAGCGGCCTTGCCCTTGATCTGGCCGGCCATGGTGGCTTCATGAGCGCTGCCTAGCGCTTTGGCCACGCCGAAGTCGGTGACCTTCACGTTGCCGTCGAGCGACACCAGGATGTTCTGCGGCGACACGTCGCGATGCACGACGTTGAGCCGATCGCCGTTCACGTCGCACAGCTCGTGGGCGGCGTGCAGGCCGGCACTGGCGTCGGAAACGATCCGCGCCGCAACCCGCGCGTTGATCCTGATCGCTGTCTTCGGTGCGCCGGGCGTGGCGGACCCGGGCTTGAGGATGCGGGCCAGGCTGTCGCCGTTGACCCAGTCCATCGCCAGGTACAGGACGCCGTTCTCTTCGCCGAGATCGAAGATCTCGCACACGTTGGGGTGGTGCACGCCGGAGGCGACGCGCGCCTCGTCGAGGAACATGGTCTCGAACTAGGGATCACTCGCCAGTGCAGGCAGGATGGTCTTGATGGCGACCGTCTTGCTGAAACCGCGCTGGCCGTGCTGCCTGGCAGCCCACACACGCGCCATGCCGACCTGGGCAATGCCCAGCAGGATCTCGTAGCGCCCCAGGTGCATTCCGGGGCGCACTTCACCGTGTTCAGTGAAGTGGGCGGGGGAGGCGTTGTTCAAGTTGTTCCCAGTATATCAGTGCAGAGCGTGCGCGCCCGTTGTCGGGAAGGTGACGTAGGGTCGCATAGTCCCCACGGCCAGGCGGCCGGAATCGGGTGGGGTCTAGAAATCGTTCTTGTGCTGCAGCACCGCCTGGCACGCCTGGACCGGATCCTGGGCCAGGCTCCAGTTCAGCGAGCCGTGTTGGCCGTCGATCCGGAGCAGTCGGTAGGAGCTCGACGAAGGGTCGACCTTGAAGGTCGGCAGGCTGGTGATCGCGTCGGTGACGGCCAGCGGGGCGCCCGTGAGCCACACGTCGGCTCCGAGCACGTTGTACAGGATCTGGGCATCCACGTGTCCCGTGACCTCGCACGAGCTCTTCACGGTACCGGTGAGCAGCGGGTCGATCTGCAGGTCTAGCCAGGCCCGGCCCTGGATCGACGCACCGCCGTGGTCCGGACTGTCGATGTTGCACTTCACGCCGTTCTGCTTGTCGTCGTTGGACTGGCCGCAGACGCCGAGCGTGATGCCGGGGTAGTTGTCGCTGTCGTCGTCGCTCGTCGTGCTGCAATCGCTCACGCAGTTGGTGTCGCACTGGTTGGCGCGGCCCAGGGTCGCACCGCCGCAGGCCTGGTCGGTGGTATTCCAGCCCGGCATCGAAGAGCCCTGGGCGGTGCTGCCGGCGACGAACAAGAGCTTTTCGGCCGTCAGGCTGGCGCCGGGCGTCGTGCCGCCCAGCGTCCCCGTGACGGGCGAAAGCTGGATCCCGGGGAACGCCTTCCGGAGAGGATCGAGAACCTGCAGCTGGGTGCTCACGAAATTCAGATCCTTGGGGTTGCAACCGCCGACCTCACCCGTGACGACCGGCAGCGTGACGGAGCACACATGCGGCGTCATGCTGTCGACCCTGGTCGGGTCGGAGGCGTTCTGCTTCACGTCCAGGTACATGTAGAGCAGCGCCTCTGCGGTCTGCACCGTGGGACAAAGCGACACGGCGGCGCCGGCCTTCCCTTCCAGGTTGACCGTCATCCGCACCTTCGCGGCCCAGGTTCCATTCACGTCGAGCTGGGACGGTTCCTGGCACTGGATCTGTATGCCGCCCGAGCCGCCAGTGCCGCCCGAGCCCGCGCTACCGCCCGAGCCACCGCTGCTCGAGTTGTTGCTGTTGCCACCGCCGCAGGCCGACACGGCGAATAGCGACGACAGGAACAGCAAGGAGATGGGCTCGAGGAAAGGCGATCGCATGGGGGCATCTCCTCGGGCCTTCCGGGCGAGGTGCACTGTGGACCACGGTACGCCACCGGCCCGGGCCCAGCAAGGCACGGCAGGTCGCCTGCCTCGTGCCTCGCTCGACGCGTTGCGGCACAAAGCTCTCCTGTCTCCTCGACGGTGCAGGACCGTGTCGAGGGCCGCCGGGGGGCCCGGGGAAAGGGAGTCGGGAAGTCGCTACCCGTCAGTTGGTGGAGCGCGGGGTTGGGCCCTGCGCCATCACGATCTTGTTGCCGTATGCGGGAGGCGGCGCGATGAGGTGGGGCGCCGGCTCGCGTTGGGGCGCCGTGACCTCCGTCCGCGGCTGGGATTGCCGCGGTGGAGGCTGGGCGGGCAGCGACGTTGCCGCTCCTCCGCATGCGGCCAGCCCGAGGGCCAGCAGCAGGGCGGAAGTCATGAGCAGAACCTGTCGCATCTTATCAAAATTAATCCAAAATTCAGCTCGCGCACGCCGCGGCGCGGCATCGGCGGTTCGGCTGTTGTGTTTCCGGGCCGTCGTCCCTGTTAGGGTCGCCAGCCGTGGACCGGGGGACTCGTGTTTTCTGGCTGCTTCTCACCTGCCTGCTGGGTGCGTCGCTGTTCTTTGGCGTCAGCGCCGAGTCGCGGCGCCGTGCGGTGCAGCGCAGCCAAGCCACCCTGGCCACCGGCGACATCGTCCAGCTCTCGAAGGTGGTCGACGGCGACACGGTCCTGGTCGACAACGCCGACAAGCAGAGCGTCGCGGTCCGCATCCTCGGCATCAAGTCGTTCGAGGATCACCCCGCTCGCGATGTCTCGTCGCGTTTCGGCGCCGCGGCGGAGCAGGCGATGAAGAAGCTCATGCAGGACAAGCCGGTGCGCGTGCTCCTGAACAACCCTCCCCAGGACAAGCACGGCCGCACGCTCGCGGAGCTGTTCGTCGGGGGCCGGAACGTGGGCCTCGAGCTCGTACGCCGCGGTCTCGTCATGGTCTACACGGTCTATCCGTTCCCTTCCATGTCGCTGTACCTGCAGGCGCAGGAAACCGCCCGCGCCGAGCGTCGCGGCCTGTGGGGAGACGAGGCCGTCGCGAAGCGCGCGGATCTGCTGGGCCGCCAATGGCAGCTGGAGGCCAAGTGACGGCAGCGAGCCCGAGGTGCCGGCCATGATCCAGGTGCTGATGCGCCTGTTCGGGCATCGGGTGGTGCGCAGTCCGCCCGCGCCGCTGCGCGTGCTCTCGCTTGCCGCGGCGCTCCTCCTGTACGGGTCGACCGGGTTTCTCTACTTCGAGCTGCCGAACAACCCGCAGCTGACCTGGCTCGACGGGTTCTGGTACTCGTTCGTGACGGTCACGACGGTCGGCTACGGCGACCTCTACCCTTCGACGCCCGGCGGCCGTTTCATCGTCGGCGTCCCACTGATGTTCTTCGGCATCGGCCTGCTCGGCTACGTGCTGAGCATCGCCGCTACCGCGCTGGTCGAAGCGAAGACCAAGGAGCTGCACGGCATGAGCGACTTCAAGCTTAAGGACCACCTTGTCATCCTGAACTTCCCGGGCGTGGGCAAGCTACTGCGCGTTCTGGACGAGCTGGCCCACGACGAGCGTCACGTCGACCGCGACGTGGTGCTGATCGACGAGGATCTTGCCGAGCTGCCGGCGGAGCTGCACGCGCGGGGTGTGCGCTTCGTGCGGGGCAACCCGGCGCGCGACGCGACGCTGTCGCGCGCCAGCGTCGACACGGCTGCCTACGCCCTGGTGCTCTCCCGCGATCCCGGTAATCCGCGATCGGACGAGCGCAACGTCGCGATCACGCTCGCGCTGGAGGCGCGAAGCAGCAGCGTCCACAGCGTCGTCGAGTGCGTCGACTTCTCGACCCAGGAACTGTTGCGCAAGGCCGGTTGCGACGGCATCGTATGCACGTCGCATTTCGACGCCCACTTCCTCGGAGCCGAGCTGATGAATCCCGGCGTGCAGGAAGTCATCGACCAGCTGACGACCACGCTGCGCGGACAGCAGATCTACCTGACGCCCTACGAGAGCAAGAAGGAAGTTCTGTACTCCAGCCTGGCCAGCGCCTGCCAGGACAAGGGCCACCTCGCGATCGGCGTACGTCGCGGTGCCGAGACGCTGATCAACGTCGAGAGCGGCTTCAAGCTAAAGGCAGGCGATCGGCTGATCAGCATCGGAACCGAGCGTCTTTCGTCACTGGACTGAATCCGGATTCGCCGGGGGGCGTGGACTTCAGCACAACCCGGTCCTAGGAAGAGGGCGTCGCATGCGCCTGGTCCTGTCTCTGCTCGTCGATCTGTGGCTGCTCTCGTGGTGGCCCCTGCTGGCGCTGCGCCGCCGTCGCGCGGCGCCACGCGGCGGCTGGCTCCGGGTCGAGATCGACGGCCCTGTTGTCGAGGTGGCCCCCCGGCTGCCGTTCTGGGACCGTCGGCGACGGCCGCTGGCGCTCGAGCGTCTGAGGCGCGTCGTGGAGCTGGCCGCTCTGGACGGGCGGGTCGCCGGGATCCTGGTCGAGCTCAAGCACCTGTCCGGTGGAAGCGCCACGGCCAAGTCGCTGCGCGATGTGCTGCTGCTGGCGCGCGAGCGCGGCAAGCGCGTGGTCGTCTACCTGCCGCACGGCGCTAGCACGCGCGGAATCTACGTGGCCTCCGCGGCCGAACGCCTGCTGCTCGGGCCGGAGACGTTCGTCTCCCCGCTCGGCTACGCGGTGGAAGCCCAGTACTTCAAGGACGTGCTCGACCGGGTGGGCGTGGAGCCCGAGGTCTTCGCGCGCGGCCGCTACAAGACGGCCGGCGAGATGCTCGTTGCGCGCACCATGAGCGACGCGCAGCGCGAGCAGCTCGACGCGTTGCTCGATGTGGCGTGGGATACGCTAGTCGACGCGCTCTTGACCGGGCGTGGCGTGGAGCGTGGTATCGCCGAGCAGTGGATCCATAGCGGTCCCTGGTCAGCCGACAGCGCCGTCGCCCAGCACCTCGCCGACGCGGTGGTGTACGATGACCAGATCGCCGAACTCCTTTCGCCGGAGCAGAAGGGCGGCGCGCCGCTGATCGGTGCCGGGCGCTACCTGGCGCGCCGCCGCATCCGCTGGCGCCCGCTCAGGCGCCGCCCGCGCATCGGCGTGATCGAGGTCCACGGACCCATCGTCGGCAAGCCCGCGTTCGGCATGCTGCCGATGGCCGCGGAAGAACCCGTGCGTGCCGCCATCAAACGGGCGCTCGACGACCCGCGTATCCGCGGTGTGGTCGTGCACATCGACTCGCCTGGAGGCAGCGCGCTCGCGTCGGACCGCATGCTGCACGAGCTCCGGCGCCTCGCGCAGAAAAAGCCGGTTGTCGCGTACATGGGCAACGTTGCCGCGAGCGGCGGCTACATGCTCGCAGTGGGCGCCCACACAATCGTCGCCCAGCCCACGACGATGACCGGTTCGATCGGCGTCGTCGCCGCGCGCTTCGTGGTAGGCCCCGTGCTCGAGCGCATCGGCATCGGCGTCGAAGTGGTCAAGCGCGGCGCACGCGCCGACATGGAATCGCCGATCCGTCACCTGGACGAGGGGGAGCGTGAAGTCCTGGAGCGCCAGCTCGATGACGTCTACCAGTCGTTCCTCCGCGTCGTCAGCGAGGGCCGCCGCCGCCCGCTCACCGAGATCGAGCCGCTGGCGGGTGGGCGGGTCTGGAGCGGGCGCGACGCACTGGCGCACGGGCTCGTCGACCGGCTCGGGGGGTTCGATGCCGCGCTCGAGGAGGTGCGCGCGCGCATCGGCCGTGGCGGCGCCCGGCTCGAACCCGAGCTGGTGAGCGTGCTGCCGCTGCTTCCGCCGATGGCGCTCCTTCCCCGGCTTCTCGGCAGCTTCGCGCGCATGCCGCAAGCGTTCGGTGCCCTCCCGCTCGCGCCGCTGATGCTGACCGCGGCGCGGGAGCGGGTGTGGATGTGGTGCGGGATCGAGGAGCTCGACCTCGGGGGGCGCTGAGCCGGTCTACTCGACCAGCGCCGTGCCGGCCGCGCTGGTCACCGGACCCTGCCACGGCGAGGACAACAACGTCGTCGTGTTTCCGGTGGTCAGATCGTAGCGCACCACCGCGACATTGCTGCCGCCGTCGCTGCTCGTCGTTGCCACACCGAACAAGCCGCCCGAGCCGTCGTAGCTGACGCCGTCCGGCCAGCCCACAAGCTCGCTGCCCAGCGCGCTCGCGCCGACCTGGTATCGGTTCCAGTGCTCGATAAAGCTCGAATCAAAACGATCGACGAGCGTCTGCCCCGCGCCGACCAGCAGCATGCGCGCCAGGAAGTCGTCGTTGCTGGACTGGTAGAGCACCGAGCTCTGCCCGGTCGACGGATCGACCGACTCGACGCCCTGCTTCACGCGCGTCGCGCCGCCGTCGGACGTATCGAAACAACCGGCGGACAGGATCACGAGCTTGCCCTGGTCCAGCACCGCGCTCACCGGGTTGACCGTGGAGAGCGCGATCGCCTTGCCGGCCGCCGATCCGTTCAGGTCGACTTCCGTGTCGGTCGTCGTGTCGAAGGCGATCAGCAGGCTCGGCACCGGGGGGCACGCGAGCTCATAGCTCGGCGCGGCGATTGTCGTGCGGTCGATGCGCTGCAGCGTCAGATACAGCCGGCCGCTCTGCTTGTCGTAGACGGCGTTGTCCGCGTCGACCGAGCCGTCGCCGTCGGATGCGTCGAGATAGCTGCTCAGATCCAGACTGTGCGAGACGGTGCCCGCGCCGAGATCCAGCACGGCGACGCGGCTGTCGTCGTAGAGGGGTACGTAGGCGCGCGACGTGGCGACCGCACTGCCGCTGCCCGTCTGCGCCACGTCGAACGACTTGTCGAGCGTTCCGTCCGCCGCGAGCAGGTCGACCCTGCCGTTGGTGCGTTCCAGCACAAAGCCCAGACCGCCGCTCGCTGCCGGCACGGCATCCGCGTCGCTCACGCTGAGCCGGCCCGACACCGTCTTCGCTGCCACATCGACGCTGGCGACCTCGGTCGTGGTCGTGAAATCGGTGCCCGCCACGAGCAGGCGCGGGGTCGTGCTTCCGCCGTCGGTCTGGGCGCCGGGCACAACCACGACGCCCACGGGATTGGTCCCGGGCGGCGGTCCCGCGTCTCCTCCGTCGACGCCGCCGGCTCCAGCGCCCCCGTCCATTCCGGCGTTGCCGCCGGTTCCGGCGGTTCCGGCCCCGCCGGCCGTCCCGGCGTTGCCGCCCGAGCCGGCCGTGCCAGCTGTCCCGTCGAGCCGCGCGCCCCCGTCCGCGGGCAGCGCGGTCACCTCGTTGTCGTTGCAGCCCGCCGCGAGTCCGGCCGCTGCCAGGCCCACCAGAACCCATGCCATCCAATGCCGTGCCATTTCCGCCTCCTGTGCCGCACTCCCGCGGCGGGTATCCCGGTCCGCCGTTCGGGGGATCGGGGGGCTCGCTGGATGGCGGGGCGACCGGAAGGCCGACACGGGGCCGGCTGGTTCCGTCGCTCCGTCACCCCGCGGAGCCGATTCCGGACCTGCTCTCCGGCCCTTGTTGGACGGAAAGCCACGAGCTTGGCCGGTCTCCTGGCTCCCGGATCATCCTCCGGCGGACCCTTCCCAGGCTCTCTGCCCAGTGGCTCTGTCCGCCTTCGTAGCCGGTCACAGTGGCGGGGGCCGCGCCGGCTTTGCACCGGCTTCCCGTGCCTGGCGCCGTGTCCCCGGGAGGGGATCGGTCACCCGGCTCGCCTTGCTCGCGGGTGGATGCGTCGCACCCACCGGGCGGCGGGGATACCACGAGCGGTTTCCCGCCGTCCACGCCGCCGTGTCGCCTGGAGCCAGCGCCGGCGATTCAGTGCCGAGCGGATTGCAGTATCCGACAAGATCGACGACGCTACCGGGGGCGTCCGGACCCGGGGGCTACTCCTCTTCCCGCATGGCACAATCTCCGAGAAATCATCCCCCGTTGAGCCACGGGACGGTCGTCAACGACCGTTACGAGATCCGCCAGAGTCTGGGTAAGGGCGGGATGGGCGAGGTGTTCCTCGCCTACGACCGCAGCACGCAACAGCCCGTGGCGCTGAAGGTCGTCCGCGAGGAGTCGCGCATGCCCGGCGACGACGAGGCATTGCGCCAGGAACTGCTGCTCGCCCGCTCCGTCAGTCACCCCAACGTGTGCCGCGTCCACGATCTGGCTCCGAGCCCCTGGGGCCCGATCCTGATCATGGAGCACATCGCCGGGCAGACGCTGCACACGCACATCCGCCGCCGCAAGGCGCAGGGCGGCTACACGGCCGATGAATTCCGCAAGGTTGCCCGCGAGGCCAGCGCCGGGCTGGCCGCGATCCACGCGCAGGGCCTGGTGCACGGCGATCTCAAGCCGGGTAACGTGATGGTCACCAACGACCGCGCGGTGATCCTAGACTTCGGCTTCGCCCAGGAGCGCGCGCGGCTCAGCGCGCGGCGGCCGGGTGCCCCTCCGGATGGTGGGACGCCCAACTACATGGCGCCCGAGCGCCTTCGCTCCGGCGGTGCCAGTCCCGAAGACGACATCTACGCGCTGGGTTTGACGTTGTGGGAGATGTGGACCTGTCGCGTCCCGGAGCCCGGCTACAGGCCACGCGCCAAGCCCATGCGCTCGCAGATCATGTTCGATGTGCCGGCTGGCCTCTCCGTGGACGAGGTCAAGCAGGTGTTCCGCTGCCTCGGTGACGATCCCGCCATCCGCCCGGCTGCAAGGCATCTGCGCTTCTTCAATCCCACGGCGCTGACTACCAGCCAGGTGCAGATCCCGCGGGAGCGCCTCTCGCCGGGGCCACCGCTCGGGCGCGCCATCACCGAGGCATTCGTGCCGGGTGCCCAGGCATTGCTGGTCACCTTCGCAACCAATGCCACGGAGGTCGCCGGGCGTCTGTTCTCTCTCGACAAGCCGGTGATGACCATCGGCCGGCGGAGCAACCAGGATATCCCGTTGCCCGAAGCCACGGTTTCCGGCGCTCATGCCGTTGCGCGCTGGCAGTCGGGCTCCTGGCTGATCGAGGACAACGGCAGCACCAACGGCAGCTATGCCGACCATAGCTTCGACCGCAAGAAGAGCGTGACGCTGCTGCACGGCGGCGAGGTGCAGCTCGGCGAGTGCCGCATGAAACTGGTGAGCTTCCACGACGGCTCGCCGCAGCAGCAGCGTGCCAAGGCGTACCTCGACCGGCGTGACGGGCTGACCGGCCTTTTGGTCCGCGACCAGTTGATGCGGGCCCTGGCCGACGACAGCGGCTTTGCCGAGTGGGACAACGTTCCGCTTTCAGTCGCGCGCTACCACATCCGTGGGCCGAATCGTCACGCGAGCGATCGCCCGACCATCCTGGAGATGCTGGCGCTCCGGCGCGCCGCGCAGCGGATTGTGGAGCTCACCGAGATGCTGCTCTTGAGCATCGTCCCGGTGACAGCTGGGCGCATGGGCCCCCTCAAGTTTGCGGTCGCCATGACCGGTCCGAGTGTCGAAGAGGGCCGGCAGGTGGTCGAGCAGGTTGTCTCGCAGGTCCAGGGCCTGATGCCGGAGTCGCTCGATCTGGCGGCGACGCTCGTCAAGGCCGAGCCGGGACAGCCGATCCAGTCGCTGCTCGACGAGTAGCGTGCGCATAGTCCACTCTCGCCCGCTATTGCGGGCGTCTGCCTCCTCGACAATGGCAGGTCCTCCTACCCGACCGTCTTTTCCTGCACCGAGCGAGCCCAGCTTGCGGCGGCTGGGTGTGGGCGGCGCAGGCGGAGGCGGCGGCGGCGATCGTCCGTTGCGCGCGCAGCTGGTGATCGCGCTCGTGATCGGATTGGTGCTCCTGGCGGTTCCGCTGTATCTGTGGCGCCGTCCCAGCGGCAACGAGAACGCCGCCGCGGACGCGGGGTTGCGCCACGGCGCCGGGCGCGACGGCGGGCCGTCGTCGCACGCCGAGGTGACGGATCTGGAGGCGGGGAGCGTCGACGATGGCGTGAAGCTCGCGCCCGTCCAGCGCGTGAAGTGCAGCGCGTCAGCGCGCTCGAAGGGCCAGCGGGGCAACCTCTGCGACCGTCTGCCCTTCTTCGAGGATGCGCTCACGAAGGCCATCCACAGCACCAGGGGTTGTGCGCCGCGCACCGGCAAGGCCGGTACGCTCAACTACGTGCTGGCCATCGACTTCCAGCACCGCCGCGTGGGCTCGTTCCCGGGTGCGAGCGGCCAGTGGAAGGGCCCGCAGGCCCGCCGGGCGACCCAATGCGTACTCAAGTCCCTGCCCGCGCCGCCCTGGGACAGCATCCGGCACCAGTATCGCTATTACATGCTCGCAGTGCTCGCGACGTATCCCGCGCCGGGCGCGCTGCCCGGACCCGCCGGGGCTCCGATCTTCAGTCCGCACCACTGAGCCCGCGCCGCCCGAGCTCCAGCTTGCCGGTGATGCCAAGGTCCGCGACCTCGGCGCCGAGTACGCCGGCTCGTTCGCTGGACGGCGTCCTGCCGCGCAACGCCGCGAGGCTGTCGGCGAATGCCGCTAGCCCTGCGGCGTCGAAGAGGCGCTGCAATTCCTCGGCGAGCCGGCGCGCGAGTGACGGCGCCTGCCCCGCGGTGGTGACCGCTGCCTGTACCGCGCCGGCGCGCGCCCTGGCCATGTGCGAGAAGCTTCCGTGCCGGGGCTGGTCGACAGCGCAGAACAGGACCTGCCGCCGCGCTGCGGCCGCTCCCATCTGCGCGGCGAGCTCCGGGTCGCGCTTGGCCAGTACCGCCAGCCACACTCCGTCCAGGTCCCGTTCCTCGAATCGGCGCGGCTCGAACGTCACCTGTGTGTCCGCTGCGAGCGCTTGGGTGCTTGCGTCCGGTTCCCCGGCGAGCAGCCGCACCCGGGCTCCGGCGTCGAGCAGATCGCGTGTCCGCCGGACGGCTTCCGGCCCGGAGCCGACCACGAGACACTGCCGGTCGGCGAGCCGCAACGCGACGGGAAACACAGGCTCGTAGCTTTCGTCCGGGCTCATTTCCTGTCGCTCCGTTTCTTCTTCTTGGGTTTGATCACCGTTGGCAGGACGGTACGGGTCGTCAACTTCAGCTCGCGTTCGGCATCGCCGATGCGTTGCAGGAACAGACCGGTGAAGGTGCTGAACAGCGCGTCGCCGGGCGCGGCCGTGGCGGTTCCGGTGGGTCGCGATACCCAGCGCTTGATCTTCTGGAGCATGTCCTTGCTGACCGGGTCGACCTGCACCTTCGCGTGCATGTAGAGCGCCGCGCCGAACGGCACCTGGCTGCTATTGCCTGCGAGCAGACGCCGGACTTCCGCACAGCGGCGCAGCACCCCCTCCACCGTCGTCGTCCATTCCGCGCGGCTCCTGCCGGGACGGATGACCTCGATGCGGTACGCTTCTTCCCAGACCTGCCAGGTTATCTTGCACGTCTGCGCGGTCGTCGAGAGGGGCTTCTTCACGCCCGCGCTGTAGATCGTGCCGGTCAGCACGATGGTGGTCGGCAGCCCGCGCCGCAGCTCCTTCTGGATCCTGGCATCCACCACATCCCGGAACGAAACGCTGACGAACACCATGGTCTTCGACGCGTTCCACTCGAATCTCACCGTACGTTTCGGCGGCGCCTTCTTCTCCTGCGCAGAAGCGGGCGCGGGATGGAACAGGACGAGAAGAAAGAGCACGACACCGAGCAGAGCGATGCATTCACCGAGAAGGCTCTCTGCACGCCGGCTCACTTCTCGACCTTCCGGCGGACGGGGATGAACCCGAGCACGTTGGAGAACGCGAACACGAAGCCGCCAGCGCTCGTGTCCATGCGGAAACCGACATTGCCCGTGAGGTCGAGCGGGATCCGCTGCAAGGGCTTGTAGCCGCGGGGCGGGTCGGTGATGTCACGGCGCGTTGCCACGCCGTAGATGCCGGCGCTCGTGAAGAAATCGATCCCGTAGACCGAGCGATGTCCGCGGTACAGTGGGATCCGGTATTCGCCGCCGAGCTTGGCGGCGAAGTCGCCGTAGCGCACTTCCTGGATGTCGGTCCCGAGGAAGTTCGGAGGAGGTCGACGGTCGAAGTTCAGCCCGAGTACGCGGCCAGGCAGGAAGTCGCTGAAGTCACCGACGTAGTAGCGCTCGAAGAACGGAGCGTTGCCCGAGATGGCGCCGCCGAACATCTCGAGCCGCACTACGTGGTCCCAGGGCAGCTTCCACCAGTGGGAGGCAGCGATGTCGAATCGTTGATAGCTGTAGTCGCTGCCGATCGGTGCGAGCCCGAGCTCGCCGGTGAAGGTGGAGAACCACCCGCGCGTGGGCAGAAGCGGCTGGTCGCGGGAGTCGTACTGCAGCGTGCCGCGCAGCGTGGACAGCACGCTCCTGCCGCGGCGGATCATGAAGTCGATGGGCTCGCGTACGCCGTGGGCGTTGGATCCCGTGAGGCCGCGCTCGTCGGACGCGGCCAGCGGGAGCTTGGCGTCGATCGCCTCGACGCGGTACGTGAGCCAGAGCTGTGTGGCGACGGAAAGATCCCGGCCGACGCCGAGCGCTCCGCCGAAGCGCTTGTAGCGCGCCACGGCGAAGTCGGCGGTGCAGTCCACGGTCGCGCACTTGAGCTGCGACGGGTCGTCGACCAGTACGTACTTGGTTCCGAAGAAATCGCGCGCGTCGTTGTAGAGGAGCGTGCCGTTGGTCATCCAGTGGCCGCCCAGGAACGCGGGATCGAGGAAGCGCACGCGCAGGGCGAGCTGGTCCTGCGCCAGGCCGATGGCGGATCCCAGCGTGATGCCCGTCCCCGCCAGGTTCGTTTCCGCCACGTCGAGCCCGGCGTAGGCAGTGAGCGGGCGCTTGTTGCCGCTCGCATCGGCGTCCGCCGACAGCCCCATCCAGAGGTTGTTGACGATGACCGTGTTGCGCTCGACGACGTCGATCACGAGCACCACGTAGCCGCGCTGTGAGCCCTTCTTGAGCGAGAACTGGACGTCGCGGAAGAAACCCGTCCCGAGCAATCTGTAGCGGGTCAGCTCCAGCTCGGGATCGTCGACGTCGATGATGTCCCCGGCCTTGAACGGGACGTAGCGAAAGACAACGCGCGAGCGAGTGCGCGTGTTCCCGCGCACCTCGATGTTCTCGAGCGTGTAGCGCACCGCCGTGTCGGCCGGTGAGCGCGACGAGGCAGTGTCGTCCGAGGGCAGGGAGCCGCGCGGCGGAGGCTTGTCCGGCAGCGGGGGTTCCGGCTCCGCGTCGGGCTTGCTCTCGTTCGCGCGCGGCGCGCCGCTGCCCCACGTGTCCGGCGCGGCGGCTGTCGGCGCCTGTCCGGCCTTGGACGCGGTGCCCGGCTCCGGCGTCTTTCCCGGCTCCTTGCCCGCGGGCGCGGTGCCCGGCTTCTTCGTCGGTTCGCCCGTCGGCTGGGGGGGCTTGGCTCCGGGCTTTCCGGCCGGCTTGTCGCCAGGCGGCTGGTCCTTGTTCTTGTCGGGTGGCTGGCCCTGCTTCTTGCCGGGTGTTGCGGGCGCAGGCGGAGCACCGGCCTGCGCGTACAGAAGGGTCGGCTGGAACGCGAGCGCAGCGACAAGCGCCACGGCGACCCATCGCATCGTGTGTCCGACGGTCTGGCGGCGAACCCGATTCAACTCGCGCCTCTCGTGATCCACCGTTCACCCAGCGCCGGACCGCAAACTATCGGTTGCCGGCCATGCCGTCCGCATCTGGTGCGCCAGGCTAACACACTGCCGCTCGGGGGGAGCCTGCCTGCCGATGCCGCGCGATACCCGGCCTCCAACCGGACCTAGGCAGGAGCCTTCGGGATGTAGGGAGGAATGACCAGATAGATGGTCTTGACGCCGTCCTTGTCGCCCAGGGCCTGGCCGCCCGGTGTCTGGACGTGCAAGAGCACCTCGACCACGGTCGTCTGGTCGGTCTTCAATACGGTGTTCTGGGCGACAACCTCGAACTGTATCGTCGCATCGCCGCGCACGCCGTAGAACGTTGTCGAGTCGATGCTCGAATACGGCGGGTTCGGGCTGACGGCCACGGGCTTGACCGCCTTGATCATCTGCGTGGCGTCGAACGGCTGCCCGGTGCTCTGGTCGATGAAGTTCTCGTACTTCGGATCGACAACGCCGTCCCCGTTGCAGTCGACGCCACCCGCACAGCTGTAGTTCTCGTGGACCGTGGTCACGTCCTTCAGCCCCTGGCCCGCGAGCAGACCAATCAGGCGTACGACCTCGCTGGAGACGTTGCCGTCGGCAGTGTCCTTGTCCGTAACCAACGGCTTCTTCGTCACCTTGCCGAACTGCTCTTCGGCGTAGAAGCTGCCGGTCTGCGTCGCGAGATCCGTGAGGTCGTGCCGTGCCACACCCGCCGTGCCCGTGTTGACCGAGACCGAGACGCCGACGACCTTGGCGTCGATCGACTTCAGCGCCGCGACCACGTCCTTGTAGTACATGTCGCCCTTCACGGGCGTGCCGGTCGGCGGGAAGGACGGAGGCTCGACGTAGTTGTTGGCGGCGACCGGGCCGTTGTGGAACGCCGCGTCGGTGATGATCACGAACACCGGCAGCTTTCCGGGACGGAAGCAGGCCCGCCCCACGTCGTTCGTGTCGGCGCACTTCGCGAGCCAGTTGGCGTTGCAGCCTCCGGTCGAGTCCTTCGGCCAGGGCCCGCCGCCAGCGAAGGCGCAATAGGCCTTGTCGACTGCCGCCATCCACAGGGCTTGGGTCGTCCCCTCCGGCGCATCGCCGCCGCCCGAAGCGGACAGGCTGCCCAGGATCTGCTTGACGTTGTCCGGCGCAATGAACTTCCCGCCGGAGCTCTGCGGCGCGGTCATGTTGCCGTAGACGCGCTTGCCCGAGATGTTGAAGAAATAGCTGTAGACGTTGTCGCCCGGCACGCCCCATGGCGCCCAGGGCACATCCCTGAACGTTCCGACCCCGATCCATGCGCCCGGGATGGCCGGGATCGGCGGCTTTGCTCCCGGGTCGCCGTTGAGGATCGCCGGGATGATGGTGCTATCCAGCGAGGTCTTGACGTTGTCGATGGCCTTCTGCATCGACTCGGTGGTGTCGACGAGGAAGTAGATGTCGGCGTCCTTGACGCCGGCGGAAAAGTCGAACGTCTTCGACTGCTCGGGCGCGCCGTAGGGAACGACGAAGTACAGCTCGCCGTTCGGCGGGGCTTTGCCGTCGCAGGGGTCGCTCTTGGCGGCAGTCTCGATCACGTCGGGCAGACCGCTCGGATCGTTGTCGCAATTGTACTGGATGCGGCAGTCGACACCCTTGCAGGTGGGCTCCTGCGCGTCCGGCAGCCCGTCGCCGTCCGAGTCGAGATCCTGGAAATCCGGCGTACCGTCCTTGTCGGTATCCGCAACCGCGTCGCAGGGACCCTTGCGGATGCGGCCGCGCGTGCCCGCGGGCAGGGACGGGTTGGCCGCCTCGTCCTTGTCCTGGATCCCGTCGCCGTCGCTGTCGAGATCCTTGAAGTCCGGTGTCCCGTCGCCGTCCGTGTCCTTGGTGCCCTCGATCTGGTCGGCGATGCCGTCGCCGTCTGTGTCGGTCGGGTCGTCGCAGACCGGTCCGCCTCCTCCAGCGTCGATGCCGAGGCCGCCGAGGCCGCCGCCGCCGTTGCCTCCGGCGCCTCCGGCGCCGCCGGTCTGGTAGGTATCGTTGGGTGCGGGATCGGCGCCGCTACAAGCGCTGCCGAAGGCCAGCGCCAGAGCGGTCGCCCCGGCCAGGTATAGAAGCGAAGATCGGACCCTGGGCATGATGCCTCCAGAAGGGACGGCAAAGACTCCGCCCGCGTATGCAGTCTAGATCATCCAGAGGCGCACGACTACACGAGCCCCCGGACGCACTGCCCCCGGGTGCACCTAGTGCGGGCCTCTACCGCCATCGCTGCCGCCGTTCACCGGCAGATGCGCGGCTACGCCTCTCCAGAGTGCGGCGGGCATGTGGGCGGCGAAGCCCATCGCCGCAGACGCCTGCCACGGGAAGCTGACGACGGCCTCGCCGTGTTCGAGCCCGCGGATGACCCGGCGGGCCGCGTCTTCGACGTCCAGCATGAACGGCATCCTGAAACTGTTCTTGCGCGTCATCGGCGTGTCGACAAAGCCGGGGCGGATGTCGACAACGCGCAAGCGGCTTGTCGACAGCTCGATGCGCAGAGCTTCCAGGAAGATGCTGACCGCTGCCTTGCTAGCGGAATATGCGGCGCTCGTCGGCAGACCGCGTTGACCGGCCAGGCTGGACACAGCGGAGAGGGTCCCCGATCCCCGCGCCAGCATGGGCCCGAGCGCCGCATGCAGCAGCGCGAGCGCCCCCAGCGTGTTCACCTGAACGACGCGTTCGATCGCGTCCCACTCCGTCTGCGCGACGGGCTCCGGGTTCCCGATGCCGGCGTTGGCGAGCACCAGATCGAGCCCGCCGCTGTCGCGGTCCGAGCGTGCGACGCTCTCGCGCGCGGCGCCCGTATCGGCAACGTCCAGCTCGCACACCTCTGCGCGTCCGCCGTTCGCCGTGATTGCCGCGGCGAGCTCTTCGAGCTCGTCGCGACGGCGTGCGGCGATGACCACACGGGTCCCGGCCGCGGCGAGCCGGCTGGCGACGGCTCGCCCGAGTCCACTGGAAGCTCCGGTGATGAAGGCAGTGTCGAATCGCATTGCCGGGATACTTCCGCATCGCCCCCTCCGGCCACAAGGCCCACGCCGCGGAATTCCCCGGACCATGACGGAAAGCGGCGGACCCTCGCGGCCCGTGCGGCTAACATGCCCGCCGCATGAACGGGACATCACTTGAAGGACGCGTGGCCGTCGTCACTGGAGCCTCCAGCGGCATCGGTGCTGCAACCGCACGAGCGTTGTCGGCGCTGGGCGCCTCCGTCGTGGTCGGAGCACGTCGCGTCGATCGGCTGGAGGCCGTGTGCTCGGGGATCCGCCAGGCCGGCGGCAAGGCGGACGCCTTGCCGCTCGACGTGAGCGATCCACAGAGCTCGGAGGCTTTCGTGGCGAAGAGCCTCGAGCTGTCGGGTGGGATCGACATCCTCGTCAACAACGCCGGGCTCGCACGCGGCTTCGAGACCGTCGTCGAGTCGTCGGAGCAGGATTGGCGCGAGATGATGGAGGCCAACGTAATGGGCCTGATGCGCATGACGCGCGCCTATCTGCCCGGCCTTATCGAGCGCAAGCGGGGAGACATCGTGCATGTCGGTTCGGTAGCCGGCCTCCAGCCGTACGCGCGCGGCGCCGCGTACTGTGCGAGCAAGGCAGCCGTCGAGGCTTTCGTCGGGGCGCTCAGGTTCGAGCTGCTCGGGACCGGGATCCGGCAGCTGGTGATCGAGCCGGGACTGGTCGAGACGGAGTTCAGCGCCGTCCGCTTCCACGGCGATCAGTCGCGCGCCGACGCTGTCTACCAGGGCGTCGACCCGCTGACGGCGGAAGATGTGGCAGATTGCATCGCCTTCGCCGTCACCCGCCCGGCCCACGTGTCGGTGCACAACCTGCTTTTGATGGCGACTGCCCAGGCGTCTGCGACGGTCGTGGCGCGGAAACCGGACAGCAAGTGAACGGCGCCCCGCGCGTCGCGCCGATGCGCTACATTCCCCTACCATGAGCGGTTCACCTCGCCGGATGCTGGCACAGAAGTACCGCCTGCATCGCCTGCTCGGCGACGGCAGCGCCGGGGAGGTGTGGGAAGCCGAGAACACGCTGGTCGGTCGTCGGGTGGCTGTGAAGATCCTGCACCGGGAGCTGGCGCTGCATCCGGATATCCGCGCACGGTTCATGGCCGAGGCGCGCGCCGCCGGGCGCATCATGCACCCGAACGTCGTCGGGGTCTTCGACCTGGGCGAATCCGAGGACGGGACGCCGTTCATGGTGATGGAGCTGTGTGACGGCGAGATGCTGAGCACCGTCACCGAAGAACGCGGCGCGGTGGGCGCCGCCTATGCGGCGGAGCTCGTCAGCCAGGTCACCAAGGCGCTCCAGGCCGCGCATGCTCTAGGCATCGTGCATCGCGATCTCAAGCCAGCCAACATCATGGTCGTGCATCCGCGCCCCGATCAGCCCTTGGTCAAAGTGCTCGACTTCGGGATCGCGGTCAGCGTCCACAGCCAGGGTCTCTCGCCGGGCGATCGCGGCCGTGTGTTCGGAACGCCGGCCTACATGGCGCCCGAACAAGCAGTCGGTGGGCCGATCGATCACCGTGCGGACCTGTACGCGGTAGGCGCGATCCTCTACGAGCTGCTGAGCGGTCGGGCGCCTTTCGGCGGCGAGTCGGCAGAGGAGGTTCTCGAGCAGGTCCGCCGTCGTCCCCCGAAGCCGCTCAAGAGCGTGGCCAGAAACGTACCACGAGATCTCGAGATCCTGGTGCGGCGCGCACTCGCCAAGGACCCAGCCAGGCGACCGGGCAGCGCTCGGGAGATGGAGCGCGTTCTGGCGCCATTCGCCCAAGCGCTTCACCAGCTAGTTCCAGAGGTAGAGCACGACAGCGCTCCGCCGTTGCCGCTCGTTTCGCGGACCAGCTCACCGGATGACGCGTCGAAGTCGTCGGGGGCGCGCCTGCAGCTTGTGTCCGAGTCGAGCATTCCCCCGCCGCCCGACGACGAGCAGCGGGGTCGCTCTCACAGGTGACGCGAACCGCGCTGGCTGCTCAGCCGCGCTTGCTGCGACGCTTGCGCGCGCGCTTCTTCTTCGGCGCGGCCTTGGCCTTGCCGCGCGGACGTCCCTTGGATGCGCGGCGCCGACGCGACGTGCCCGTGCTGGCGGCCTCGGCCGCCGCCGCGCCGCCACCTGACGTCGCGAAGTACTTCGTCGCACGCTTCTGCCCTTCGGTGAGCAGATCGCCGTTCGACAGGAGCTTCTTGATCGGAAGCGTGAGATCCTTGGTGCTCGTGGCGAGGTCCATCGCCATCTGCTCGACGCCGTGACCCGGGTTGTCGCGCACGTAGTCGAGGACGCGCTGCGTGGTGGTCTCGATTTCCTCGGGCGAGCGCTTGCCGCCGCGGCGTCGCATGCGCGGACGGGGAGGACGGCCACCGCGTCGGCCCACCGCCCCAGGCGCTGCCTGTCCGCCGAGTACCTCCGATACGGATTCCAGGGCAGCCTGCCGGACCAGGTCGGTCAGTTCGACAACAAAGGATTCAACGCGATCTCTAATCTGGCGGTCAACATCGTTCATGGTTTTCGTTCCTTTTTCATACCTAACCTGGAGTGTCAAGCCCAGCTCGAAGGAGGCATCCAATCCAGACATGACTCGCCTTCAAGCGAGTGCTCGCGAAGCGAGCCAACGAGTCGCGGCCGACTTTGCTCCAATGGCGTGCCGCTGCAAGAGCGTCGGGAATCGCGCTGTCCCGTGCCACCTTGCATCCCCTGGGCCCAGTTGCAGGCACGTGGGGCCAGGGGAACGGTCTGAACAACTTGCCGAGGGTGCCCGATCCAGCCATCGGAGTCGAGACGGTTGCGCGGCGTCAACTACATCCTCGCGTCAGCGACAACTCCCCGCCAGCCTCCTTGCCTGACTGCTTGCCTTGCTTCGTCTTCGTAGTTGTCGTTGTGGTTGTTGCTCCTTGTTTGCTGCGCTGACCGGCCTCTTCGGCGCGGACGCTGGCACCTGTCATCTCGAGGATCACGGAGTGGCGCACCAGGCGGTCGATGGCGGCGGCCGTCGTCATGGGGTCCTTGAAGATGCGATCCCACTCGCTGAACAGGGGCGCGCATCGGCGACGTCGTGCTGCTGAAGCGTCGCGGCGAGCCGCTGCCCGCGCAGGTGGTCGGCTTCGACCAGGGGGAGGCCGTCGCGATCCCGCTTGGCGAGCTGTCCGGCGTGGGGCAGGACGACGCGGTGGAGTCCACGGGCGCGCCGCTCTCCGTGGGGGTGGGTGCGCCGCTGCTCGGGCGTGGTGGACGGCCTGGGGCGCGCCGTGGACGGCAAGCCCTTGCCCGGTGGGCTCGCGAGCGTGCCCATCGATCGCGCCATCGCCGCGGGCGGGCACTAGCCGGGCATCGACGTGACGGTATTGTTGTCGGGCGTGATGGACGGCGTGGTTGCGAAAGAGCACGTCGCTGCCGCGCGGCGCGTGCGCCAGCTCATCGCCGCGTACGAGGGGAAGCGCGACTTGAACGCGCTCGGCGCCTACGCCAAGGGCAGCGACGCGCGCGTCGATCGCGCCATCGCCGCGCAGCCGTCGATCGAGGAGTTGCTGTGCCAGGACGTGCACCACGTCGAGCCGTTCGCGGACACGGTGCAGCAGCTGGGCGCCATCGTGGCCCGGTTCAAGTAGCGCTCACTTCTGCCTGGAAGGGGGGGCAGAACGAGCGGCTAGGAAAATCGAGCGGCTGGAAGGGGGGGGCAGAACGAGCGGCTAGGAAAATCGAGCGGCTAGAAGGGGGTCAAAACTAGCGGCTTGGAGCAGCGAGCGGCTTGAAAGGGGTGTGCAGAACGGATGTAGGCCAGGGTTGCGTTGCGCCCCCGAGAAGGGCGAGCTGGGAGGCGCGTGGGTTTCCATCAAGCAACCCATGGGCTGGTTCTTGTCCGGATTCCGGACATTTCGGGGGCTATGAGGGGTCATGGGCGTCCAGACGTCCGCTTTCCGGACATTCTAGGGGGCATGGCAAACCTGATGGAACTATCGGCGCGCAGCCGCGGGGCGCCGAGGCAGAGCCTGGCGCTGTCCAGCAATTCGGGATTGGCGCGCTGCGAGAAACGGCGCACGGAGCACGGGTGGATACCCAGTGCGTCCGCGATGCGCGCGACGGGCCAGCCCTGATCGACGCCGAGCAGCACCGTGGCGGGTGCGGTCTTCGCGGCGGAGCGGGCCCCCGAGGCGGAGCCACCGCTGCCGCGAACCGTCCCCGCGCTGCCCCGAGGCGGAGCCACCGCTGCCGCGAACCGTCCCCGCGCTGCCCCTCGTGCGGAGCCGAGGTTGGCCTGCGAGCAGGCGAAGGCCCGCCCGACGCGAAGCGGGCGTGGGCACTCGCGCGAAGCACAGCTAGAATCGCCGACGTGATCCCGTTCTTCCCCAAGCGGAAGCGCGTCGCCGCGTCGCTCGCCTGTTTCGTGATGGCAGCCTGCGGCGGCACCGTCGCAGGCACGTGCCAGAGCTCGGTCGTGGCGCACACGAGAGTCTACTCCGGACGTCGCGCACACGCGCTGCGCAGTCCGCGAACCCCGTAGAGCCCGGACGCAGCGCATCGGGGGTTGCCCAAACGCCTGATTGAGTGCTTGATCGGAGGTCGATGCAACCTCCGTACACTCCAGGGCCGCCTGGCGGCGGCTATGGGCCTCCTCCCGGCGGCTTTGCACCGCCCGGTGGAATTCCGCCGCAGGCTCTGCCGCCGCAAGGTCCCGACGCTGCAAGCCAGGTCAACGGCCCCGCCATCGCGCTGATGGTCGTGACAGGCATGACCGTGCTGTTCTACCTGGGCTTCACCGCCGTGAGCCTGTTCGCGGGCGGCATGGGCTTCCTGATGCCAAGCTCGGGCAGCGATCCCCTCTCCGGCATGCTGGGCGGCGTGTTCGCGGCGCTGATCTACGGAGTGTTCGCGATCTTCGCGGGCGTCGCGTTTGTCGGCGCGCTGCGCATGAAGCAGCTCCGGAGCTACAACTTCGCGATGACCGCAGCCATCATCGCGATCGTGCCCTGCACCACGTATATCTGCTGCATCTTGGCCACGCCGCTCGGGATCTGGGCGCTGGTCGTGCTGATGAAGCCCGAGGTGAAGGCAGCATTCAGGTGAGGCGCCGCGGCCGGCGGCTAGGAAAATCGAGCAATGCGACCCGCCGCCCGAGCGCCGGACGTGCAAGCGCGCAGACGAGGAGCGGGGCGAGCGCGGAGAGCACGAGCCACGGCAGCCGCGCCGCCTCGAGCGGCCCGAGCGGTCCGAGCAGCCCGACGCGCCCGATGCTGAGCTTCGACCACGCGCCGAGCAGCACGAACAGCGTGTCCTGGCCGGCGAACGCGTCGTAGATCTGCTGCGCCGAGGTCGAGGTAAGCGCCGCGAGCCCGCCGTGCGCGGCGCCCTGCACGGGCCCGGTCGCCGCATCCACGGCGCGCAACCGGGTGAGCTCCCGAAACGCCGGCCCCGTGCGGAGCGAGACGAACACCAGGAGCAGGAGCGAGCTTCAAAACGCGGCGACGCCCAGCGCCGCGGCGCGCCAACGGCCGGAGCGTGCGGAGGGAGCGGTGCTCTGTTCCGGCCATCGCGAGAGCGGGGCCACTACGGCCTCGACCAGTGCCAGCACCAAGACAGCCCAGGGTGCGTGTTGCACCTGCGGGCTTCGCTCTATTTGACGACCGTCTCCTCCGCCGGATGCGTACACGGCTGCCCGGCCCGTGTCAGCTACGCTGCAACGAGAACGACGGATCCGTGCCATTGGGCGTGCAGCGCAACAGCGTGGACCGCGGATCGCCGACAGTCGCTGGAAAGCGACATCCTGATGTTGCCGGATCTGTTCAGCAGCGGAGTGAGTCACGTGCGCGCGTTCCAGAACTTCGACCCGCACGGGTAGGTCGGCAACAAGATCGACTTCAACGTTACCGGCAAGCAGATGAGCGACGCGACGTTCGACCCGTGTCACAACCTGGTCATCGCGACCGAGCTGAACACCGGCCGCGGCATCGACGTGATTCCACGCAAGGCCGGTGGTACGTCGATCAGTCAGCCGCTTTGGACGCTCGCCCAGCGCGTTCTTTGGGAGCTGTTCACCCGTTCGCTGATCCGGCCGTACGCCGACCCGACCGTCTACGAGTTGTCCGCCTACTGCCTGACCGGCTCGGATACCGCCCCGACGCTCGATCCCCGCCTGACCTCCTCGACGCCCCCGTGGAACCCGCCGAATCTCGACCCGCGGCTCGTCGCGGTGAAGAGCCCGCTCACCGCGGTGGCCTGCCCGTAGCGCCGCGGCCGCTTCCGGTTCCGCCTAGCCGCGTCGCTTGCGCCGCCGCCGGCTGATTCCGGCGCCGCCCAGGGCCAGGCAGAGCAGCCCGAGCAGGGTGCCGCCGGTGGACGAACCGCCCGCGGCGCGGCAACCGCAACCGCCCGTATCGCCGGACGTCGCGGAGCCGCGCGAAGGGGCGTTGCCCGCGCCGGAGTCCATACCGCCGTCCGGCACGCCGCCATCGGCATCCACGCACTGCCCGCCTACGCAGACCTGTCCCGGATTGCAGAATACGTTGTCGCACGACGTGTCGTTGCACTTGCCCGTCTGTGGGTCGCAGGTCTGGCCCTGCGGACAGCTGACGCCGTCACAGTTATCGATGCAGCCGCCCTTGGATTCGTCGCACTTCTGACCTTCAGGGCAGGTGACGCCGTCGCACAGACCGACGCAGTTGCCGCTGTCGTCGCAGTGCTCGCCGGCCGCGCACGTCTTGTTCTTGCAGGCGACGGGCACGCATTGGTCCGTTCCTCCGCGGTCGCAGACGAGCGGCGCGGTGCACCCGGCATCGTTGTTGAAGCAGCTACACGGCGCCTTGCACTCGCCGTTGATGCACGTCTTGGGACTCGGGCACTGCACACCCTGGCACAGGTCGATGCACTTGCCGTCCTGGCATTTCTGCCCGTAGGGGCACACAACGTTGTCGCAGGCCGGCTTGCACGTCTTGCTGACGGGATCGCACACGCTGCCCGCGGGGCAGCTGCCCGTCGTGCAGTCGGTGGGGATGCACAGCTGTCCGGTGTCGGTGGACTCGCAGCTGGCGCCCTTCGGGCAGCTGAACTCGCCGCTGCCGCAGGCTGCGACGCACACGTGCGCGTAGCAGTAGGTCCCGGCGCTGCAGCCGCCGGGACTGCCGTCGCAGTTCAGGTCGGGGTCGTCGCAGTTTTCCGGGGCGCCGGGATGCACGTTCGGGTCGCTGTCGTTGCAGTCGCAAACCTGCGGGGCGCCGGGGCAGCTGCAATCGACGAAGCCGTCCCCGTCGCCGTCCGAGCAGACTCCTGCGCCGCCTTCGGTGAGCCCGGCCACCGCGTCGATCTCGCCGTCGAACGAGTCGTAGGAGCACTGCGGGAAATCCTTGCCGTCGTTGCCCGAGATCACCGACACGTAGCGGAAAGCGATGCCGCACGGCAGGCCGTAGACTGTCACGAAGGAGTCGGCTTCCACCGCGTAGTTGGCCGTGTCGCCGCAGTTGTTGCCCGGGCTCGGCGCGCGCTGGTCTATCCAGCCGTGGGTGTAGATCTTCTTGAGGACCGCCCGGTTCCACTTGTCCGGGTCCGCGCCGTTGGTGGTCGGAGCGTCGATGACATCGGTCGAGGCGGGGTTGTTGGTGAGCCAGACGGTGTACTCGACCGATTCGCAGGGCTGCGGCCCGTGGTCGTTCACGGCGAAGATCGCGACCTTGTTGCTCGGTCCGCCCAGGTCCCAGACGAGGCCTTCGCGCGGCAGGTAGCCGTCGTGGCTGGTAGCGCCGTTTTCGTCGACCCAGGTGCCGTTCTGGTCCCACGAGGGGCAGGCGCCGCCCTGGCTCATGGCGTGGCCGTTCACCAGCCGCACCGGTTGGACGTACTTCCAGTCGAGCGCGTTCGCGTACGCGGCGACATCCGGGAAGTTGTAGCCCCCGGCGTTGTGGGGTGGAACGACCGGGCACTGGCTCTCGGTGCCCTGGTATTCATCCCGGAAGTTACCCGAGTTGGCGATCGTGCAGCCCGGCCAGGCGTTGTAGAGCTGCCCGAACACCGGCAGCTGTTGGCCGGTCTTGCCGTTCACGTCCTTGAAGATGTCGTTGACGACGCCGCCGCTCGCCTGGATCGCATTGATGCAGTCGTTTCCGCCGTTCGTCTCGCAGTTGCCGACCACCGCGTGAGCGGCGCCAGCGCCGAGGAGCAGCGCCAGCGCCAGCGCCAGCGCCGCCGAGCTTCCGTTGTGTCGAAGCAAGAACACCTCCGGCCCGCTGTTTCCTGGCTTGGAGCATCGTATCACCCGAGTTCGAAGACTCAAGTCGATTTTTGGGAACGCGCGTGAGTGATTCCGATCGGTTGCGGGCCGTGGGCGGTGGTCGGGCTCGGCGCACAACGGCAGGTCGGCTTGGAGCGCGAGCGGATTGGGCTCGGGCTCGGGTGGCGCGGGCACGACCTCGGCGCGCAGCTTGGCTCTGTGGGTTTGCGGTAGAAGGCGACGGCCCCCGACCAGGCGGCGAGAGCGGCGCGAGCCAAAGCTCATCACCCTGTACGTACTGAACGACGATGGCAAACGCGACCGCACGGTCAACCCCGTCATCGACGGCACGATGGGGGACGCGGACGCGGTGTTTGAACGGGTGCGCTATCACCTGCTCCGCATGGGCGCGCACCGCGCGGCCCACGTGCTCCTCGCGGGCGCCGGGGCGAAGTGGAGCTGGGCCCGTGCGGACTCGCTTCGTGAGGCCCTCGGGCCGTCGTCCACGCAGTTCACCGAGGTGATCGACTACTTCCACGTCGTGGAACGCCCGAGCGAGTTGGCCGAGGGGAAGCGGCGCGGGTCCGACGAGCAGCGCACCTCTAGAAAGCGTAGCGAGCGGCCCGAGTGCAAGGCGGACAGAGCGCAAAGGAAGTTCGGCGGAGCCAACACCGCCCAACGCAGCAATCGGGTCGCGCAGTAGATTTTCTAGAGGTGCCCAGCCGTTTTCTCGGTTGCGTCCGGGTGGGTATCGATCATCACGCGATCCCGTCCTGCCGCCTTGGCGGCGTAGAGGCGCTGGTCGGCCACCTTGATCAGACTTTCCGGCGTGTGGGCATGCGCCTTGCCATCGGTACTGTCGATACCGATACTAACCGTGACCTGCAGTTCGACCCCGGTCAGCGCGATCCGGCTCTGCCGGATCGCGGAGCGGAGCCGTTCGCCGACATGACGGGCGCCCTTGATATCCGGTCCCGGCAGGATCGCGATGAACTCCTCGCCGCCGTAGCGCATCAGGATGTCGCTCTTGCGCAGCATCTCGCGACAGATATTCGCGACGCGCACCAGCACCTTGTCGCCAGCCAGGTGACCGTAGGTGTCGTTGACCCGCTTGAAGTGATCCAGATCGAGGATCATCAGCGCCAACGGTGTGTGGTCGCGCTGGGTGCGGGCCAGCTCTTCTTCCAGGCGCTTCATGCCAAAACGGCGGTTGTAGATGCCGGTCAGCGGATCCAGCGCCGCGACCCGCTGCAGGTCGGCGTGCAGCAGGGCGTTGTTCAGCGCCAAGCCCAGGCCCTGGAGCAGCAGCGGCAGCAGTCGTGCAGCGTTCTCATCCAGCGGTGCCGATGCGGCGAGCACCACCCCGCCCAGCAGGATGCCGTGGTGCTTGATCGGCACCATCAGGACATCTTTCGGGGTGAAGTGCGCCAGGACGGCATCGACCTTGACGTTCTCGGGCAGGGTGATGTGCCGGGTTTCAGCCTGTTCCTGTGCTGTCTTCAGGGCAGGGCTTTGCAGCAGGGCCTCGGCGTTGACCAAGCCGATGGCGGTCGGGATGGTGAGCTCGCCCTGACGTTCGAGGATGATGGCGCCCCCGTCGGCGTGCACGTGTTCCAGAAGCAGGGTCAGCGCCTGTGCGCAGAGATCGTTCAGGTCCAGCTGGCTGGATAGGGTGTTGTTGAAGTTCTGGATGCGCATCTCCATCAGATGCGACTCGTGCAGCGCCTGCAGCAGCGCGTTGTAACTGTTGGCGACATCGCCGAGTTCATCCTCGCCCTGTTCTTGCAGACGGCAGACGCTGGGATCGCAGGCGGACCAGTCGCCGGTGAAGGTGGCCTGTTCCATGGCCAGGCGAACCTGGTGCATTTTGGCGGTCAACTGCTGCAGCCGGGGGCGGATGATCTTGCTGGCCAGCAGAAAGTTGAGTCCGCCGACGATCAGCCCGGCGGTGAGCGTGGTGGTAATGAAGCCCGGTGAGAAGGCCAGGTCTTTCGAGACCCCCATCTGCAGCGCCATGATGGGGAAGATGGCGCCCATCACCAAGCCCATCGTGACCATGCCCCAGGCCAGTGCCCTGAATACGTTCCGGGATCCGATCATTTGCGCCCCATTGTGAGCCAGGATTCCTATCTCACGCTGGGCAACGACAGCGGTTGTTCAACGCAGCTTGCGCAGTGCATGGGACGGTTCGTTCATTCAGTTCGTGCGCCAGTAGATTGCAGCTTCCCACGGCAGGAGCTCGAGCGCGCTATCGTTGATAAGTTGTGCGATCCGTCGCGAGAGCGACTCGCCGTCAGCAACGTAGCGTGGGTCCAGCGTCCAGAGCGAAAGCTCCCAGTGTCCGGTCGAGTCGATAATCCGCATATTCTGCGCTTCTTGACTAGGATTGGCGACGATCAGGACCGCGCTGCCGGAAGGGTCGCTGCGTTCGACTGCGAGCCACGGAGCGCCCCGCGAATCGTGGACGCGGGTCAGGTCCGGACGACAGTTGCCGAGTGCGGGCAGGCGCCGGCGCAGCGACAGCAAGTCCCGGTACAGCGCCAGGATTGCCGCATGCGGCGGTGTTGCCCTGAGCGACCAGTCGAGCACACACTGCTCGAACGTCGCGACCGCTTGCGGGTCGGCGAAGCGGTGCGGCTGCCCGAACTCGACGAACTCCCCGCGGCGCCCGCCGCGAACAGCTTCGGCGAGCTCCGCGTCGCCATGGCTCGTGAAGTAGTGGAAGGGTGCGGGCTCGCCGTACTCCTGTCCCTGGAACAGCATGGGCAGGTTCGGAGCTGACAGAAGAAGCGTCGCGGCGAGCTTCTGTCGGGTCGGACCCAGCAGGTTGCTGTGGCGCCGGCCGTGGGATGCGTTGGCGATCTGGTCGTGGTTCTGCGTGTACACGACGAGCTTCTGGCCGGGGTAGCCCCGACTGGAATTGCCGTGACGTCGCCGGCGGTAGCCGGAGTACCGCCCGTCGTAGACAAAGCCGTCGGTCACGGCCTTCGCGAGGTCGTTGACCTCGCCGAAGTCACCAAAATAGCCGTGCGTCGCGCCCGTGAGCAGCGTGTGCAGCGAATGGTGGAAGTCGTCGCTCCACTGCGCGTCCATGCCCCAGCCGTGCTCCGAATCGGCGCGGATCACGCGCACGTCGTTGAGATCGCTCTCGGCGATCAGCCAGGCGTGCCGGCCCAGGCGGGCCGCTTCTGCATGGAAGCGGCGGCCCAACGCGGCCAGCAGGTGATCTGCTCCGAAATCGTAGATGGCATGTACCGCGTCGAGCCTGAGTGCGTCGATGTGATACTCGGTCAGCCAGTGCAGGGCGTTGGCGATGAAGTGCGCCCGCACGGGGTCGCTGTGCGGCCCATCGAAGTTGAGCGCGTCTCCCCAGGGTGTGCGGTAGCGATCGCTGAAGTAGTGGCCGAACTCCCTGAGGTAGTTCCCCTCCGGACCCAGGTGGTTGTAGACCACGTCGAGCACGCAGCCGAGCCCCACTGCATGGCATGCGTTGACGAGGCGTTTCAGGCCGTCGGGGCCGCCATAGCTCGACTGCGGTGCGAACAGGTGCACGCCGTCGTACCCCCAGTTCCGCGTGCCGGGGAACTCGGCGACGGGCATCAGCTCGATCGCGTTCACGCCCAGGTCCACCAGGTCCCCGAGTCGTTCGATCACGGCGTCGAACGTCCCCTCGCGCGTGAAGGTGCCCACGTGAAGCTCGTAGATCACCAGATCGTGGTGCGGCACACCGTGCCAGTCGCGATCGCTCCACTGGAAGGCGTGGGGATCCACGATGCGCAACGGGCCGTGCACGCCGTGGGGCTGGAAGCGCGACGCCGGATCAGGTCGTTCTTTGTCGCCGTCGAGCACGAACAGGTAGTCCGTGCCAGCGGACATGCCCGGGACCCGCCCTTCGAAGAAGCCGGAGTCGCGCGGAGTGAGCGCGTGTCTGCCGCCGTCGGCAACGGAGCGCACGGCAAGGTTCTCGACCCGCGGCGCCCAGACGCGGAAATGGCTGCTGCCGTCCGGACGCGGATTCGCGCCGATGTCCAGCGCGAATCCCGGGCTGGAAGCCAGCGGGTCCCGGGTCATCGCCCGCTCCTGCCGCGTTCCGGAGTGCGCTCGTAGATCTCGCACAGCGCCGCCATGCGCTCGGCGACATCGGGGGCGAGAGCTGCCTGCTCGACGCGCCAGGACCAGTTGTCGCGCGAGGTTCCGGGCGTGTTCATGCGCGCAGCAGAGCCGAGGCCGAGCAGATCCTGCATCGGGAACACGGAGGTCCCGGCGACGGACATCAAAGCCGCACGGATCATGTCCCAGTGGATTTCCCTGCCGTCGCTACCGAGATAGTCGCGGACGCGTCGCCTTCTCTCCGATAGCTCCCGCGCCCGCTTCCGATCGCCGCGCGGCGCGCGCTCGTTGAACCAGCCGACCGCGGTGTCGTTGTCGTGCGTACCGGTATAGGCCACTGCGTGCCGGGGATAGCGGTGCGGCTGGTAGTCGTTCGGTCCCGCGTCGTCGAACGCGAACTGCAGCACGCGCATGCCGGGAAGCCCGTACCGGTCGCGCAGCGTGCGGACCTCGTCGGTCATGATCCCGAGATCCTCCGCGACGAACGGCAGGCCGTGCAGGGCGCTCTCGACGGCGGTGAGGAAGCGTTCCCCGGGCACCTGCACGAACCGGCCGCGCTGTGCCGTGCGGGCGCCGGCCTTGACCTCCCAGTAGCGACGGAAGCCGATGAAGTGATCGAGCCGGACCGCATCGAACCGCGAGAGCGTGAGTGCGAGGCGCGCGATCCACCAGGCGTAGCCGCTCTTGTCCAGCGCAGACCAGCGATAGAGCGGATTGCCCCACAGTTGCCCCGTCGCACTGAACGCGTCCGGCGGCACGCCGGCCACCACGCGTCGCCTGCCGGCGCGGTCCACGTGGAAGAGCTCCCGGTGCGCCCACACATCGGCGCCGTCGTGCGCGACGTAGATGGGCACGTCACCAAGCAGGCGGATTCCAAGCTCGCGGCAGCGACGCTGCAGCGCCCGCCATTGCCGGTCGAACTGGTACTGGACGAACTCCTGGAAGGCGATCCCGTCGGCGAGCCGCCGGCGCGCGCGGCGCAGTGCGGCGGGCCTGCGCGCAACCAGGTCGGCCTGCCACTCGTACCAGGGCGCGCCGCCCTCGGCGGACTTCAATGCCTGGTAGAGCGCGTAGTCGTCGAGCCAGCTCCGCTGCTCTTCGCGAAAGGCCTCGAACGCCCTCTTGTCCCGCTTCGGCGCCGAGACCCTGAACCGGTCGTGCGCCTGCTCCAGCCGCGGCAGGCGGTAGCGCGCCGCGGCGCCGTAGCGTGCCCGCTTTCCCTGGAGACCGCGCGTCGGCGCGATCTCCCCGGGCTCCAGAAGTCCGTCGGCGGCGAGTTGTTCCAGACTGACCAGCCCGGGGCTTCCAGCGAAGGTTGAAGGGCTGTCGTAGGGAGAATTCCCCGCGCCCGGCGGACCCAGCGGCAGCATCTGCCACCAGCTCTGTCCCGCGCTCGCCAGAAATCCAGCGAAGCGATGAGCCGCCGGGCCGAGATCGCCGTGGCCGTGGGGGCCGGGCAGGCTCGTAGGATGCAGGAGCACGCCGCTCGCGCGCTCTGACAGGGGAGACGGATTCATGAGATGCGTTCCATCAGGATGTACGGTAGCCGTGCAAAAAGCCGACCACCCGATATCTGTGCCCGGGATTCCAGCTCCAGCTCCAGACCTGTCAGGATGTCGCGGTAGTGTCCTTGTGGAAGCTCCGGGGGCAGCTCGAGCGCGGTGTCGTCCCAGGCGTCGCCGATCGGGGGGCGTCCGGCAAAGCGACTGAAGAAGCGTCCTGTCGCGGCGAGCACGGCGTCGTCGCCACGGGTTCTGGCGAAGGCGACGGTCTGGTCTCGTCGTGACCCCGAAGCCGTCAGGGGCAGGTAGTCGCCGCTCGCGAACAGGTCCGCGCGACGCTTGCGCAGCCCGAGCCCCCGCTGCGTGAGCAGCAGCTTGAGGCGGCCGTCGTCCAGCTGGTCGAGCAGCGCCGCCATGTCCTGTTCGCCGGACAGCCCAGTAAGCAGGGTGCGGCGTCGCCCGAAATCCACCGGGCGCCGGTTGTCCGGGTCGACAAGACTTTCGTCCCACAGCTCGCTGCCCTGGTAGAAGTCAGGAATCCCGGGGCCCGCGATCTTGAGCAGCAGCATCGACAGCGACGCGAGCCTGCCTGCCCGGGCCACCGGTTCGACGAAGCGCTGCACGTCGGCGACAAGTTCGCCACTGTGCGCGCGGTCCAGGACTCTCTCGACGAAGCGCACCAGCGCCGCCTCGTACGCGGCATCGCCTTCGACCCAGCTCGTGGAGCGCTTCGCTTCGCGGGCTGCCTTGAGCATGTAGGCCGCGATGCGCTCCCTGAAAGCGTCGAGCTCCGCCCGGTCGAGGCCGCGGTCCGGCCACGCGCCCACCAGTGTCTGGAACAGCAGGTATTCGTCGTCCGCGTCTGGAGCCGGCCCGCGCGGAAGCGACGTGCGGTGCGGGGCGGCGAGCGTGTGCCAGCGGTGGGCCGCCTCCGCCCAGCGCTCCGGCATCTCGGAGAGCACGCCGATGCGGCAGCGCACGTCTTCGCTGCGTTTGGTGTCGTGCGTCGAGCTCGCGCTCAGCGAGCCCGCAGAGTGAGCGGCACGCTGCTTGTTGTGCGCGTGGAACCGCTCGAGCGAAACACCGAACCGACCCGGGTCTCCACCGACTTCGCACAGGCAGGCGAGCGGCAGGTAGCGGTAGCAGGCCGTGTCCTCCACGCCCTTCGCAGCCGCGGGACCCGTGAGCTGCTGGAAACGCAGCAGAAGCTCGAGGCAGGCGGCACGGCTGTCGTCGTCGTCGGCCACGGGCGGTTCGAGCAGGAGTGCGCTCCGGATCGCCCCGAGCACAGCGGACCGGCCTCCCCGCTGTTCTGCGGCGTCGACGGCTTCCTCGATGCGCCGCCGGTCCTCGCCTTCCACGCGCACCGCACCGGGGCGTACGTAGCTGCGATACACGCTGAAGCAGGCGATGACCGCGGACAGCGCGTCTTCGAGCTCGCTGTCGGGCGGCGCAGCGGGGGCGAGCAGGGCGGAGAGCGAGCGAACCAGCGCCTGAAGCTCGGGGGCCAGCAAGCGCTCGAGCGCGTGGCGCTTGCTCTCGAACGCCACGTCCGGAAAATCGAGCTTCTGCTGCGTGACGCCAGCGTACGTGTCGGCCAGCGCGTCCCTGCCCCCCGTATCGATCAGCACGCCGCCGAGCACTTCGAGCTGCTCGTAGCCCGTCGTTCCCGCGACCGGCCAGCTCTCGCGCAGGCTCTCGTCTCCGGCGAGGATCTTCTCGACCACCACGTAGGGACGCTGGCCCGGGACCGCGCGGGCCAGCTGATCCAGATAGCCTTCCGGATCGAGGAGGCCGTCGGGATGGTCCACGCGCAGACCCTGGACGAGCCCGCGGGACACCAGGTCGAGCAGCAGCGCGTGCGACTCGTTGAACACGAGCGGATCCTCCACCCTGAGGCCGACCAGCCCGCTCACGTCGAAGAAGCGCCGGTAGTTGAGCGCGAGCGGACCGTTCCAGACCCTGAGGCGGTAGTGTTGCTCTTCGAGAAGCGAAAGGAGTCGGCCGTGCCCGGGTTCCCCGCCGATCGCAGCGAGCTCGGCATCCACGGAGTCGCGCACGTCGGTGTCGGCTCGAAGCAGGCTCTCGAGCCTTGCGTGCAGCGCGTCGCTCTGGCGGCGGCGCTCTCCGGCGTCGAGGCCGGACAGCGCTGTCGCGCGCTCGACGATCGCGCCCAGCTCCTCCGCGTTGACCCGCGCCAGCACGGGCTCGAGCACGAGCGGCCAGCTGCGTGCGCACAGCGGCAGGCGCTGGTCGAAATACGCGAGCAGCAGGGCGCCGCCCTCCCGCACCGCGCGGAGATCGCCGCGTGCAGCGACCTCGGCCGGACTCTCACCCAGGATAGGCAGAAGCACCCGCCCTTGTAGGCCGGGTCCCCCCGCGGACCAGTCGATGTCGAAGAAGCGGGCGTAGGCCGAATCGCGGCCCCTGGACAGCACATCGAACCACCAGGGGTTCTCCGTGTCGGCTGCCATGTGGTTCGGCACGATGTCCAGCAACAGACCCATGCCGTGGCTCTCGAGCGTCCGCGCCAGCTCTTCGAGGTCGCCCTCGGAGCCCAGCTCCGGGTCGACGCGCAGGGGATCGACCACGTCGTAGCCGTGTGTGCTGCCGTGGCGTGCGGCCAGCACCGGCGAGAGATACAGGAAATCCACGCCCAGGGCGGCCAGGTAGTCGACCAACGAGCGCGCAAGGTCCAGCGGGAAGCCAGCGCCGAGCTGGAAGCGATAGGTCGAGGCGGGCAGGCGCATCTTGTGAAACGGGGTCCCGGAGCAGTCGGCGGTCCGCCGAGCCATCGCTACCTTGCGTCGCCGCGTCCGGGCTGCAAACCCCCAAATGTCATCTGTTCGTCCAGAGCTACTCGTCCGCCATGCTCGGCGAGGGCCTCTTCGGGCGCAGGAGCGATGCCACGACCGCCGCGGCCAGCATCAGCGCGATCGCGCCGAGCGATACCAGATTGGGGATGTGCACGAGCTCGCTTGCCAGCATCTTCAGCCCGACGAAGCCGAGGATGCAGGCCAGCCCGATGTCCAGGTAGTGGAAGCGACTCATCATCCCGGCCAGGAGGAAGTAGAGCGAGCGCAAGCCCATCACGGCGAGAATGTTCGATGTGTACACGATGAACGTGTTCTTCGAGATGGCGAGCACGGCTGGCACCGAGTCGACCGCGAACATCACGTCCGTGAACTCGATCACGATCAAGACCAGCATCAGCGGCGTCGCGAGTCGTTTGCCGTTCTCGATCACGAAGAAACGGTCGCCGTGGAGCGTGTTGGTCGCAGGAAGAAAGCGTCGCGCGAGCTTCAACGCCACGTTGTCTTCCGGATTGATCGTCTCCTCTTCCTTGCGCAGGCCAAGCTTCAGCGCCGTGTACAGGAGGAAGGCCCCGAACACGTACACCATCCAGTGGAAGTGGTGGAGCAGGGCCGTGCCTGCCAGGATGAAGGCGGCGCGCATCAGCACGGCACCTGCGACGCCCCACGTGAGGATGCGCGCCTGGTACAGGTCGCTGATCGAGAAGTAGGTGAAGATGACCAGGAAGACGAACAGGTTGTCGACCGACAGGGACTGTTCGACCAGGTACGCTACCGCGAACGTGATCGCCTGGTGGTGGCCGTGGCGGTAGAGGATGAAACAGGCGAAGCCGGCCGCGGAAAGCACCCACACGGTGCTGCGGAGTGCTGCCTCGCGGAAGGAGATGCGATGTGTCGGGCCGCCGAACAACAAGCGGTTGACGAGCATCGTGCAGAGCACCGCGCCCGCGAAAACCGCCCAATCTACCGGGCCCGCGCTCCTGCACATCGTCGCATGCGCTAGCTATCACGGCGTTCAGGAGCGCGCTAGCGTGGTCCGCGCCGGCTTTCGCCGCACAGCGGTCCACGACCGGAGCCGGGCGCGTCGAGCCGGGGGTCCGGGGCGGGCTTCCAGTGGGCGTTGCTGCGCTTCACCCGTCTTGTTGTCGGCTGCCCGGCGGCCTGGGACGGGGCGGTTGCCTGGCCGGAGGGCGTTCAGTGTCGGATTCATGCGGGCGCTTCTGTGCGTATTGGTTCTCGCGACCGACGCTCGCGCCCAGGCTGAGGGAGTCGCCGACGCGGGCGTTGCCCGGACCGACGCGGGCGCGCCGGCCGTTCGCGGCGACATCAAGGTCCTCCGGGGGTAGCGCTCGCGGCGTTTTTCGCGTCCGTCTCGGCGTCCTCGGTCGCCTCGGCCCAGCAGCTGACCGACGAATCGAAGGATCTGTCCAGGATCGTGGGCTTCGTCCGCTGGAGCGGCGTGCTCTCCAGCGGCGCGAGGCGGAAAGCGCGCCGAGCTAGCCGTCCGCCTCGGCGCGTACCCGGCGCTCGGCCTCGGTGACGCCGGAGTTGCACCAGTTGCAGCTCTTCGCCTTGCAGCGGGGGTATCGAGAGCGATGCCTCCGGGCGGATCGACCAC
>Ga0114931_10000169_pt1 | contig 74550 bp, 65 predicted proteins | sample 2SBtaG_FD_89579 | JGI IMG/M metagenome (GOLD analysis project Ga0114931, IMG submission 89579) | Deep subsurface microbial communities from Kolumbo volcano to uncover new lineages of life (NeLLi) - 2SBTROV14_V59a metaG | ecosystem: Environmental > Aquatic > Marine > Volcanic | place: Kolumbo...
CATTTCCGCGCGGCGGGCATCCATCTGTTTCTGCATCGCCGTATAGTCCGGAGCAGCCGGCGCCGGACGAGCCTTCTCCCATTCGGCACGCTGCTGGTCCATTTCCGCGCGGCGGGCATCCATGGCTTTCTGCATCGCTTCATGGTCCGGAACGGCCGGTGCCGGATGGGCTTTTTCCCACTCGGCGCGCTGCTGGTCCATTTCCGCGCGGCGGGCATCCATGGCTTTCTGCATCGCCGCATAGTCCGGAGCAGCCGGCGCCGGATGGGCTTTTTCCCACTCGGCGCGCTGCTGGTCCATTTCCGCGCGGCGGGCATCCATGGCTTTCTGCATCGCCGCATAGTCCGGGCCGGCCGGAGCTCCGGGGGCAGCATGTGTTTGCTCCCACAAGGCACGACGTTCAGCCATCTCTTTCTTCATGGCTTCGCGATGAGCCGCCTGCTGTGCCAGGAATTCTTCTCGAGAGATACCGCCAGGTTGTGATGCAGGACCAGCGGCCCAGGGAGGTGGCTGATAAGCGGGAGGAGTCGCTTCATTCGGCTGTTGAGCCAGAGCAGGAGTCGACGCCGTCCCGTTATTATTACCCGTTGTGGGCGGTGCGGTTTGTGTCTGATACATACCGGGAGGCGGCGGTGTCATGGGCTGACGCTGAGTCCAACTAGGTTGAAATCCGGTTGTGGCCTGGGGCGCATCTTCCGCCACACCAGCAGATGACACCATGGTCGTCATTAAGGCCAGCAGTATCGATTGATGCAATTTGTTCATGATCTTTTTACCTCCGACTAGCGACATCTCGTCGCATATAAAATCAACAGTTCCTATTTGTCATCCGTATTAAGCCCAGCACCATCTGGGGTGGTTGGCTGCGCATCATACGGTATTGGCTCACCGTGGTGAGTCTTTTCATCAAGTATTTTGCAACTATGTGTGATGAAATGTTTTTCCGCGCTAATACAACCCAGCGGAATAATCACCAGAGTAAACAGGGTTGCGACGCCGGTACCGAACAGCAGCGTGACCGCCATACCCTCGAAAATGGGGTCTGTAATAATTGCAGCCGCTCCTGCCATCAGGGTCAAAGAAGTGATCATTATTGGCCGGAAGCGTGTACAACCGGCGGCGACAGCTGCTTCACGAATATCTTTACCGGAAGCCACTTCATTTTTTACGAATTCAACCAGCAGAATTGAATTTCGCACGATAATGCCACCCAGCGCGATAAAGCCAATCATTGAGGTAGCGGTAAATTCAGCACCCATTATCCAATGCCCCGGTATGATACCGATCAATGTCAGCGGGATAGGCGCCATGATCAAACCGGCCAAGGTGTAATCTTTGAATTCCAGGACGATCAGTTCATAAATCAGGATCAATGCGGCCATAAACGCCAGACCCATATCTCTGAATGTCTCATAAGTAACGGTCCATTCTCCGGCCCATTCAAACCCGGATTGCAGGTCATCCGCAGGAGGTCCGATCAACCCCATCGGCATACCGGTGATTTTCACGCCGTCAGGAGCGGTGTAATGTTCAAGCGCATCTTCCACGCCAAACATGCCATAGATTGGAGCTCCCAGCCGGACTTCCATTTCTCCGGTTACGTACTCTACTGCGCGCAGATCTTTGTGGAATATATAAGGCGCCTCCGGCTCCTGGACAAAATGCCCCAGTTCACTAAGAGGGATAGTTTCACCTTGCTGATTCATAATCGGCAGGTTGGCAAGATTGGCGATTTTTGAGCGCTCTGACAGAGGCGCTTGTATAACAATATAGGTTGGCTCAAGCGGCGCTGCGCGTTTTACATCACCCAGCTTGTAATCCCCCATCACCATTTCAATGTTACGATTAATCGTATCGACACTGACACCACGGCGTGTAGCCTTCTCCTTATCGATATCGAAACGCCAGTAGGCATAGGGTGAAGACATGTAAGTATCGACATCCACCAGACCGTCTACCGAGGCAAAGATAGCCTCCATATCTCTGGCCGTTTGCCGGCGAGTGATTGCATTCGGCCCATGAATTTCAGCCACCACTGATTGCAAAACAGGTGGGCCTGGGGGCATTTCCACTACCTGGATTTTAGCCCCCAATTGTCTGGCGGCCGGTGTCAGCAGCTGTCGCGCCTCAACCGCCAGATCATGACTGCTTTTATCCCGCTCATGCTTATCCACTAACATGATTTGGATATCGGCTTCCCAGGGCTTCTGACGCAGATAATAATGTCGTACCAGGCCATTGAAATTAAACGGCGAGGCTGTGCCGACATAAGTTTGCATAGCGACAATTTCAGGTATTTTATGCAATTCGCTAGACAATACCTGTGCCACATTGGCAGTTACCGGCAAAGCCGTCCCTTCCGGCATATTGATAACCACGTTAAATTCCGGCTTGTTGTCGAATGGCAGCATTTTTACGGCCACCACCTTGAAATAAAACAGTGAACAAGCCACAAATGTAGCTGCAATAATGCCGATCAGAAACAGCAAACCCAGACTTCTGTGTTTTATCAGGGGGTCAATTACCGGGCGGTAGATACTGCTGATGAACTTACGGGTCTTTTCTTCCCGGCGTTCTGATTTGTGAAACGCACTGACATTGGCTGGCCGCACTCGCATCGCGAACCATGGTGTAAAGATAAACGCGGAAAGCAAGGAAAAGAACATGGCCGAAGAACCCAGTACCGGGATCGGCCGCATATACGGACCCTTCAGACCACTGACAAATCCCATTGGCAACAAGGCGGATATAATAGTGAGGGTTGCCAGAATGGTGGGGTTGCCAACTTCACGCACCGCATCAATCGCTATGGTCACGGAGGTCTTCCCGGCCAACATCCAGCGCCTGTATATATTCTCCACCACCACGGTTGCATCATCCACCAGAATGCCGATAGCAAATATCAGGGCAAATAAACTAACGCGGTCAATCGTGTAATCAAGCACCCAGGCAGACCAGACGGTTATCAGAATCACGATGGGTATAACCGTAATAACGACGAACGCGGCCCGGGTACCCAGCCCGATAAGGCAGAGAATAGCTACTACCACAGCGGCCTCGAATAGCGCACTCAATAACTCGTTGACTTTGTCGTTGGCGGTTTTTCCATAATCGCGGGTGATTTCGATATGGACATTCTGTGGTATCAGATAACCTTTCAGCTTATCCAGGCGAGCAAGAATATCGTTGGCTACCGTCACCCCATTGGTACCCTCTTTTTTGGCCAAGGCAACCGTAATGGCGGGGTGAGGACTTGGATCGGCAGCACCTTCCGTTTGAGACGCGGGCCCATGGATGAAATTGACAATCTGGGACGTTTCCGCCGGCCCATGGAAGACTTCGGCAACATCCCTGACATAAACAGGAGAACCGTGATATGTACCGACCACCAGGCGGCTTACATCCTGTGCCGTTTTCAGGAAAGAGCCGGTATAAACAGTGAATGCCTTATTTCCATACTCGACATCACCGGCCCGGGTTTCAGAATTTGCGGTACGAATGGTCTGGGCGAGTTGGTCCAAGGTAATTCCGTAACCGGCCAGCCGTTCCGGTTTGATCTCAATCCTTACCTGTTCCTTGCGGCCTCCCACCACGAAACCCTGGCCGGTATTCGGGACTTCCTGTAGTTTCTGAAGAACATCCAGCCCCAGAGTTCGAAGTGACGCATCATCAACTCTGTCCGACCAGAGCGTTACCGTGACCACGGGCACATCATCGATGCCTTTGGGTTTGACCAGCGGCATGTCCACACCGGGCGGTATCTTGTCGAGATTAGACTGCAGCTTGTCATGAACTTTTACGATCGACTCACCAAGGGGCTGCCCAACCAGGAAGCGCACTGTAACCAGTGCCCGGCCACGCTCCGTTGCGGAATACACATGGCGAATTCCCGGAATCTCGCTCATGATCCGCTCCAGCGGTTCGGTAACAAGACTGGAGACTTGTTCTGCCGACGCCCCGGGATAGCTGACGAAAATATCCACCATGGGGACAGAAATCTGTGGATCTTCCTGGCGCGGTGTAAATATCAGGCCCAACAAACCGATCGCCAGAGCCGCCAGCATCAGCAATGGCGTAATCGGTGAATCGATAAAGGTGCAGGCCATGCGGCCAGCTATACCAAGATCACGCTACCTGAGCTCTTCAACGGTTTCCGGAATCTCATTGACGTCCGAGTTTATCCGGTTTTTTTGTTCTTGATCGGTCATTACTGAACCACCATCCGCATGATTTATTTATTGGTTTTTCTCATGTGTCGACCAGCCAAGATTGCTATTGGCTGGAGGTGTTGCAAAGATACGCTCACCGATCTGCAGTCCTGACAATACCGCAACATGCGAGGCATCCACATAATTTCCCAGGCGAATCAAACGTAATCTTGGACGGCCATCATTGCCAACCACGAAAACGGCGGGCAGGCTGCCACGCCAGACGACTGCTGTATCGGGAATGGTCGGTGTTTCACTGACCGGCGCGGAACTATCGGGAATAACGACTTCTCCATACATACCGGGACCGCCGGGAACTCCTTCGGGAAGATCGAACTTCACTGTTACCGTATGGCGTTGCGCATCCGCCGAAGGGAAAATTTGTGCTACTCGGGCATTGACCCAGGTGTTCCCAATATCCAGATGAGCCGGGACAATCATGCCTTCTTCGAGGCCCGGGGTCAGCCGGGAAGGCACATCCACTTTCAATTGCAGATAACTCAGGTCAGCTATTTCAAGTAACGGTATTCCAGGATTAACCGTGTCCCCAACCTCGACCATTTTTTTAATAATGACGCCGTCGAAAGGTGCAAAGGACCGGGTGTCTCGCAATTTTGCATCTATTTCCTCCAAGCGGGACTGAGCCGTCTGCGCCTGGTTATAAGTCTGGCTGAGTTGATTGCCGTAACTGTAGAGGTCTGCCCGACGGTCCAGTCCCGGAGAACCGCCAATATTACCTGGCATGAAACCCGTCATAGGCTGAGTAAACATCTGATCAAACATCGACGGCATTCCCATGCCACCGGATCGATACAAACTGCGGCTTTGTGGAGAGTACATTTCACGATCGTATTGAACACGCGCGTTGGCTATAGCCGCCTGGGCATTGGCAATCTGAGCTTGCGCCGCACGACGCTGAGCCAACAGAGCATCATCATCTATGGTCGCGAGAATGTCGCCCTTCTTGAAACTGTCCCCCTCGGTACCGGCCAGAAATTCAATCCGACCGGGTATCTGGGCAGACAATTTCACCTGTTTATAAGCGACGACGGATCCCCCAATGGAGACCGAGGAGCCCATTTTTCCGGCTTGGACTGTGACAATATTGGCTAAAGAATCGTTGTACTCCGGCGACGGATACGGATTGGATTGTGCATTGACGGATAATGACGTCACAAAGAATGGAACCAGGCTAAAGCGGCCTAATGTAGCAGCCATTTTTTTTACTATTGACACGACCCATCTCTCCGCTGATTTTGTCAGTTTTTGTCTGTCACAAATGGATGGTTTTCGCTCTTGTTGAAAAGCGTCTCTTGCCATCGACAAACATTTCTTATTTACCATTCAAAATGCATGCCATATTATATCCTTCTGTTTAATAAGAGGTTTTTATGGGATCTTGGGCGGTGTGTTGCAACGACTCAGTTGATATAAAAACTCAACTGGCTCAACTAAGCTACGGAGAGACTTAAAAAAAACCTGACCAATGCGCGATGTTGCGTTTGTGTTGCAATCAGCGTTATGCTGCAACTGTGACGATGTCGGTTGACATGGTGCACAGATTTTTATAATGAACGAATACTATCCAGAACACGACCGCTAAAGTCGACAAGAATAATCAGGCGTTACAGTACAGACAGCAGCTTGGAGGGACGTGCATGAATGCTATGCAACATATAACGCCTCTGGTAGATGCCGTGGTATCACACATCAGAGAAGGCGTGATCGTCGCCAATCAGACCGGTGACATTCTTTATCATAATCGGGCCGCTTCCGATCTTCTTGGAATAGCCGATATCTCCCATATCAGAGACATTGATTCCAATAACCCCGCCTTGGAATGCGAGGCTTTGAAAAAAAGACTCCCCTTTGGATCAAAACCGACCGCTATCGTCCAGCTTGCCTCAAACGACAAACACCGTTTTGAGCACCGTATCACCAGCAACGGAATTACCCGTTTTGTGGAATTCAATACTTCCGCCGTCAAGGTCCCCGGGGAGCCGACGCCGGTGCACCTGGTGGTTCTCAATGACATAACGGAAAAACGGAAACTGGAAGCCGTGTTTCAGGACAATCTGAACATGGGTCTGGTCACCCAGGACCCCAGCATGATCGAAATCAGTTCTGTTATAGAGCAGGTTGCCAAAACCCGCGCTCCGGTGCTGTTGCAAGGTGAATCCGGGACCGGAAAGACCTTGCTGGCGCACATGCTGCACAAGAAAAGTAATCGCGTCGAAAAACCTTTTATAGAGGTCAACTGTGCCGCGATACCCGAGTCATTATTAGAGTCTGAATTGTTCGGCCACGTTAAGGGCGCTTTCACTGGGGCGATCGGGGATCGTCAGGGTCGCTTTCAGGCTGCCAACGGCGGCACCCTGTTTCTCGACGAGATCAGCGAAATCCCGCTCCACCTGCAACCAAAACTGTTGAAAGCCATTGAAGAGCAACGTTTCCAGATGGTCGGCTCGGATAAAACCATTGAGGTGGATATCCGCATCATCTCGGCCTCCAACCAGAACCTGCATGATCTGGTCAACCAAAACCGATTCCGGGCCGATCTTTTCTATAGCCTGTCCGTCATGCCAGTCAATATCCCCCCCTTACGCGAGCGTCCGGGGGATATCCCGATACTGATCAAAAACACCTGTGACACGCTGGTTCAACGCGGTTATCCGGATGGCATTCATTGCAATCAGGAAGCCATGGCAATGATGCTGGATTATCACTGGCCGGGGAATGTGCGCGAACTCTCCAATGCCGTCGAACATGCCATGATCCTGGCCAAGGATAATCTGGTCACCGCCAAATGTTTACCATTGGACATCCGCAAGTACATTGCCAAGAAAAACGGCGAGAACTGGACCGGCGATGGCCTGGATGTGCAACGTCAGGAGATTCTCGATGCTTTGCACAAAGCGGAAGGGAACCGTGCCGAGGCGGCCCGCCTGCTCAGTATCGACCGCAGCACCTTATGGCGGCGCATGCACCGGCTCGGCATTGCGACCTAGTTAACACTATTGAACACTTGAGTACTTTACTGCTTTATTAGCATACTCTTATATGGTATTATCCTCATAGACAAATAGTTATGAGGGTAAGACCATGATTTTTGATGCTTTTACCATTGCTGGCACGCTGTTGGCTGTGGCCGTAATTGCGGCGACTCTATGGATTGGTGGCTGCTGACGGCACAAATAAGCCGCTGATTTTGTCAACACGTACTGCGAATCAGCGCTTCAATTTCCGCTACGGCCTGATTCCAGGCGGGGCTGTCATTTTTTTCTGCCACCATGATTTCCATGAGTGCATAAGCTAGTTCACGTTCCCGGCTTTCCAGATCCCGCAGTTTATTCAACAGAAACAGGTACTGGTGATTATGACTGGACAGCGTTTTCATCAGTGCAAACAGGGTCAGTGAAGCCGCGGAATGAGAATTTTGCTCGACCAGTGTTTTGACCCTGGTCAGTATCTGCTGCTGTTCGGGCGTTATACTGATTTCCATCGAGGCTCCTTAAACCACCTGGTTACGCAGATAAACCGGCTGTGCCTGTTCTGCGGGGAGTGCTTTGCCAGCATGGAAATCCACTGCGCCAAGCGCCAACATGTCACTGGCGCGTGGCAGTCGCTGATCGTCCATCGCCGACAACAGGGGTCCGGCACGGCTCATCAGGCCATCCGCATAGGCCGCCCAACCGGTTCCCAGACCGAGCCATCGCCCTTCGGCCGGTAACGGCACCGCTTCCGGGCTGCACACCAATTCCTCACCCATGGCCTCCATCCGTTGTTCACCGCGCCGGTAACGGCCCCAGTATACTTCCTGCATCCGGGCATCGATAGCCACCAGGACCCCGTCGACGCCCTCTGCGACAGCGGATTGGGCGATGGTTGCCAGGGTAGAGACCGGCAATACCGGAATATCGGCTCCAAAGGCCATCCCCTGGGCCAGACTGGCGGCTATCCGCAAACCGGTAAAACTACCCGGCCCGCAACCGAAAGCCAGCGCGTCCAGTTGCGCAATGCGGATATCGGCTTCCTGGCAGATACTGTCCACCATGGATAACAAGCGCCGGGCGTGAGCGCGTGGCTCGAGAATCCAGCGTTCCGAAATCCGGCCATCGATACTGAGCGCGGCACTGCAAGCCTCGGTGGCGCTGTCCACTGCCAGTAGCTTCATCCTGCCTCGATCACCGGGGAAGACGCTGCATGGAAAAATGCCTCGACCTCATGAATGTCCCGGGTTTCCCGCGCCGGCGGCAGACTGGCCCGAAAAATCTTGCCGTAGGGTTTGTTGAAAAGTCGGGGGTCACAGATCACCAATACACCGCGGTCGGTCACATCACGGATCAGCCGACCCACTCCTTGTTTAAGACTGATGGCCGCCGTCGGCACCTGGAAATCCATGAACGGATTACCACCGGCTTCGCGGATAACATCGATCCTGGCCTGCAACAGCGGGTCGCCCGGAGAGGCAAACGGCAATTTGTCGATCACCACCAGCGACAACGCGTCACCTCTGACATCGACGCCTTCCCAGAAACTGCCGGTGCCCAGCAACACGGCTTCGCCGCTTTCACGAAACCGTCGCAACAGCTCGGAACGGGGTGCGTCGCCCTGCACCAGCAACGGGTAGTCGAGAGTATCCCGCAGCTGACGAGCGGCGTCCTGCAGGGCACGATGGCTGGTAAACAGGAGGAAAGCGCGTCCCCGGCTGGCAGCGATAATCCGTCTGGCCACCGTCAGCACGGCGGCAAGATAGCCGGGATCATTGGGTTCCGGCATGCGGGGCGGATAATAAGCCAGGGCATGCCGTGAATAATCGAAAGGGCTCAACAGCTGCAGAGTCTGCACTTCACCCAGCCCCAGCTGGCGGGTGAAAAAATCGAAATTATCCCCCACCGCCAACGTCGCGGAGGTAAAGATCCAGCTGCTTTGGAGTTTATCCCTCTGCGCCTGGAACTGCTCGGCAATCGTCAACGGCGTCATGTGCAATACCAGGCTGCGTTTGAAGGTCTCCAGCCAGGCCACGTAACCCTGGGGCACGTCTTCCTGTAACTCACGCACCCGTTGCCTGGCCTGCAAGGCCCGCGTCCAGCAGTTGTTCAAGCCACGGCTGCGGGGCGCGGCCTGTTCCAGCCAGGCGCTCAATAGCTCCAGGGTTTCGAGCAAGACCTGCATGGCCTGTTGCAATGGCGCCTGCCGGCGCACTTTCTCCCAGGGGGTACGCTGGCCGCTGTCTCCTGCCGCCAGGCGCATTTCTGCGGTGGCTTTTTCCAGTCCGGCAATGGCCTCGGGCAGCGACGCCAGACTGCCGTCGGCACCGAGATGTTCTGCGACACAATCGCGGGCCAGGTTCTGCAACTGACGGGTACTCAGGCTGTAACCGAAAAAATGTGTCCCGGCCTCGGACAATTGGTGCGCTTCGTCGATAATAAACACGCCCGCGTCAGGAAACAGTTCACCGAAGCCCTCTTCCTTGAGCGCCAGATCGGCGAACAGCAGGTGGTGATTGATGACGACCAGTTGCGCTTCCTGGGCACGGCGGCGGGTCTTGACGACAAAACAATCCTGGTAGCTGGAACAATCACCGCCCAGGCAATTATCGACAGTCGAGGTGACAGTGGGCCAGATAAACGCCTCTTCGGGTATCGTCGATAGTTCACTGATATCACCGCTTTTGGTGCGCCCGGACCAGGCTTCGACGGCTTTCAGTTGCCGGACCTGGTGCCGCGAATCCAGCCGGCCCTCCAGCAGGCTTGTGTGCAGGCGGTGCAGGCAGAGATAATTCTGCCGCCCCTTGAGCAGTGCCACATCCACGCCACAGGCCAGTGCTTCACGCACCAGCGGGATATCGCGCTCGAAAAGCTGGTCTTGCAGATGTCGGGTGCCGGTGGAGACGATCACCCGTTCTCCGGACAGCAGGGCCGGCACCAGATAGGCCAGCGTCTTGCCGGTACCGGTGCCGGCTTCGACAACCAGCGTTTCGCCCTGGCACATGGTCTCTTGAATGGCGTCAGCCATCTGCTGCTGGGCGGCACGCGCCGCAAAACCGTCGAGCTTGCGCGCAAACGGCCCGTGTTCCGCTAAACATTCACCGGCTTCGGTCTGCATGAGTGATGACAATCTCAATCCTGATCCGATGGGTGCTGGTTGTCCCAGATTCCATCGTCGATCTGTCCCTCTTCACGGGTCCAGATCAGCTGGCCGAGGATTTTGAACTTGGCGACCGACAACGCTCCGCGTCTGGCGCGTTTGCTGGTTTCATTTTCCCCCACGGCTTCCAGCAGATCCTCCCGCTCGGCTTCGTACATTTCGAAAGGTTCGTAATTTTCATCCATCAACACCAGGACCACACTGTCCCAGGGCTTATCCAGCTTGAGCTGGCCGATGCGATGACCGGATTTGCTGTCATCGAAAATGGTCCGGCTCTTGATCTGAATACGCCGGCCCTGACGCTGCCCGGATCTTCCCAGCGCACCGAATCCGCATTGCTCATCCTTGACCAAGTCCAGATCCAGCAGCCGCGCCGCATCGTTTTCGACAATCTCGTTCGAGACGCCGGGCAAGGGCTTACCCGTCATGCGCCGGTAGTCGGCGGCCAGCCGACGGGCCTCGGCAATCAGTTTGTCGACTGCATAGGGTTGCTGCTCAGGTTGTGAGTCTGCGCCGTCGTTCATGGCGCCATTGTACACAGCTGGTCCGTTTTTCACACCGCAAGCAGATGGATTACGGCGAGCCCAGCTCGCGTAGTCGCCGCTGAGCCTCCAGGATCGACACCTCGTCTCCGCGCGCCTGGTGAATTTCCAACAACAGCCGCCAGTCGCGTCGTAACTGTTGGCGGTCATTACCGGCATAGTCGTTGGCCCGCCGCAGGAGATGGGTTGCCTGGACATATTCACCTTGCCGATACCGCACTTTGGCGAGCTGATACCAGAGATCGGCGGCCCGGTTCTCGATTCTCAGCGCCCTTTCCAGCAAGGCACTGGCGTTCTCCAGCCTCCCAGCAGCGGTTTCCTGCTGGGCACGGACCTGCAAGGATCGCACTGCCGGGCTATGGGGTCTGAGCAGCTCGCTCTGTTCAACAGGCTGCTTGGGCAAGGGTACCGGTCTGATCTCCTGAACGGGTGGACGGGAACCCCGCTCCTCCACCGGTGCCCGTTTTTCCGCCGGCGGCGTCGCACAGCCACTCATCACGGCGACCAGCAACCCGATGATCAAGCTGCGGAGCCAAGGGAACCTCTGAGTAATCAATCTACAATCCTCATTCCCGCCAAGGCGGGAGAACAGCGTCTCCGTTGAACCTCCACAGGGTGGAGCGAAGGGCGATTGCGGCGCGTCATCCAGGACATGCAAATCACTGGCTCCCGGCCTTTAGTCGAACTCGCCACGCGAATTGATGTATCCCTGATGATCCCGAAGGGATCTTGGGACGCCGGGATGACGAGTTACTGTACCCGGATAACGGATTCATCAGAAGCGCCTTAGGATTCATTGTTTACCAAACCATCGTTCAAAAAAATTGCCGGAACCGGCACAGTCTGCCTTATTGCCGGGATGAACATCCCGGTAAAAAGGCAGCCGCCGGATGTGTTGACAGCCCGGGCCGGCCAGCAGCCCGGACTCGGTATCGATCTCATACCATTCAATGCCCGCGGGTTCCGGCATCCACTGCGGCCGGGGGCCTTTGGCGGCCAGCCAGTCACTCCAGATCGGTAACGCCCCGGAACTGCCGGTCAGCCCCATGGGTTGGTTATCATCCCGACCGACCCAGACCACGGCCAGATGCTCGGCATCATAGCCGGCAAACCAGCTGTCACGCAGATCGTCGGTAGTACCGGTCTTGCCGGCAAGGGTCAGGTCGGTACCGAAGCGCGCGGCCAAAGCCCGCGCCGTGCCTTCCCGCGTCACGGCCTGCAGGGTGAAATTGAGCAAAAACATGGGACCGGATGCCACCACCTGTTCAACATCCAGCGGATAACGCTGGAGCGGACTGCCATCAGGCCCGACCACGGCACGGATCGCGCGCAGCGATGAATGATAGCCTTGCGCGGCAAAGGTTTGGTAGAGCTGCAGAACCTCCACCGGCGTCAGCTCCCAGGCTCCCAGCAGCGCGGACGGGTAGTTCGGCCACGGGCGTTGCACCCCCAGCCGCTGGAGGGTATTGCCAATCGATTCCAGTCCCAGCTTCAATCCGAGCCGGGCCGTGGGGACATTCAGGGAGTAGACCAATGCATCATGCAGTAACACCTGGCCCCGGAACTGACGGTCATAATTACTCGGTGTCCAGATTTCGCCACCGGGACCTTTCCATTCCAGCGGGCTGTCGTCAAGGAGACTGGCCAGATGGTAACCCCGTTCCAGGGCGGTGAGATAAACCGCGGGTTTGATCAGCGAACCGATCGGCCGGCGGGCATCGAGTGCGCGGTTGAACCCCGCCTGCTGGGCATCGCGGTCACCGACCACCGCCAGCACTTCACCGTCTTCGGCACGACTCACCAGCATCGCCGCCTGCAGGGTGCCAGCGGTCAGCCCGTGGGCCTTCTCCAGCCGCAGCAGGCGCAGACTCAGTTTCTGTTGCGCTTTCTGCTGCAGCGCCGGATCCAGCGCGGTGAAGATACGCAGACCTTCACTGCGTAAATCCTCATCCCGGTAGTCTCGTCGCAACTGGCGGCGAACCAGATCAAGATAGGCCGGGTAAGCATTGCTGGCCTGCCGGCGACGCGGAACCACTCCCAGCGGCCGGCGTTGAAGGCGTTCGCTTTCCGCAGCACTGATCAGCCCCTGAGCGGCCATCTGCTGCAACACCAGATTACGGCGTTTACGGGCCAGGTCCGCATGGCGGCGCGGATCATACAGGGTTGGCCCCTTCACCATCCCCACCAGCAGCGCCAGTTGCTCGGTCGATAATTGTTTAAGGGGGCGATCGAAATAAAACCGGCTGGCCAAACCGAAGCCGTGTATCGCGCGGGCACCGTCCTGGCCGAGGAACACTTCATTGAGGTAGGCCTGGAGTATCTCGTCCTTGGAGTAGTGCAACTCCAGCAACAAGGCCATCTGGGCCTCATTGAGTTTGCGCCACAAACTGCGCTGCTGACTGAGAAAAAAATTTTTCACCAGTTGCTGAGTCAGGATGCTGCCACCCTGCACCACCGCACCTGCCCGCAGATTGGCCAGCAGCGCGCGCCCTATGCCGCGCAGGGATAGGCCATGATGTCGGTAAAAATCCCGGTCTTCGACCGCCACCAGTGCCTCGACCAGCAATGGCGGCACGTCGGACAGCCTGACCAGTTCCCGGTCTTCTCGATGGGCCGGATAAACGGAAGCGATCTGAAAAGGATCGAGTCGCACCAGATCCAGGGCATGGCCCTGAAGATCTTCCAGCTTGTCGATATGACCTGCACGGAAATCGAGACGGGTTTTCTGCGCCGCCTCCTGACCATCCCAGAACCGGAAAGGCCGGGTGTACAGGTGAAAACGTTGCCGGTCCCGGGAATAGTCGCCGGGCCGCTGCAGGCTGGCTTTTTTACGGTAACCCAGACGCGCCAGTTCGGCTGTCAAATTCTCCGGCGACAAAGACAGGCCGGCATACAACTCCAGTGGTCGGGCATACACCTTGGCCGGCAAGGCCCAGCGTTTGCCTTCGAACTGCTGACGGATGGAGGCATCCAGCCATACCCAATAAGCACCGAACAGGACCAGGATAACCAGCAACAGCCTGATAAACGGGAAGCGCCGGAGAGAAAAGCCGTGGCGTCGGGTGGAGCGGGATGAGGATCGTCGTTTTCGTTTGCTACGGGTCTTACGCGCCTTCGCCATTGCCTGCAACCGGGTCCGGATGAAGCCTATAGACTACGCAAATGACCGGCGTCTGTCAGCCTTAATCTTGCGGCTTTTTTCCGTTGTCCTCGGCAATTTCTGCCAAGAGTGCATCGACCTCATCAAAAGCGGCCTGGGTGGTTTCATCCATGTGCCCGTCTCTGGCATCCGTGTTGCCGCCCGCTGACGCCTGGCCGGCGTTCCCCGATGGAGGAGCTTCCCCGGGCGGGTCGTCGGCCGCCGCTTCCAGCAGGGCATCGATAGCTTGATCGGTTTCACTGAACGCTTCAGTCCCGGTGACCGTGTCCCTTGCGGCCGGTTCATTCACTGGTTCAGCATTAGTATGATCTGCATCCCCGGACGGCAGGGAATCTGCGGCCTTTTCAGAGGCAGGGGGTACTGAATCGGCAGCCACTGGCTTGGGCGCAGACTCGGGTTCCGGTTCCGGTTCCGGCTCAGGCTCAGGCTCCGATTCAGGTTCCGGCATCGTTTCTACTGGCTCGGTCGCAGACGAGGTCGCGGCATCAGGCTGATCGTCAGCCAAGTCGATATCCTCCATCCGCGTTTGCAGGGTTTCCACTTCGGTACGCAGACGGCTGTTTTCGTCTTCCAGCACCAAGACACAGGTACCGAGCTCCTGATTGGCCCGTTGCACCTTGTCCACGGCCTGTTTCAAGCCTTCCGCCGCTTGGGCGTCCGGAATGGCTTCGGCCAGCATATGCTTTAACTTATCAATAGTGTTTTGTTGATTGCCGACCAGATTCCGCAACATATCGGTATCGGCTCCTTCTACCGCTTCGGCCATGCCGGTAGCGGCGACATCTGCGGCGTCGGGAGAGGTGAGTTCCGCGAGATGTGATTCCAGTTCGCGCGACTGGGTCTCGGCATCTTCCAGTGCCTGGAGGATCTCGCGCGCTTCATCCGAGTCCTCCAGATGATCCTCGAGAAGGCGCCGTAGATCTTTCATGACATCATGTTGATTGGTGACGGCATGACGCAAAGCCTCAATCTGGTTCTGCAACTGTTGCTCCCGGGCCAGGACATTTTCATCGGTTAAATCCGAGGGTACTTCCTGAATAACCGGTTCGGGGGTCAAGGCTGTCACCAGACTCTGCAAGCCTTCCATCAGATGTTGTCGCTTGCTTTCGGGATCATTGCTCAGGGCCTGCCCATCCATTTCCAATTGCAGGAACTGATGCCGCACTGCAAATAACTGGCGGAGTGAGGCTTCCTCATCGGATTCATCCACTGGCTCGTCATCCAGCCGTTCCAGCCCGGATGATTCTCCCAACATGACGCTCGAACCATCGATTTCGTCCTGTAGAAAATCCCTGAAGGTCTTTTGCTCCGCAGGTGCAGATGATTCAGTGTGAACAATCTGGGTAACCGTCTTGCGCTTTTTCAGTTTCTGAGTCAGATTGGCTATCTGTTTGTTCTGCTTGCGACTGCGAAAAAAGAAAAACAACGACAGCCCTACACCCACCAACAGCAGCTCCAAAAGCGCCAGCAGTTCGAATATATTGATCTGTGCTGAAACTGGCAAAATCAGCGCTCCCCGGCTGAGTTCCCGGCATCCCCTTCGTCAGCCGAAATCTCCATGGCAGAGTCCGGTTCATCAGCTGCATTGGTTTCCGATTCGACTTCCTCCTCGATATCATCTTGGTCAGGGGATTGTTTGGCTCGGCGCCGGTTCTTGATGAATAGGAAGGCACCGACCAGAGTAGCGATAATCAGGTTGGCGGCGACAAACAGGCCAAGGATCATGCCCAGACTGACTGTTCCATCCTCGGGCTCCTGTTCGGTTATCACTTCTTCGGCCAGATTCTCCACCGGCGGTTGCTCTATGGCCGGAACCTCGACGTTCTGTTCAGGCTCAGGTTCGGGTTGGGAGACTGGCGGCACCACCAGTTCAGGCGGCACGGCGCTGGGTTCAGCAGCTTGCGGGACGTCGATATAGAGAATTTTCTCGCGCTCGAAAGTTTCACTGCGAACGGCAAAGCGCAATTTGTTGGTGCCCGGCTGCAGTAGTGTCAGCACGGTACTGAAGATCCCATCGCCAGCCTGTTCATCTCCACCCGCACCCGAATCCACCAGTGGTGCCTGGATCATCGTACCATCCGGCTGTTCTATCTCGACGCCAAAAACCGAGTTTTCCAGAATTTCCGGCTTGGAGATTTTGTCATTTTGTTGACTGAGCCAGGCCCGGACAATGTGTTGTTCACCAACGGCAAAATCACCCTCACCGATAGCGGCATCCAGACCGAGATCGGTAACTACATAAACCCTGTCACCACCGGTTGCCGATGCGGAAGAAAGATGCCATTTGCCAGGGGGCGGCCCGACGATGGTCACCATATCGAACAGATCCGATTTGAACCAGCGTACTGCCCGGCCCGCATTATCCGCCGTCATTTTTCGCCCGTCGGGCATTGCCAGATAAATGGATTCATCCGGGACGGATTTATTGATGACCAGGGTGACTTCCTGCACGGCAGCATCAACCAGAAATCCACCATCATCCTCCAAGGGGAGCATATCCGGTTGTTTGGCACTCTCGAATATCGTGGCAAACACTTTATCCAGTTCACGATCATTCGATGCCATGCGTGATAAGGCACCAGTATCTCTGGCGATATCCTGTAACAACTGCATGTCCGAGGCCTCGGTGAAAGCGATGGTATAGACCTCGATATGCGCTTTGTTGAATTCGGGAAGCAATTGTTGCCGGATCGATTCGGTCAACTGCTGATCCTGTTCCCAGTCGCCCACGTCCATCTTGCCATCCGACATCAGCACCAGCATACGACGCCGATCCGGACCGCTTTCTTCATTCAACATTTTCAGGCCTGTGGCAAGCGCGGCATATAGGTTGGTATAAGCACCCAGCGCCGAGACCCGGTCGACACCGGCAAAGATTTTTTTCTGGTTATCTGAGGTGGCTTCGGTAAGATGGATGACCGGGTAACCATTATCACTGAAACTGACCAGGCCAACCCGGTCATCGGCACCCAGCAGATTGATGAACAGCTTCGCCGCGGGCACCCGCATGCGTTTGGGGTCGGTTTGTTTCATGCTGCCGGAACTGTCGATCAGCAGTACCGCATCAATACCCTCCGTTCGGGCAAACACCAACTGACTGCTCACCGACAGGCCAATAACCAACAGCCAAAGCAGTGGCATGGTCAGTCGGCTGTTGAACCAAGACGAACCCATCTGACCTCCCGGGCGAATCCATTTGCTGCTACGCACATCCATATCGGCCTACCTTTGGCAACTCATTGATTTATCAACTTCTACGAATAAGTCAGGAGTCAGATTTTCTCCCCTCAACGAAATTCCGCAGAAGAAAAAATCTCACTGTCACATGAACTAGCGGCAGGAAGTTATTGAAATTAAGAAATATTAGACGTAGATCACAAAACGGCAAATCAGCCCGCATCAGGAAACACAGGAGAAATGCCCGTCGACCGACGGACAGACATCCGCCGGTTAACCGCTTTCAACCGGCGGTATATTCCAGCAATTGCTGCAAATCCTCAGGTGAAATATCGATGATAAGAAACCCGGCCCAGAAACCCCTTGCGCCATCACTCACGGTGCACCAGAGGTTTTCAATACCCAGATTGATAGAGATGCCGGCAGTTTCGGAATCCGGAAGATGCAGGCCTACCTGGAAGACCGAATGAACGGCCACCGGATTATCGACGAACAGCATCATGCCCCCCGCCGAGATATTTACCAGGCGACCCAGCATTTTCCCGGAATTGATGTCGCTTACCCCAACATCCGCATCGATCGGTATACGGGGGTGCTTTCGTTGTTCCTGCATGAATTGGCTTCCCTCTCAGGCTGTATGACGCCGGCCCAGCAAAACCCGGATGGCTTCCAAGGCGCGGTCGAAGAAGGGCTTGCTACCCAGCGACAGTACCCGAACCCGTGATTTATCCAACTTCTCGACCAGCACCGGAAGCGAATATTCGGCTGCTTTCAAACCCAGTGCATCGACAAACATAAATCTTCGCGATGCTTTGCTGTACCAGGCGAGACGCAAACGATTGCCTTGCCCTTCCTCATGCTGAAATTCGAACCAGGTTCCAAAAGGAACACTTTCGAGTTGCCGGATGAGTTCTTCCTTTCGTTCCTGAGTAATCGGCAGGTCGTTCAACTCGGATTCAGCCGTGAGATCGGGCGTAATTACTTCTTCAACCGTGGCGGCCACATCCGGAAGACTCTGTGCGTCGCTCGTTTCCAAAGCCGCCAAGGCCTGGACATGCCATTCCGCGACCGCCTCCAGCATCTTGTCATTATCCTTGCGCCCGTAGGGCCGTAGTTGATCGAGTCGGAACGCGATTTTTTCACAATATATCGGGAAACTTTCCTCAAGCGATTGACGGTGAGCCTCATCAGCGGGAATCTCGGCCAGCGAAATCATCAGTTCCAGTGTATCCATAGCGGTACGCCAGGCCTTGCTGTCGCGCCCCGCTTCATCCCGGAGCAGTATAAAAACCATTTTCTCCGCCCAGTCCTGAAAGAAAAAATCCTGTGGTGTCTGAAGTACTGGCCGGCCGCGCAGTGTTTTCTGGATAACAATCCTGGCGGCATTACGGGCCATTTCCAGCCGTTCCTGTCCTTCAGCAGCGGCGATCGAGCGTTTCTGGATCTGCTGACTTTTCTCTTCGAGTTGCGCTACGTGCTGTTGCAGGTCCGTCAGAGCTTCGCGGAACAATGCCACGGGCAAGATTTCGTCATCATGTATTCTGTCCACCAGCGTCTGCAGATGCGGAAAGATCCCTCGCATCAGGTCATCCTCGATGACCCAGCGGGTGCCGGCCTCCACCAAGGCATCCAACAGCCGTCTGGCCGGGTGCTTCTTCTTAATGAACAGTTGCTTTTCATTGATGGCCACTTTGAGATAAGGGATCTGCAAACGGCTCAACAAAACCTTGACAACATTGGGAACCTGTTCATCCTGCAGCATGTAATCGAACAACATGCCGACCAGATCAATGGCATCCTCGTCGGCCTCCTCGAGCTTACCGCGATCCAGCCTGGCGAACAGATGTTCAATCTGGGCATTAAGCGTCTGGCGTAACTCCTCGATGAATGAGTGGTCTATATGGATGTCTTCAAAATAACCTTCCATCGAGGCATCGAAAGGATGGGCGACTGTTTGCTCGGACTTGAGTTCATCAATCGATTCGGCCACCTGCGAGGTCGTCACCGACCCCCGCACCCCACCGGAGGTGACCGCACCTACCCCGGCGACTTGTCCCCGGTAGGTATGCAGACTCGAACGGATCTCATCGAAGACCCCGGTATTAATGACCTCATCTTCTTCAGCAAGATTACTGATCTGCGGCGTGGTTGCAGGCTGCGCGGCTCTTGAAGCCGACCTGGATGAGGTGAAACCCGGAGTAGCATAACGCAGGTTGGGCAGGATGCCGGCATTGGCCAGGCGCCGGTTGTATTCATCCAGATAACCCGACAATTCACGGGTTACGTCCCGATCGAAAGCCACGAACAACATCAAGCGTAATTTACGCTCAGCATCGAACAGGCTGATGACATCCCGGAAGGCATAAGCGATCTGCACGACGCCTCCGGGCAACGCTTCCGGCTCCACTTTATTGCCGCCATTCACGACCGCCAGTCGTTGTTCCAGGCCGTAGAGTTGTTCGATGAAATTACTGTTGGCGCGCAGAATAATATTCTGTACCGGCAGCGCCATCTCTGTTTCACGTTTCTCGACCAGGCGCAGCTTGTCAGCTGTGAGATGATCAACGTCGATGATCTCGGGGTTCTGCGCTCCCCGCTCGATAAACACGCGAAATTCCCGATCCAATTTGCCGAGAAATTCCTGAGTCAGGTTTTCCTTGCCCTGTTTCAGTGCCTTCATGACGGCAAAATACTGGGTCTGGATCTGATTGTTTTCCGCCCGATCCGCCGCTTCCAGCAGGCTGAGCTCGGCATTTTCCACGAAGCGCATGAACGCCGGCGCCAGATAACTGAGGCACATCTTGCGGCAATCATGCATGATCGGTTGGAAACGCCGGGCAATCAGGGTTGTTTTATCCGTTGTCGACATCACAATCAGTCCGTAATTGAGACCTTAGAGACAGGCCCGCTTCGAATAATTATCATAATATTTCATCATTATTTTACATACTATTATTAAGACTTGGGCGAGGGTAAGCCTTATGTCGGTTGTCAGCCGCGGCGCCGGCGTGACGGCTTGAGGGGCCTGGCCGGTGACTCTTTCCCGGCGCGGGGTGGTCCCGGCGGCGGCAGATTCACCGATTGATATAACTGATGCAGTTCCGTCGAATTCAGTTCGCGCCAGTTCCCGGGACGGGTGTCGCGTCCCAGCTCGACCGGTCCAAAACGTAACCTGATCAGGCGGCTGACCTGCACCCCCTGAGATTCCCACAAACGCCTGACCTCTCGATGACGGCCTTCATTGAGTACCACATGGTACCAGTGATTACGCCCCTGCCCGCCGGCATCATGAATGCGGGTAAAAGCCGCCGTGCCGTCTTCGAGCTCGACGCCCAAGCACAAACTTGCCAGTAGCGCATCATCCACCGTACCGAATACGCGCACGGCATACTCACGTTCAATTTCATAAGAGGGATGTGTCAGCCGGTTGGCCAGTTCACCATCGGTGGTAAACAGTAACAAACCCGAGGTATTGACATCCAGACGCCCGATATTGAGCTAGCGTCCCTGACCGGGATCAGGCAGATGATCAAAGACGGTCGGCCGCTGACGCTCATCCTTGCGGGAGCTCACTTCGCCTTCGGGTTTGTTATACAGAATGACCCGGTGGCGCGATTGTGCCGCCGGTAGAATGCGGATAGGCCGGCCATCGACCCGGATCCGGTCCCGGTCCTCGACGCGTTGTCCCAGTTGTGCTATCTGCCCGTTCACCTCCACGCGCCCCGAGCGGATCCAATCTTCCATCAGACGCCGCGAACCAAGCCCGGTTCGAGCCAGTACTTTCTGTAAACGTTCGCTCATCGCGGTTATTAGATAGATAATCAGTGCAAAGTTGGATCGCCGCCATCCACCGCATCAGCCAGTGGCACCTGGACGGCAACGTCACTATCGACGGGGGTCGCAGTCATGTCCAGATCTGCGGCCAGTTCATGACTCACCCGCTCATCAGCCGGCTCACCCGGCTCGCCCAGATCCAGTTCGGCATTGATGGAATCGATATCCCGCAACTCGGCCAGGGTCGGCAGCTCATCCAGTGATTGGAGATTGAAATAATCAAGAAATTCCCGCGTCGTACCATACATGGCCGGTCGACCGGGCACATCACGATGGCCCACCACGCGCACCCATTCCCGTTCCTGCAGGGATTTCATGATGGTCGTGCTGACACTGACACCGCGGATATTTTCGATCTCGCCCCGGGTAATCGGCTGGCGATAAGCAATAATGGCCAGCGTCTCCAGAAAGGCGCGGGTATATTTCTGCGGCTTTTCCTCCCACAAGCGAGCAACCCAGGGCGATAGATCACCGCCAATCTGGATTCGCCAGCCACTGGCAATTTCTTTCAGTTCCAATCCCCGGTGCTGGTAATCCGCCGTGAGTTCCTCCAGCGCCTCGCGCAGAACGCCTTTATCCGGTTGCTCATTGGCCTCGAACAGAGATTGCATCTGTTCCAGATTCAACGGCCGGCCTGCCGCCAGCAGGGCGGCCTCAAGAATATGCTTGATTGGCACTTCATTCATGGCATGTCTTCCGTCAAGCTTCTGCCGCCCGGTCATCCGGCCGCTCATCAGGGGAGACCTGGCGGCTGATCTGAGCACCTTTTGCCTTGACATAGAGGGTCGCGAAAGGTTCAGCCTGAATAATCTCCAGCAAAGATTCTTTGACCAGCTCCAGTATGGCCAGGAAACTGACCACAACACCCATGCGGCCTTCTTCGAGTGTAAACAGCGTGGTGAAATCGGTAAATTCATCGGCCTGGACCCGACCCAGAATGCCGGTCATGCGCTCGCGCACCGACAAGGCTTCCATTTCGATATGGTGATGTTTGAACATTTCGGCGCGTTTGAGGACATCCCGAAAAGCCAGCAGCACTTCCTTCAACTCTACATCCGGAAAAGACCGCTCGCCACCCCGTTCCGGGGCCGGCACACTACAAGGCAGTGTATCTCGCTCCATACGCGGCAAGGTATCGATGTCCTTGGCGGCCTGCTTGAAACGTTCGTACTCCTGCAATCTGCGGACCAGTTCCGCGCGGGGATCGTCTTCGTCGGCATCCTCCTCGATCGGGCGGGGCAACAGCATGCGGGATTTAATCTCTGCCAGAATTGCCGCCATCACCAGGTACTCCGCTGCCACCTCCAGGCGCAGTTCCTGCATCATGCCGATATAATCCATATACTGACGGGTGATTTCCGCCACCGGAATATTCAGTACATCCAGGTTCTGGCGGCGAATCAGATACAGCAGCAAATCCAGTGGCCCTTCGAAGGCCTCCAGAAATACTTCCAGCGCGTCGGGCGGAATATACAGATCCTGGGGTAGCTGGGTGACCGGCTCGCCCTGTACCACGGCAAAAGGCATTTCAGTCTGGCGCGGATTATCCGGCTGTGAATTGGCGGTCAATTCAGTTTCGCTCATACGTTTGACGAAAAGATGACAAATCAAAAACGTTGCAGTGATTCTACTGGAAATATCTGTTTTGTGTCAGTTTATTTCAAGCCAGTGATACATTGGTATAATTATTTGTAATTCAAGCTCATTGAAGACCTTACTTCATGTAAAGTCTCACGCGCAACATCGCGGGCTTCGTCGCAGCCTTCTTCAATAATATTACGCACCAGATCAGCATTCTTCTCATACTCAGCCGCCCGTTCGCGGATCGGATCCAGTTCCGCCTGAATGGCATCGATCACCGGCTGCTTGCATTCGAGGCAACCGATACCGGCGCTGGTACAGCCTTCCTGCACCCAGTCCCGGGTTTTCTCATCGCTATAGATCTCATGCAGTGGCCAGACCGGACACTTGGTGGGGGTACCGGGATCGGTGCGCCGCACGCGGGCCGGATCGGTCGGCATGGTTTTCAGTTTCTGCGCCACTGCATCCGGGTCTTCGCGCAAAGCAATGGTATTGCCATAGGATTTGGACATTTTCTGCCCGTCCAGCCCCGGCATTTTCGAAGCCGGCGTCAGCAACGCCCGAGGCTCGGGCAAAATAATCCGGCCACTGCCCTCCAGATAACCGAACAGCCGCTCGCGGTCTCCAAGCGACAGATTTTGCTGCTCTTCCAGCAGGGCCTTGGCAACCGCCAAAGCCTCATGCTCACCTTTTTCCTGATATTTCTTTCTTAATTGCTTATATAATTTTGAATTTTTCTTCCCCATTTTTTTTACAGCCGCTTCCGCCTTTTCTTCAAATCCCGGCTCCCGGCCATAGAGATGATTGAAGCGGCGGGCGATTTCCCGGGTCAGTTCCACGTGCGCCACCTGGTCTTCTCCCACCGGCACGCCGGAGGCGCGGTAAATCAGAATGTCGGCACTTTGCAATAAGGGATAGCCCAGAAAACCGTAGGTCGACAGGTCTTTTTCCTTGAGCTTTTCCTGCTGATCTTTGTAAGTGGGGACCCGTTCCAGCCAACCCAGGGGCGTCACCATGGACAACAACAGGTGTAGTTCGGCATGTTCGGGCACGCGCGACTGGATAAACAGTTTAGCCGCCCCGGGGTTGACACCCGCGGCCAGCCAATCGATCACCATATTCCAGACCGCCGGCACGATGCCGGCGGTATCATCGTAGTGAGTGGTCAGCGCATGCCAGTCGGCAACGAAGAAAAAACAGTCATATTCATGCTGTAACCTGACCCAATTCTGTAACACGCCATGGTAGTGACCCAGGTGCAGATTCCCGGTCGGGCGCATACCCGACAGCACCCGGCCATTGGCAGGAAGCGTATTGTCCAAACAGAGATCCCCCTCAGTTGGTTAATATTTGTAATAATTGCCAGAACCCAGTCTGCGATATCGCTGAAATCGGCACCACCAGTTTAAGGATCAGACCGATAAATGGAAACAATATCCAGCCCAGCAGACCGGTTGCCAGCAGGCCAATCAGTATCCAGAAGCCATAGGGCTCAACGCGGCTCAGATACCAGGCCGCCCGCCGGGGCAGTAAACCGACCGCCACCCGCCCGCCATCGAGGGGGGGTAATGGCAGCAGATTCAACACCATCAGCAAAATATTGATATAGATCCCGGCCACACCCATCAACAGCAAGGGCTCAAAGGCCGGCGCATGCGCCTTGACCAACTCCGCCCCCAGGCGGGTCAGGAATGCCCAGCCGATAGCCATCAACAAATTCACTCTGGGCCCGGCCGCCGCCACGGCCGCCATATCCCGGCGAGGATTGTGTAGTTGGCTGAAATTGACCGGCACCGGTTTGGCCCAGCCAAAAATGAATCCGCCCGGCAGCAGTAACATGATGGCTGGTACCAGAATCGTGCCGACCGGATCGATATGCTTAAGCGGATTCAATGTCAGCCGGCCCAGCATATAGGCTGTAGAATCTCCCAAACGTCGCGCCACGTAACCATGCGCTACCTCATGGACCGTAATAGCAAGCAAAACGGGTACCAGCCAAATGGCTATTTTCTGGACAATATTCAGCTCAATCATCAGTCATACCTCAATTGCACCGCGTCCGGCACGCAGAATCTCCGGCACGGAACCGCTGACATCCACGACTGTTGTGGGTTCCGGGCTGCAGGCGCCGCCGTCGATAATGACATCCAACTCATGTTCAATACGTTCCCGGATCTCCCAGGCCTCGGTCTCCGGAAAATCCCGCTCCGGCAGATACAGGGTGCTGCTCATGATGGGTTCACCCAGCTCATCCAGCAGGGCTTGGACGATACGATGATCGGGTATGCGGATACCGATGGTCTTGCGCTTGGGGTTCTGCAAGCGCCGCGGCACTTCATGGGTCGCTTTGAAGATAAAAGTGAACGGCCCGGGTGTGTACGCTTTCAGCATTCTGAACGCGGCATTGTCCATTCGCGCGTAGTGGCTGATTTCCCCCAGATCCCGGCACACCAGTGTGAAGTTATGTTTATCATCCAACCGCCGGATTCTACGGATCCGTTCCATGGCGTTTTTATCCCCCACCAAACAGCCCAGCGCATAACTGGAGTCCGTCGGATAGGCCATCACCCCGCCCTGACGGAGGATACTCACCGCCTGGCGAATCAACCGCTGTTGGGGGTTTTCGGGATGGATTTCGAAAAACTGACTCATGCCGCATGGACCCAGTCCTGCCAGATCGGCGTGAGGCCAGCGGGCAGTTCAGGTAAGCGGCCAAGCTCTATCCAGGGATTTTCCGGACCATGATAATCGGATCCGCAGGACGCTTTCATGCCACTCACCCGGGCAATGGCCGCCATGCGCGCCATGTCGTCCGGAGAATGACTTCCGGAGATCACCTCCATGCCTTCACCACCGCATTCGCGGAATTCCCCCAGAAGGCGTTTCAATTTAGTCGCGGTCAAGGAATAACGGGCCGGATGGGCGACCACCGCCTGTCCACCGGCGGCCCGGATCCAGTCGACCGCCGCCGCCAGTTCCGCCCACTCCCCGGCGACATACCCGGGTTTGTTAGGAACCAGGTATTTTTTAAATACCGAACGCACATCCTTGGCCAGTCCGCGCGCCACCAGCGCGTGAGCAAAATGGGTGCGGGAGACGATCCGGCCGCGGGCCAGGGCCCGGGCTTCCGGATATAACCCGGTGATGCCGGCTTTTTCCAGCCGCCGCCCGATCTCTTCGGCGCGCCAGTCTCGAAATGCTTGGAGACTCATCAATCCTTGTTGTAATCCCGGGTGCTCGACGTCCAGATTCAGCCCAACAATATGCACCGTCTGACGTTGCCAGGTGACCGAGATTTCCACACCGGGAATCAGCCGGATATCGGCCTGCCGAGATGCCTGGCGGGCTTCAGCAACTCCGTCGGTGGTGTCGTGATCGGTCAAGGCGAGCGTCGTCACCCCGGCCCGGGCGGCACGCTGGACCAGTGCTTTCGCTGACAGGGTGCCATCGGAAGCGAGTGAGTGTGAATGCAGATCGTAGCGTAAACTCATTGGCTTATTGTACCGCAAACAAGGATTTGAGCGGGGGGAACATTTCGATTCAAGAAATGTCCATGGAAATGCGTTATTATTGGAATTGACAGACAGTATTTAGCATTTCAACCCCGGTAGGATCTGACATCAGTCACTATCAAAGATGAAGTTTCTCTACGACCTGTTTCCCGTCATTCTGTTTTTCATCGCCTATAAACTTTACGGTTTTTATGTGGCGACCGCGGTTGCGATCGGCGCCACGGTGCTGCAGGTCGGGTTTTACTGGCTCAAACACCGCGAATTCCAGAAGTCTCACCTTATCATTCTGACCATCGTGGTTCTGTTCGGCGGCATGACACTTATTTTCGATGACCCCACTTTTTTCAATTGGAAACCGACCGTGGCTTACTGGCTGTTCGCCGTCGGTTTTCTCGGCAGCCAGTTTATCGGTAATAAATCCTTCACCGAACGCATGATGTCCCATGCCATCAGCGCGCCACGCGCGGTGTGGTCCCGGCTGAATATCGCCTGGGTGGTGTTTTTTACCGTTATGGGGCTGGTGAATCTTTACGTGGCCTACAACTATACCGAGGACACCTGGGTCAATTTCAAACTGTTCGGCATCATGGGCCTGACTCTGGCCTTCATCCTTGGTCAGGGGGTGTTCATCTCCCAATACCTGAATAAAGACCAGGAAGACGCCGAAAGGGAATCCTGACGTGTTGTACGCCATCATCGCTACCGATCATCCCGACAGCCTCGCGCAGCGCCTGGCCGTTCGACCCGATCACCTGAAACGGCTGCAGACTTTACAGGATCAGGGGCGGCTGGTTCTGGCCGGCCCGCATCCCGCCATTGATGCGGCGGACCCCGGTGAGGCCGGCTTCAGCGGCAGCCTGGTGGTTGCCGAGTTTGATTCTCTGACAGCCGCCGAGGACTGGGCCACGGAAGATCCTTACCAACTCGCCGGCGTTTATGCGTCGGTTACCATCAAACCCTTCAAACAGGTGTTTCCACAATGAGCCAAGAACGTGTCGCCATGATCCGCGACAAACTCACCGCCTGCCTGTCTCCCCGAGAGCTGGATATTCAGGACGATTCCGCCAAGCATGCCGGCCATGCCGGTGCCCAAAGCGGTGGCGGCCATTTCATCGTCTCCATTGTCAGTGACGCCTTTGCCGGAAAAACACCGATACAGCGGCATCGCATGGTCTACGATGCACTGGGTCGGGAGGCCATGCAGCATGAAATCCACGCCCTCTCGATACGCGCCAAAACCCCTGAAGAATTGTAACCAACAAAGCTCTGAGTAGCTGAAAAAGGAACCCACAAAATGTTGAAACACGTCATCCGCTCTGCCCTGCTGGGCACTTTACTTGTTTCCGGCAGTTGGGCTGTCGCCGATCCGGTTGCCACCGTTAACGGTGAACCCATCAGCGAAGACATGTTATTACTCTTTCAGCAGCAGCTGGGACGTAACGGCAACACCGTCAGTCGCGAGGATGCGTTGGATCAGTTGATCAATTTTGTCCTGGTCACCCAGGATGCGGAGAAACAGGGTATAGATAAACGCCCCAATGTGGTCCAGGACCTGGCCTGGAAACGCCGTGGACTGCTGGTCAACATCAGTCTCAATGAATACATGCAGGCTCATCCGATCACGGATGAAGAAAACAGGCTGCCTACAATAAATTCAAAACCACCCGCAGCGGCCAGGAATATCATGCCCGCCATATTCTGCTGAAAACCGAAGATGAAGCCAAAGCGGTGATCAAGCAACTTGATGAAGGCGCTGATTTCGCCAAGCTGGCGGCCGAAAAATCCATTGGTCCGACCAAGACCAAGGGAGGTGACCTGGGCTGGTTCACACCGGATCGTATGGTTAAACCTTTCTCCGAGGCAGTCAAGCAGATGAACAAAGGCAGCTACAGCAAAACTCCGGTGAAAACCCAGTTCGGCTGGCATGTGATCTTACTGGAAGACAGTCGTGATGTTGCCCCTCCGGCGCTGGACGAGGTCCGCAAACAACTGCAGACTCAGCTGACCCAACAGCGCATGCAGGATTACTTCGAAGAACTGCGCAGCAAGGCAAAAATCGACAAGCAATAGAACTGGACGGGAGTCCGCGGCCGAAACAAGTTTCGTTAACAGTCAGCCGCGGACTCTAACCCCTCTACCGCTGAGGATTCGGAAAAAGCGAAAACCACCTGCGGCCGTCCCGGACGTTCCAGCCGGTAAAAGCTTATCCCCTGCACAGTGATTTCTTCGGGCTGCAGCAAGGCTTGGTAGCGGGAGGTTAACTCGGACCGGGATTGGCTGACATCGGCGGCCGCCCCGGACGCGTATTCCGACCTCAACCTGGGAACCGCGGGTCGTTCTTCGCGCTGACTTCTGGATGATAATTGCGTATTGTCTCCCTTGGGCAGGAACACTTCAATCGTCACGCCATGATTCTGATAAGGCGTCAACAAGATGGCTCCGTCAAAGTCCTTGGTCAGCCAATAACGTCGCTGCGAATCAATATGCTGAACTTTACAACCTTAAATATTGCAGGATTCCAGCACTTCCTCAACCAGGTTATCCGGCTGGTGGGCGCGATCGAATCTCAAACTGATAGTGGAATAATGGCCGGATTTCAGCCGCAGCTCGTTGTCTCTTCCCAGCAAGCGATCTCCCATCAGGATTTTGACCGGGTGACGCTCTCCGTCCCGCTGTTCCTCGTAGACTTTACTGATCATTCGCCCCAGCACCCGGCGCAACTCGACATGGTCGATCGGCGCGGCGCGTTGACCTCGGCGTACTCCGCCGCCGGCTCGAAGCGACGGGCGTCGTGAAATAGTGGAGACCTCCTCGGATACGGGAGTGTCAACAGCGGGGCGTGGAGAATCTTTGGATGGACGCTGAATGGCCTGACGCGTATCAGACAACTCCAGGGTCAGCATTTCGACGATCCCCATCAGATTGTCCAATTTGCTCTCAAGACGCTGTATATCCTTATCGGATTTCGTGGCGAGGCCGAAAGATAATGGTCCCGGCTTTTCCGTTACCTGTGCTGGCTCCATTGGGCCGGCGGGAAGCGCTTCTGGTCCAATAGCCGGCGTGGACGGCGAAGAACCGGATCCGGTCAGCCGGTTCCAGAACCGCCCGATGTCAATCGCCGTCTCAGAGCCCAGCTCTTGCAGTGAATCTGCCAGTTTAATGATGGCGCTGGAGGCGGGCGCATTGGGGTGCGTGATCACCAACGGCCTCTGCTCACGAACCGACTCGGGGAATTTCGCATCATACGGGACATGACCCAGCATCCGCACCGCCAAGCCCAGATACTGATTGGCCACCCCATGAAATTTCTCAAAGGCCTGCAGCGCGGCCGCCCGGCTGCGGGCCGAATTGATGACCACTTCGACAGAACCCCTGTATCCGTCTTGGCTCAGTAATTTCAATAAAGCATATCCATCGGTCAGCGAAGTCGGTTCCGGCGTCATGACCAGTATAATCTCTGGCGATGCCTTAGCCAGTTTGAGCAAAGAATCGGCGACACCTGAGGCAGTATCGATCAGCAGGTAATCGCAGGGTGGCAGTGATTCAAATTCCCGCGCCAGTGCCGTCAGCCGCTCTGCCGGCGTGTCCGCCATGCCGGCAGTACCACTGCTGCCGGGAATCACCCATAGATTATCCATGGCGGGAATCAGGATATCCGACAGATGACAGCGTCCTTTGAGAACATCGTCAAGCGATTGTTCGGGGGTGAAGTTGAGCAGGATATTGGCATTGGCAAGACCCAGATCGGCATCCAGCAGCAAAACCTTCCGGTCGGACTGAGCCAGTGCCGTAGCAAGATTAACGCTGAGACTGGTTTTTCCGACCCCGCCCTTGCCACTGCTTATTGTGATGATACGCGGCATAATGATTGACGATTACCTGTAACGGTAAAATGACCCCATGGAATTGTACTGTGAATTGTTCTTAACAGGATTCTACCAAATCCCCCGGGGGGTGCCAACAAAATGGCGCCAAGTGCTTGATTGCCGGTTTAATGAGTGTCCCGCTGTTGTAGCAGAGTGCTGTGTTGTTCAAGGAATTGTTCAATAAAGCGCGTGGGTATGGCACCGCTGAACCGGCTGATCACCCGGCCATGTTCAAACAGCAGCAGGGTGGGAAACCCGCGCACCTGATAACGCCCCGCCAGTTTCATATTGTGCCCTTCATCGACTTCGACTTTTGCCAGCAGCACCCGCCCCCGGTAAAACGTCACCACCTGTTCCAGTACCGGTGCGATCACTCGACAGGGAGAACACCACTCCGCCCACAGATCCACCAATATCGGCTGCGTATGGGAAGGTTGCAAAACCTGCTGTTCGAAGTCTTCCACATTGACGTCGAAAATCCCTTCAGGTCGTGACTGAGCCGGTTTCATCCGCGTACCCCGGTTTATTTTCCATCGATATACAAGCGGTCATCGAAACTCAGAATCCACTGCGGCCGTAAGGCGACAAGCATAGTGGTAATCATGCCATTCAGCACTGCTTCGGAAAAAAAGATCAATGGAAAGAACGCCAGATACTGGTAACCCAACCATCCAAAACTGTGTAAGCCGGTCGCCCAGAGCAGTGCGGCCGTTATCAAACCACTGGCGGTAATCGACAAACCACCAGCGAGAAAGGCGTTGATATAAATGTAGATAAAAAAATTATGCGGCAGGCGGCGTTGCGCGAATTCCAGGATACGACTGGTAAACAGTGCCGGCAGTGCTCCCATTAACAGACAATTCAGCGCCAGGGTTTCCCAGCTGCCATGCCCATACAGCGTCGTACCGATCACCGCCAGAAACACGCCGATCAGCGCGAAACGCCATCCCACCATCAGCGTAAGCGTGGTAACACCAAGCAGATGAAAATGGATGGCGGGATAGACGCCGGCACGGATATTCCACAATATCAATACCGCCACCGTAGAGGCGAAGAGCAGATGACTGAAGCTGTTATCCTGCAAGCGGCCCAAGGGCGCGGTCAACAGAGCATAGACAAACAACAAGGCAAACAGCACATCTGCGAACAACAACAAACCGCCCGGAAACAATCCCTCAGGAAAATCCATGTACATTCACCTCTTCTGACAACGGCAGCTGAAACAGCTTCCGTGCCGACAGCGTGGTTACCCCGGCTATGTCTTCGGCAGATTCCGGGCGTATAGCTGCCAATGCCGCAAGAATTTCCGGCAGATACTCCGGACTGTTCCGCTTCCCCTGGTGAGCGGCGCCAGTCATATCCGGCGCATCCGTCTCCAGTACGATGGCCTCCAAGGGAAGACAGGACGCCAACTTTCGCAGGCGGGAGGATCGCGGGTAGGTCAGCATCCCGCCAAAGCCGAGTTTGAACCCGAGATCGATATAGCGATCGGCCTGCTGCAATGAACCATTGAAAGCATGCACCGTACCGCCCTTGATGCCACTATGCACCAGGTGCCTGATGACGTCATCATGGGCTTTTCTGACATGCAGGATCACCGGCAGGTCATGCTGTTTGGCCAGAGCCAGTTGTTCGGTAAAGTAAAACAGCTGTCCCTGCCGGTCTGACTCCCTGGCAGTGAAATCCAGACCGATTTCTCCAACCGCTACCGCCGAATGCCGGGACAACCACTGGTCTAGCAGCCGCAGGTCCTCCCCATTATGATTTTCCACAAATTGCGGATGCAATCCATAGGCGGCATACACGGATGTGCAATCCCGCGCGAGATCTTCGATGTCCGACCAGCCGGATGCCAGGACGCCGGGCACGATAAAAGCTTCGATACCCACGGCACTTGCCTGCTCGATAACACGCGTTCTGTAATGGTCAAAAACGTCGAGATCAAGATGACAATGCGTGTCAATTAATTTTATGTGGGCCGACATTCCAGATACTTATAACGATTCTTCTCTTTTACATTCATTGATTTACAACAAATTAGCCAGTGCCTGTAACAGACTGGTCACAATCCATTCATTGTATTAATAGATTGCGAAATAAATTTAGCGCGCAAAAAACCCTAGATTGCACTATTAATAATAACGTGAACGATAAATTTAGTGAAATAAGGAGGGTCTATGTATCACAGCTTTAATACCCTGGAACAGGGAACGCTTGAAAGCGATGTTACCTATCAGCGTCCGCCACAACGTCTTCCGGAGATCGTGACCCTTGATAATGCGGCCATCGATGTAATGACTGATTTCAGCAAGGTCGCTGCCATCACCATGGGTCCCTGTGCATCAATCGACGCTGCTAACGAACGAATGATCGCCAGCGGCGTCAAATTACTGTTGGTTACGGATCAGTTCAACACCATCGTCGGGGTCATCACCACCACGGATTTACAGGGTGAAAGACCCATGCGCTATCTGCAGGAAGTCGGCGGCAAACGTGAGGATATTCTGCTCAGAGATCTGATGACGCCACAAAACAAGATTGAAGTTCTGTCAATGAGCCAGGTCAGTAATGCAAAAGTCGGAGACATTGTAAACACGCTCTACCGCTATGGCCGTAAACATGCACTGGTGGTAGAAAACACGCCGGATGGGCAGATAGTTCGCGGTATGTTTTCCGCAACCCAGTTGAGTATACAACTCGGTGTCACCATCGATCCCACCGAAGTCGCCAATTCATTTGCCGAAGTTAAGGCTGCCCTGGCGTAAAGCTTCTGTTCCACCACGAAAGAAATAAACCGGCCAGGGGCCGGTTTATTTCTTTCAGCTGCTTGCTGCCTGCTCCTGGCTTCCCGCGTTCAGTGCGCACCCTTGCCCAGTAACACCACCTCGGCGGTCTGCAGCAGGATCAATATATCCATAAGAATGCCATAATTCTTGACATAATAAAGATCGTACTGCAGCTTTTGCAATGCATCTTCTTCGGAAGCGCCATAACTGAAACGTATCTGCGCCCAACCCGTAAGGCCCGGTTTAACCCGATGTCTTTCACTGTAGTAAGGAATATTTTGTTCCAGATCCCGGGTGAATTCCGGTCGCTCCGGGCGGGGACCAACGAAGCTCATATCCCCTCTCAATACATTGAACAACTGTGGCAGCTCATCAAGCCGGGTTTTGCGGATGACCGCGCCGACCCGGGTAATCCGGCTGTCATTCTTGGTGGCCCATTTGGCGCCGTTTTTTTCCGCATCCGTATACATGCTGCGAAATTTGTAGATAGGAAAGGTTTTGTTGTTTTCGCCCACCCTGACTTGTCGATACAAAATCGGCCCCTTGAAACCACTTTCCGCCCAGATACTGAACGCGGTCAGTAACATGAAGGGCGCCACAAAAGGCAGCATTATCATGCACGAACCGAGATCCAGGATACGTTTACACAGGCGGCGCATTACGGTCTGGCGGAAGCCCTCGGACAAAAACAACCAACTTGGTTGCAACATATCCAGGCGGATTTGTCCCGTTTCGCGCTCATAGAAGGTCAAGGTATCAAGGATTTCGATGCCGCTCATTTTACAGTCCAGGATTTCCTGTACCGGCAGTGAGTTTCTGCGATCATCGACCGCGAGCACGATTTGATCGGCTTCGAAATCGGCCGCAATATCGATCAACGGCTTGTGCTTGAAGATGATTTTATCCTCGCCTACCGAGCTGGTTTCCTCATTTATGGCGATATAACCCAGCACATTCAAACCTTTCAATTCATGCTGATCTTCTGAATGCTTTATCGTCTCGGCATTGTTCCCGCTGCCCAGGATCAGTACGCAGAGTTTCAGCTCGTCTTCCGCGACGCGCTCGAACATCAGTCTGGATAAAAACAGCATGATAAAAGCCAGCAGGCTCGAGAGCGCCAGTACCCCCCGGCCAAGAAAAAACAATTCGCTGACATAGTCAGTAATTATCAACGGTATCATGCCGATCGCCAGACCCACGACCAGACGTATAGCCATGACTTCCAGGCTTTGTTTGGCGTGGCGCTGATAATTTCCGAATGCTATCAGGCCGCCCAGCATGAAGGTGGCGAAAACCAGTCCTTTCCCAAACAACCCGACTTCCTGTTGCGCATAATAGGTATGCGCACCGATGAACCGGATCTCCACGCCCAAATAAAAAGCCACTACCAGGAGCACAAAATCAAAAACAGCCAGCAGAAAAAATGCCGTCGGAATATGATGTTGAAAAAATTGGGTGGAAGGACTGATGAATCGGTTGATCGACCAGCTCATACGATGATTAGCCATATTCTGCTTGTAGCCCGCCTCACTCACGATGTCTCCTAAAAAAATACCAGCCGGGTTTGAATTCTTTGCTGGCAGATTGAGCTTATCATCATTAACATCGCCTGGTTTGCAAAATGAACTGAGCCATTCAGCTGTTCACCAGCAGGCACACAGTTATCGGCCAAAACGGTTATAACTTGAACCCTGTTAATAACAAAGTTTTTATAATCTCATCTGGAAGGGAAAAACACTACTCAATCAAACTCATAAATAACCCTTACCACCATGCCTGCTTCATCATATCCGACAGAAGGGGTATTACTGTCTTTCTTCCTGAAGGTCAGATCAAAAGAAGAACTCAACGTCCGTGAAAAATGGTAACCCAGACCCAGGTTCAGGTTTTTTTGTTTATCCGTCCTGCCTGACTGCAACAGCTTGGTATTGATATAACTGGCAGACGCTTTTGCAGAGAGATAGCTGTTTAGCGCATAATTGAAGCGCGCTCCAAGTTCCTCAACATCCCTGTCCAGGGAATTGTCTACCTGGTAGTCCAGACGCCGCAATTCGACCCAGGCCTGGGTCTGAAGTTGGTTGCCCTGGAGATCATATTGCATCCTCAGTGTGTCATTGCGCAGGGTATCTGATGAAATTTGTTCATTATTGAAGTCCCCGTTCAGAATATCCAATAAAGACAAATATTGACTGCGGTTGGCGTCTGTCAGCTCAGAAGCCGTGCGCAGACGTAGTGTGGAGCGTCCCGAAAGCTGCATATTTACCGTTATACTACCCGAAGAACCCTTTAAATCTGCTGCGTTATCCCTGGTAATCCGGGTCCCGCCGATATGGACCGTATAATCGAACCGAGTCCGGCGGCCGGACACGATCAGATACAAATTATCCCTGGTGTAATTGGAGTTCAGACTCTCATCTTCATAATCGGTCTTGGAGGTGCTGCCTCCTAAGCCGGTAGTGAGAGTTCGATACAGGCGGTAGGTCCAGTCCGCCTGCAACGACCACTCCTGGTTGTCCGTGTTCGATTTTTGATAATAGTAATCCTGAAAGCTAGGTTGCAGAGTCAGCTGGTGGCGCTCGGCAAGCGGCAGACGGATTATCGGAACCACGCTGAAAACATTGGTGTCCTGGAGATTGGCCTGAGTGGGGCTGGCGACACTGTTGATGCTGTATTGTTGATAAAAATCCCGTACCTATAACGTCAGCCGATCCGGCATTGCAATCCAGTCTACATTGCCTTTCAGGTTAAAGAATCCCTTGTCGCCAAAAGTATCCTGAGTGTAGTGCCGCTCATCGAATGAAGCCTGAATATCTGATTTTAAATAACCTTGTTCTTGTTTCAGGTGGGCAGCAAGAATGGCTGACAGAATAAGGTCACTTTCCTCGTTGTTTTCCACCAGCTTCGAATTATTGGTGTAATCCGCTCCCAGGCTGACCGAACCGTCAAGCTCCAGGGCCGACGCGGCGCCGGCAAACAGGCCACTTATACCAATAACTATTGCTATATAGATCTCACGCACCGAGCAATTCACCTTAGCCCTACCTGAATGACTGCTTGGATGTGTCTAGAAACGACTTTCAGGAACCGTAATGACATCACCCGGCATCAGCGGGATATTCGTGCTCATATCACCGTTTTCCATTATATCCCGCAAATGGATGGCATAGGAAACCTGCCCATCCTCGGTTCTACGATGCAATTTGGTCCGATTGGCATCAGCATAGATATCGACTCCTCCGGCTTCCAATACGGCATCCAGCACCGTCATGCCCTGATGGTATTGCATGGAAACATTGTGCGCCACGGCTCCTGTCACCCGGACCCGGGACAAAAATGACTGTCCCCGAAGATCAGTGACTATGACAGTCACATTGGGATTTTTGACATAAGTGGCCAGTTTGGATTCTATATCTGCAGCGAGTTCTTCAGGGGTTATACCCGCGGCCATAACGTCACCAACCAACGGCAAGGAGACCTTTCCATCCGGACGTATCGGCTCAGATACAGATAATTCCGGATTCTTCCAGACATTGACCTTGATCTGATCACCCACTGACATTTTGTAACTGGCGACCAGTATGCTGCTGGAATCAATAGCCTTACTGGCATCACTGGCGGGTTTGCCGGAGCTGGTGGCGCAGGCCGTTAAAACCAAAGCGGTCAGGGCCAGGAAAATATTCACTAAGATTCGGTTCATCTCTGTCTCCCTTGCTAGCAAGTTATAATAATGTTGTCGATGATGGAGCGCATGGCTTCCACATGCCTGACGGTAACCCGATTGTGAGAGGGTAGCGTCAACAAGCGTCTGGCAAATAGTTCAGCCTGAGGAAAATCCCCTTGAATTTCAGCGATTTTATCAACGCCGGAGAGGCTTGGCAATGCACCCGGATAGAATCGTGATACTCCCAGGCCAGCTCGTGCCAGTGCGAACAGAGCCTTATCCCTTGATTCCGGAGGCAGTAACAGTGGATAGCGCAGCAGCGGGCGATCAGCATCCAGATCACACCCTCTGACCAGATCAATCAGCAGGCCCTGTTCATGCAGCGGTGCAAGGACCGCTGCCAGTATCTCCCGGATCCCGCGACTGCGTGTTTGATAGGAGTGAACTGAGTCCTGCAAACACGCCAGACGGGTGGCGGATATCCCGGCAATGGCTTCCAGGGGATGAAACACCGTCTCTCCCAGGCGCAAAAACGGCAGGGATTCCGGCAACCAATACCATTGCGGTTGAATGAATTGGTTGTAAACCAGTGCCGTCAACCGGAATTTAACCGCTTCTCCAGTCGAGCGCTGTTGCTGCGGGGGACGTTCAATAAATCCGCCCAGCGACTTCCGGTACAACAAGGCCCCACCACCCAACAGACTGACCGGCTTGCCCCGGCCAAAACTCAGAACGACCAGGTCACCCTGCCAGTCATGACTGTCCGGCTTGGAAGGAAAAGACTGGGCACTATCCTCGATAAGCAGCGCATCAACCGCCCCGACCAGACGTCGGATTGCATCATGCCTTTCCTCGATACCCAGAAAGTTCACGGCAATGACGGCCACCGTATTTCCGGACAGCGTCTCACCAAGGCGGTCCAGATCCAGCCAGGGCCGTCCCGGTGCCAGATCGACCAGAACCGGACGGGCGCCGGCATAGAGCACGGCACTCAACAGATCCGGACACGCATAGGCCGGCAATAACACCTCAGGTTGCGTGATATCCGCACGGCGGCGGCAGGCAGCCAGTACCGCTGCGGCCAGGGCGGCGGTTCCAGAGGCATAGAAATACAGTTGATAAGGAGCAATCAGGGCATCAAAACCGGATAAATCAGCCTTGCAGCCACTTGAGACGACCGGCTCTCCGACAGGTGGCAGGTGAAAAAACATGACTCAGCGTTGTGATGGCGTCCATACCGTCATTCGTTTGCCGGCGGCAAACGACAGCATGGCATTGGCAAGGGCCAGATTGGTCTGAACGAAAAAGAACACAATCCGCACCAGGGTGTTCTCCCGCAGCGGCTCGGAGCGCCATCCTGCCACCGCGATGCCGTAGAACAAGAGTTGCGCAATGAGAGTGAGATCATACAACCAGCTCCGGCCTGCGAGAGCAATGTTCGTTACCAGTAACCCCGCCAGCAACCAGGGCACTGCCCAGCGCATGATTTTGTGGCTCCAGACCTGAATGGCGAACAATCCCAGTTTCGCCGGATTCAACACTACCGGGTGACGCCGGATCGCCGTCATACCGCGAATCACCGTCCGCACCTTGCGATTGAACTCCAGAGCAGGATCCTTGACATCCTTGTAGATACCCACCACATCCGGACAGGTCACAGCGACAAAACCCTGCTGGGCACAATTGAGCGCAGTGTTGAAATCACTGGGGGAATAAATGTCCCACTGCTGACAAACCGCTTTTCGGGCCGCGAAAAAAGAACCGCTCAGACCGACCAGGCCGGCGTGTGCGGATTCCAGCCGGCGCAGCCACATCTCGTATTTGACATAGGCGCCCTCGCCGACAATGCGGCCATCGTTGCTGACAAACCGGTCTTCACTGGATGCCGCGCCGATGTCGGGATCCAGAAAATATGCCACCAGTTTTTTCAACGCATCATCCGGAATGCGGGTCGCCACATCGGAGAAGACCAGGATGTCCCCCCGAGCCTGTTGGATGGCGCACCACTGTGCATACTCCTTACCTTTGCGCTGGTCGGCCCGCACCAACCGGACGCCCTGCTCATGGTAGGACTCGACAATCTCATCTGTGGTGTCGGTCGAACAGTCCGAAGCGACAATGATCTCAAACCTGTCTGTCGGATAGTCTATGGCGACGGAATTAGCCAGCTTCTCCCTGATGCGTGCCTCCTCATTGTGGGCAGTGACAATGAGGCTGAGAACAGGGGCTGCCGCCTCAGCTTCTTGTGCTGCGCGGTGCTTTCTTTCCGGTAGCATCATCAGCAGCAGCGGATAGATGAAATAACTGTAGAAGCTCAGCAACACCAGTATCAGGAACACATAATCCATGTAAATTTTTTCCTTTAAACCTACAACCGCCGGTAACCGAATTCATCCAGCATCTCACCGGCAATTTCATTGATCACGGTTATCTGCTGCTGAGTGAGATTGCGGATGTTTTCTTCATTCATGTTGCGTATCCGCTCATGGCGTTCGTGAATAGCGAGGTCCTGATCCGACTGAAATCCGGTAAAAGCACTTACCCCGACAAAATCGCAGATGGCATTCAGTACTTTTCCACTGTCGGCGGTAAGGTCTTCATAGCGCACCCACATGAAATGATCCAGAGCATCGGCATCTGCTTTGAGCAACTGGTTGGAACGCGCCCACTGCCGGGCGCTCATCGCTATTGGCCAGCCCTGTTCGAGGTGATGCGGCTCTGCCTTACGGCTGATTCCTTCCGCCACCGCATAACCATTACGCACAATTCCGACAAAATGTGCATTCTCGAAATGCTTTTGCAGCCAACGCACCTTGGCGGAATTGGGCGGTGATTTTTCCAGCAATACCGGTCTTGAGCAGTCCAGGCGCATGGCCCATTCTTTCTTGAGACGGATGACATCCGGCCCCTCATCCTGTTCGGTCAGCCGGAACAAATCCTCCCTCTCCACCCACATGCGGGGCAGACCAACGTCATAATCCTTGATGAATTGATCGGTGATAAAATGACCTTCGGTCGGTAATGCCGCAATATCCGGATGTTGGCCGAGCAATTCAGCCAGCAGCGTGGTCCCCGAATTGTAACAACCGACCAGAAACAACCAGGTTTTATTGCGCGGCACCGGAGTGAGTGCGATCCTGACTTCTCTGTTCAAGCTACCCAGACAGTCGCGAATAAGGGGTTTGAAGCGTGTGCCCTGCATAGATCCCGCCAGTGAAATAACCTACAATGCCGAATTTAACATATTGTTTATAAAGAATAAGCATTTATGCACAGTCATCCGCTAAGCGTCATGCACATCGCCTCGGGCGACCTCTGGGCAGGTGCCGAGGTTCAGCTCGCCACTCTGGCCCGGGCCCAGTCAAACTTACCCGGAGTCAGCGTCACTGTGCTATTAATGAATCATGGCCGCCTGGCCCGGGAACTCATCCAGTCCAATATAGAAGTTATCGTCCTGGACGAGTCAAAATTTAATGGTTTCAGTATCTTGAAACGAATCACCCAGATCATGCGCCAGACCCGGCCGGATGTGGTACACACCCACCGCATCAAAGAAAATGTGCTGGGCAGTATCGCCGCCCGACTCGCCGGCAACATCCCTTCCCTGCGCACCGCACATGGCGCGGCGGAACATCCACCCTCCTGGCGTAAACCTGCCCAATGGCTCAACCTCTGGCTGGATAACGCCTGTGCGCGTTGGCTGCAGACGCGCACCATTGCTGTATCCCGGGATCTTGCGGACCAGTTGAGGGTCTCCCTGCCCGCCGGCAAAATCGTTACCATTGAAAATGGAATCGATCTAGAGGCCTGCGCCCGGATTAACCCGTCTAAGCCCGATGGCAAGCGGCATATCGGCCTGGTCGGGCGGCTGGTGGCGGTAAAACGGTGCGATGTCTTTATTGATACCGCGCGCCTTTTATTTGCTCAATCGCCCCAGGCCGATGTCGTTTTCCACATCTTTGGAGACGGCCCGATGCAACCCGATCTGGAACAGCAGGGACAATCCCTGATTACTACCGGACAGCTGGTATTCGAGGGGCACAGCGATGAGATCCTGCAACACATCAGCCGTCTCGATATTCTGCTCATGACTTCCGATCACGAAGGTCTGCCCATGACCCTGTTGGAAGCCATGGCCCTGGAGACACCCATCGTTGCGCATGCCGTGGGGGGTATTCCACGATTACTCGCTGATGGCGCCTGTGGCAATCTGGTGTCGCAGCAGGATCCCGTCCAATATGCCTCACTGATCCGACAGGTACTCGACAGCCCCGAGCAAACCGCTGAACAGACCCGTCAAGCCGCGCAACGCGTTGCTGAGCATTATTCCGCGCAACACAATGCCAAAAAAATCGTTGCCTGTTACCAGCAAATTCTTGATCGGGATTAGATCTCTGGTGGTGAATAAGCATATTTCTCGATCAGAAATCGATCCCGCTCCCCGACCAGATTCAAGGTTTCTTCATCGTAGTAATAAACAGAGTCACGGCGCCTGGATGTATTGGTCCGGCCATTTCCCGGGTGGCGAATAGCATCGATCTGCGCCTCATCCAGTGAGTAACCGGCACGGTTCAATAAGCTAATCAGATCATCCTCAAGGTGTTCTGTACGAATCATACCGGCGGCAATATTGTACTCATGGTCGAATGTCTCCAGGGCAGCGAATTCCGATAACCTGCGTCCGGTAAAGATCGTATCCCCAAGGGTAAAAAGGCGGTAATAGCGAAAAGTCAGCAAGCCGGCATACCGAGAGAGCGGACTGAATGCGAACCCCTCACCGAGGTCAAAGCGCCGCACCGGATCAAACACCATTTTCAACCATTGCCTGAACATGGACGGATCGTCCACCAAGGCATAACTGGCCGCCCAGCGGTTCGCCGGCTTGCCGAGATCGTGAAAAAAAGCGCTAATAAATTCATGCGGAGACAGTCTTTTTTTGCCCATGGACCGGGGCAGGATATTGCGGTAATAATCCAATTCCGGCCCATGCGTCGTCCGGTAGCGAAGGGCCCCCTTACCTCCGACTCCATAAGCCCAGAGCGAAACATACCAGTCCCAGGGGTTACGAATGGAACCGATGACCAGTTTTCCTTCCAGATCCTCGGAGTCCGGCCGATTATGTTTACCAGATACCTTAGCCCCGAATAACTGCTGTAACAGGACGCGAACATGGCTACCCCCGGTTTTTTGCAGCTCCAGATAGGCCAGCTTGTCAGTGAACAACATTTGTAAATATCCGTCTGATTCTTTTAGTATGTATCGGCCAGCCCGGCGCGGTTCTGAAAAACATGCAAACCACTCAGTAAAAACCGGCATATTGACTTCATGATGCAAGCATTAAAGCAACTATACCGAAGAGCCGTGCCCTACGAAACGCGACTATTGCTGTATAAATGGCGGCATCAAGCGGAATTTACCCGCCTGCGGCAGGCCGTCAACCCCTCGCCCAAAGGTGATTTCTCTCTGAAACCTTTCGACGAGCACCGATGCATCTTTATTCATATCACCAAAACCGCCGGCACATCGGTCGTCACAGGGCTGTTCGGCCATCTTCCCTACCATTACACCCAATCGACTACCGGGTAATTTATGGCCGGAAGATTTTCGAGCGTTATTTCAAATTCGCTTTTGTCCGCAACCCCTGGGATCGATTGTATTCAGCCTATCGATACCTGAAGGCCGGAGGCTGGAATGAAGAGGATCGGCTATGGGCGGAACGATACCTGTCCGAGTACGTTGATTTCAACGATTTTGTGTGCAACTGGCTTACCAGCGAGAATATAAAGACTCATTTGCATTTCAGGCCGCAATGTTTCTTTATTTGTGATCCGTCTGGCAAGCCATTGATTGACTATATGGCCTATTTTGAAACCATCAATGATGATTTTGAATATATTTCCGGGCAACTTGATCTCGATGCCAGCATTCCTCATCATAATGCCAACCCGGGAAAGTCCTACCGCGAAGCCTACAATGAAACATCGAAGGAAATTGTCGCCAAGGTTTATCACCAGGATATTTCGCTGCTTGGTTACCGCTTCGATAAAATAGAGCGGCGCCATCCCCTGGGAAACGCCAAGGATCAACACATTGGCGAGTGACCAGACAAAGCCAGACAAGATCCTGCTGGTGGCCAATTGGGAATCCGATGTGGGCTATGCCTGGTGGCTAATGGAGAATTTCTGGGTAACAATTAGCCTGCATTTCAAGCAAAAAGGCATCCAGAGCGTCATCGTGTATCCGAAAGTGACCCACATACCGGAGACGATACAGGCAGCCGCCATAGAGGTCTGCGAACTGGATTTTAACAGCCGGACACTTGGATCCCTGCTGGCCTTACGCCGATTTATCAAGCAACATCGCATCGCCTTCCTTTATCTGACAGACTGGCCCGCTTACAGCCTGCGCTATCTCTTACTGCGGCTGTGGGGGGTGAAAAAAATCGTCATCCATGACCATACACCCGGTGAAAGGACAGCCCCGTCAGGGATAAAAAAGATCTTGAAAAGCCTGGTACAACGATTACCTTGGATAACCGGGGATCATTTCATAGCGGCAACCAATTATGTATTGCGTCGTTTTACTGACGTGGCATGCATTCCACGGGCGAAATGCTCAGTCGCGCAAAATGGCATCATACCGATTGATTTATCAAATACAGATCCCGACTATGCCTACCAGGCATTCAGCATACCGAGGAACCGAAAGATCATTGTGAATGCAGGTCGCGCCAGCTATTACAAAGGTATTGATTTCATCATTGAATGCGTGAATGAATTGATAAACAATCGCCATATAGATGACATACATTTCCTGTATTGTGGTGACGGACCCGAAATAGATACCTTTAAGAATTTGGTTAAAGAATATCATTTGCAGGATCACTTCACATTCGGCGGAAAACGCAGTGACATGCGAAATATTCTGCCGTCATGCCATATAGGGATAAATGCCTCGCACGGTGAAGTCGGCTATTCCCTGGCTATTCTTGAATACATGAGTGCCGGTCTGGGAGTGGCTGTCAATAACCTGGCATCCACTTCCGGATCGATATACGATGGAGTTACGGGCCTGCTTTATACGGACCTTGATATGGTAGATGCATGCCAGACAATTCTCAGATTAACAGATGATGATTACAGATCCGAGCTTGGACGACATGCAGCCAGGGCGGTTATCGATCGATTTAGCCTCAATGGGACAAATGAGGCACTGATTGCATCACTAAATAGTGTATTTTCTTATCAAGATAAAGAGCGGCTATAGACTGAGAGGAGATATATTCAACTTGCTCCGACATCAATTCAGTTTTCACGGCGCCGATCAAGGAATTGGTAGTAAACACTGCTGAGCTGGGCACAAATGACATCGGCACTGAAACGCTCTTCTACATTTCTACGACCTTGCAGATGGAGCTTTTCGTATAGTACTGGATCAAAAATGAGCGATTGTATATGATTTGCCAACTCATGATCGTCTTCTTCGGCGAACAGCAGACCGGTATCACCATCGATTACTACTTCGGGTATGCCACCGGTACGGCTCGCAATGACCGGGATCCCTGATGCCTGCGCTTCCTGTAACACCACACCCTGTGTCTCAGTATGAGAGCCGTCACAAAAGTCAATACTTGGCAGAATGAATATATGTGCTTCAGCATAATGCGAAAGTAACTGTTCGGTGCTGATCGAGCCAAATATAATCACCTTATCACGCAAACCTTCAGCTTCTATGAGTCTGGTAAGGTTCTCTTTTTCCGGACCACCTCCAACAATATGGTAGCGGACATTTGGAAAAGCTTCGATAAGGCGGCCGATGGCTTTGATCGCTATATGGAAACCTTTCTCAATGGATAGTCTTCCCACGGACAATATCGTGATCAGCTCCCAGGATTCAATTTTCCTTGAAGAGAACGGGAAATCATCTAAATTGATCCCCTGCGGTATGATATGGATTTTGCCGGCATCGCAACCAAGAACTTCCAGTTGAGATTTTGCGAAGTTGGTATTGACGAAGAATGCATCACCCGTATTCAGTACTGCGCGGATCTTTCGGTCTTCAAGCATTTCTACGTTCTTAGGCACCAGACCGTGGAAAGTGGTGGTTAACGGTATACCGAAAACCTCTTTTAAGAATAAATAATCATAGCTGCTAAACAAGGAGTGAGAATGAATTATGTCGAATTTGTGATGCGATTCAACCATCACCCTGATCAGGGCTTTGACCGTATATTTAATACCGTGACGAACTAAAATCCCCGAAAGAAGTAAACGTAACGCCGCGCCGATATAGCGGGCAGAAAATAAAACTTGATAAGGTATTTGCGAAACCAAGTTACCATTGTCAGGATCAATATAAATAGCTTCGTCAACGAGGTGGCTTTCGATAACTCGAGGATGAACTTCATTCTGGCCAGGATCTTGCTCGGCTATTATCAGCGTTTCATGGCCAGCACGCCGCAAAGAAAGTATATGACTGAGCACATAAGTTTGAACAATATTAGGGAACATTCTGACCATTATCGCCAGCTTAAGCGGCTTCGTGTTCATCGCGTCATTCCTCAACGACAAGCCTATTACAAATCATTGCCAATCCTTTCCCATTATTTCTCAACGTTCAATGAGATAACCCTTTGCCCGGTAATTTGAAAAGCAACCCTCTCAACATCGCCTTTTCTTCAACCGACCAGATGGGTAACATAAACAGGGATAAGCATAAAACAATAAATATCGAGACGCGCATGAAAAAATATGACCAATCGCCTATAGGAAAAAACATGCTGACGAATGAAAGCACTGAAGCCAAAGCAATCATTCCTGCAACATCGGCCCAAGGCAGCTTCATATCATATAATCTAATACTTTTCCGGTTTACCCAGAAAAACTCCACAAAATTACTGATAAGCAGCGAAAATACCGCGCCATAGATACCCATAGCAGGAATTAAGCTGACATAACCAAGAATGGCGACAACGGCTTTCAGCCACGCTGACTCAGCCATATACCGGGTTTGTTCCTCGAGCATAATACCGAAATTGCAGAACATGCTGTAAATCTTCAGCAGGTAGCAGAGAACCAAAAAAGGGACGAAACTGGATGCCGAATAAAATGATGGGTCGGTCATAATAAAGAAGAAATCACCCGCAAATATCGCCAACCCGCTACCTGCAATAATAATAAACAAATTAAGCAGCTTGAAAACCTGTCCATATATCAGTCTGGCATCATCCCGCTTGACAATTTCATATCGATCAGCGGACCATGACATATTAAATTATTCGAAAGCGGTCAGCATAACCGACGTCACCCTGACCGCGAGCGAGTATATGCCAACCTCCGCCAGGACTCCGAACACTCTGATGAAGTATTTATCGGCGTAGGCTACGATAAACGCACCAACAGAAGCCAAAATCAAAGGCGCGACGAAATTCACCAGTTTTACAAAGATCGTTTTTGAATAGTTTATCCCGACCCTGCTCAATATATACGCCATAAAAAATACAGACATGATTATTCCGGATGCCAAGGCACTGTAAACCACCCCCGTGACATGCAGATTCATATGGACGACGAAAATAAGATTTAGGGTGACTTGTAAAGCAAGCGTCACAATACTGACAATAAGATAAACACGAGGCTTTTGCCTGGCGCGCAGAAATCCCAGCCCACATGCCGATATGGCATTGGTAACCAAGGTAAAAGAAAACAGTTTGAATTCTTCGGCATATTGCGTGGTGCCAAATATGACTTCCGAGAAAAGATTTCCACCCTGGTACAGAACCAGTGTACCGAGACCGCTCGCCGCCATTACCGTCAGCAGAACCGTCGAAACAACCTGGCGACGCTCAACCTCGGAATCTGACATTATGTAATAGCGAAACATCGCCTGGGTAATTCTGAAACCCACCAAAATCCCGGTCAGCTCTATAGCCATCGTCAGCAATTCGATGGCGCCATAATCTTCGGGCGTCAGATAGCGGGTATAAATTGGCAGCATTACCAAGGCGGTCAGCCGGCTTATCAATGTCCCAATCGCATAAATAGCGGAATGCCTGGCTGTTTTCCTGATTTGACCGGAAGAACTCGAGGACGTCATTGATATCCACTATCCCGTCGTCTGTGCAGCCATTCAGTCATCATCAGCATTGTCCACAAACGATGCGAATGATCTGTTCGACCCGATTGATGTTCCTGCCAGGCGGTTTGTACCAATTTTGTATCAATAAAGTCTCCGACCACATTGTCCAACATCATCAAGGTATCTCCGCTCCAATCTCTGAGTTCAGAACGCAGCCATTCAGCAATTGGCACGCTGAAACCCATTTTTGGCCTGTCGATCAATTCTCGCGGCACATAGCGGTACAATAGCTCCCTCATCAACCATTTGGTTTGCTGTCCTCTGACTTTCATATCCAGAGGAATTCTCCAGGAGAATTCAACCAGTTCATGACTCAACAAAGGTAATCGCGTTTCCAGAGCAACAGCCATACTTGCGCGGTCGACCTTAACCAGATTATCGCCGGGAAGATAATCATTTTGATCCATTAGCATTGCGCTCTCGATGAAATTTTCACTTCCCTGCGAGGCAGAAGATGCCACCGGATACACTGCTCCATCGCTGGTCTTGATTAGTTGCTCAGGATTTTGCCAGTAGGAAAGGAGATAACGGTATGCGCCGAACATATCCTCCTGCTGCAGAAAACCTGCAAGCTTCTGCATTTTAAGTCCAACAAGCCGAATGGAATTCTTATCCCGGGAGGCTTTCCCAAGCAGCCCATAGCCTTTGTTCCAGAATTCCGTACTGGGGCCTGCAAGTAATGTCCCAAGAAATTTTCGTAAGCCGCCTGGAAGCAAGTTCATCCGCTGCCAGATTTTATCCGCCCAAAGATAGCGATTGTAACCGGCAAATAATTCATCCCCTCCATCCCCGGATAGACACACGGTGACATGCTGCCTGGCAAGACGTGATACCAGGTAAGTGGGTATTTGTGAAGAATCGGCAAAAGGTTCGTCATAAACTGATGCGATATCAGGAACTATATCAAGTGCATCTCTGGATGTGACGGACAGGGTTCGGTGTTCTGTGCCGATATGTCGGGCGATCTTTTCGGCATACCCCGCCTCATTGTAATCTCTTTCATCAAAACCGATCGTATATGTTTGGATTCGTTTACCGGACTCTTCCTGCGCCAGGGCAGTAACCAGTGATGAGTCAATTCCTCCGGAAAGAAACAGCCCAACATCCACATCCGCAACCAGCTGGCGCCGGATTGTAGCTGACAGCAGATCCTGGAAATTGCTGCAGGCTTCATTCTGGTCATGGATTCTGTTTTCTCGCCCCTGGGCCGCGACCGCTTCCAGACTCCAATAACATTCTGAGACGGTATCCTCCCGGGGGGATCCGGTAACTGTAAGCCGGTATCCCGGCTTGAGTTTGCGAATCTCCTGGTAAATCGAAGCCGGAGCACCAATATAGCCGTATCTCAGATAAGTCGCCAATGCCCGGCTGTCTATAGTCAGCTTGTGGGACTGGATAACGGCCTCAATACCTTTTAATTCCGAAGAAAAATACAGTATTCCATCAATCCAACCGTAATACAGGGGCTTTTCCCCCAATCGGTCACGGTATAGATGCAACTCGGATAGTTTTTTGTCCCACACGGCAAAGGCAAACATGCCGACAGATCGTTTGACTGCCGCCTCTATGCCCCAGGCTTCGATAGCAGCAAGCAGCACCTCGGTATCAGAATGCCCCCTGAAGCTGATGCCCAGCGCGGCCAGATCCGCAGCAATATCTCTGAAATTATAGATCTCGCCGTTGAATACAATTTGGTACCTGCCGGACCTGGATTCCATCGGCTGGTCACCCTGTACTGAGAGATCCTGGATCGCCAGCCGTCGATGTCCAAGCGCCAAACCAATTTCAGGCTGGAGCCAGAGTCCGCTACTGTCCGGCCTTCGGTGAGCAATGGCGGCTGTCATTTTTTCACAGGATTCTCTCAGTACATCCTGCCCTCCGGATAGGCCCCAGATCCCGGCAATGCCACACATTATCGCCGGCCACCCTGCTCGAAATGATGCGCCAGATCCTCGTATTGTTCACTGAGGCCGCGGCCGATCTGGCTATAGGCATACGTATTCTCGATAAGCTTCCTGGCTTGCTTACCCATTTCCCGGCGCTGCTCAGGGTTACCAAGCAGCCCGCTTATGGCCTCTACATAGGCTTGGACACTCTCGGCAAATATAACATTCTCTCCTGCCGTCACCTGGATACCTTCACAAGCAATCGGGTGAGCAACTATCGGCATTTCCATCGCCAGGGCATCGAGTATTTTGAGTTTGGTGCCGCCCCCATCGGTGATTGGACAGACATAAACAGCCGATTCCTGCATGTACTCACGGACATCATCGACAAACCCGTGAACCTTGAAATTCCTGTCAGCGCCTGCCAGAGACAGCAAAGCGTCAGGCGGATTGGCGCCCACAATATGAAAAACCACTTCAGGAATCTTCTTTTTCAGCGCTGGCCACAACGCTTCCGCGATGAACAGTACCGCCTCGATATTAGGGTACCAACTCAATGTACCGACAAAAATCAAGGCAGGCTTGTCAGTTTGCGGGCAGTTACGTTTAAAATAGCTGATATCCACGCCATTAGGAATCTCCGTCACCCGGCTTCCGGGGGCGATATCCCGGAGTCTCTGCGCATCGATTTCCGAGCAGGTGATATTCAATGAGAACTTCGGGCAGACCTGTTTTTCCACCCTTTCGAGACGCTGCCCTTCCTGGTGGAAATACCATTTTTTAAGCAGGTTATTTTCATTCTCTGCCCGACGCAGCAGCATATGTGACTTGATGTTATGATGATCAAGTACCGTCGGCATTCCCTTGACATGATGCAGATAAGGAATAAGGCTGATCGTATCAAAATGGATCAGATCATACTCATTTAGCTCAAGCAGACCGCGAACCGCGGCGTCATAGACCGGCGACTTCAGCCAATTGATGGTATAGGGGTCAGGTGAAATCAGACTGCGCAAGGCCAGACGCTCCCTGCCAAAGCCCCCCTGCGTCGAATCTATATCCAAAATTGACACCTGCTCACAACATGCGGCTAATGCTTTCCTTGCATCCTCCACCCCTTCCTCCAGTGTCGGATAAAGCGGGCCGAGCAGACCGGGCTGGTTGAACGCAACCAGATCAACGCTGTGATAGCGGGCGACTTCTTTGAGCAGATGATAGGCGCGTTGCAGCACTCCTCCCTTGGGTGGATAGGGAATAAGATGGGAAAGCCAGAGTATCCTCATTGCCAAGCTAAAATTCCACGATGTTTAGAACGCAGTGTCTCCACTGTATCTGTCCTTTCCCCGGTTTCTTTAAAAACCACCGCATTCACTCAAATATACCAATTTTATATTTAAAAACAACATATTAAATATTTATCATTTAATCCTTATGCTAATGTCTTAACATCTTGCAGAATGTGCCGATATGATTAAATGGACACCCCTATGCAGACTATCCATAAAAATGAGACATAATCAGCAGCATTCCGAATTTCGATTGTGCAGCATACTAATAAAGACCTGTTACCGGCGCCAATCGATACAGCCAGATGTATGGAGCATACCGCATGACAATGCCTAAAATCCCCGTTATAGCAAAACTGTTTATCGCCCTTTCCTGCTGCTCGGGGCTCTCTGCCCATGCGCAAACTTTTTTTGAAATGAATTTTGAATCCGAAGGTAACAATGGAACTATTGCTACCGGAGTGGGGCTGCCGGTTTGGACCTTACCCTCTGCATTGCTAGATATTCTGGGATCGGGAGCTCTTTTTGAGCTAACTTCGGCGGATGCTCACAGCGGATCATACAGCCTGAAATTCGATTACGATGGATTAAACGGCTTCTGCAATGCTTGCGGTCTCCTCAATTACACAGCAGATTCAAGCCTGAATAATGCCGACTATTTCATCGACAGTGCTGGAAATGATTTGGCGGACACGACCGACAGCGGCCCCAGCGCACAACCCGGCAGGATTGTTTTCGATCTGTCGGGTGGTTTTTCACGCTGGCAGATAGACGCTGTCACCAACGAAAATGCAGTAAACGACCGGCTCAATCTGTCACTGCTCGATGCGGGTATTCATGGTGAGACAGGCATCAACGCCAGCGAGGAAATCGGAATCGCCAAGCAATGCGATGTCGACGGGACTATCGGTGGTGAAATAGATCGTCGCAGTGACTGTAATAAAGCCATTATCTGGTTTGGCAATATTGATTCTTCACAGAATTATGGGGAATCTGTGTTTCGCCGTGTTTATGTAAAAGCGGAAATACTGACGCCTACGATTCATCAAAAAATCAACTACTGGCGAACCCCATCCATTACCGGTTATTTTCCCGATGGAACCGACATGCCAAACGGAGAAGTGGTATTGTTCGCGGATGCCAATGCAACCTCATCTAAGCCACTGAGACCGGTCCTTACCGGCCTCAATCCCTTTGGCGGAGCAGGTTATTTCGAACCCGGTGTAGAGGGCATGTCAACCGATGTTATGTCCTTCGAACGGGGTGTCTGGTACTATGTCGAGCAGGAATTCAAAGCGGAATCCGCTCCCGGGGCGGCTGATGGAGCCTACCGTTTGTGGCTGGCCAAATCCGGAGAAGAAACCGATACTCCGGTACTGGAAGTCACCGGCCTGACCATGCCGCCGGTAGATGCGACTTCATTCTGGGGCAATGTCCAACACTGGACTCACAGCTACGGGGTCTGGTATATCGATGACATGAAGATCGCCAACACCCGCATAGGGTTTGACGTCACGGCCAACGCCTCTCATACGGCGCCTCCCGGCGCCGTGGGAAATGCCAGCTCACAATAACCACGGCAATTGAATCTATGGAGACGCGTCTGGCTCCTTACGCTTGGCGTGTAATTTCCGGGCTATGTGATTAACCATAACAACCATGGTGAGTTGCACCCAGAAAAAAGGATAATAGAAAACCGATACAAACGACCCCGCCACCAGATAACCCATCAGCCCGGCATCCAGACCATAGCTCAGGAAAAACAGGAGCCGGTTTTCAAGCTCGGCAGCCATTTTTCGAGTCTTGTAATTGTAAATAAAGGCCGCAGCAACCAGCAGCAGAAAAATAAACAGTCCAGCCAGTCCCAGCTCGGCAGCCGCCTGGATATAGATATTGTGTGGTTCCTGGTTTATGGCGTGGGGCACCATTCCCTCTGGAACCATGAAAGACAGATAAGCCAACCAGTTATGGTAGCCCAGCCCGAGAACCGGAAACTTCGGAATGACCTCATCCAGGGCATATTTCCAATAAGTCAGGCGCTGTAGGGAATCTGCATCCTCACCCATTTCACGCAACCGGGCAATTTGCTCATCGGGTAATATCACAAACAAGACAGCGACCAGTATCCCGATAACAATGATTCCCCTCATACCCCACTTCAATTTAAGCAAGGCCCAGATCGCAATTGCCGCCAATCCCAGTTGCGCACCCCGCGAGCTGGCGCCCATAACGGCCATGTAACCGGTCAGGGCGGCCAGCACAAGCAGCCAGCGCTTGAACCGGCCCCAGTATGCACGCAGGGCTAGCACGAACGAGAGGCTGAGCGAACCATAGATCAACATCTGGATGGCGAATTCACCCGAATTCCTGAACCATCCCGGTGAACCGACCAGGCCCCAGCCGGCAAACGAAAATCCTCGTGAAGCCCAGGTAATAGTCCCATGTTGTGCCATTTTCAGATTGAACAGAAAATAGGCAATCACAAACAAAATCAGCTTTTTCTCGGTATCAACCAGGGAAATGGTGAGAAAATACACCAATAACCAACCCAGCACGACGTTTCGCTCCTCCCAGGCCTGGGAAGGCATGAAAGCCAACAGGCTCGATATCAGCATCACCAGATAAAAGCTGACCAGCAACCTGTTGACTGGGTGACTGACCCATTTCACAGTCGGGTCCAGGATGGCTGTGACCAGGGTTGCAAGCAAGGTTATCTGTGCCCAAGGCAGGATATCAAGTACCGGATACAAGGTCTGCGCTCTGACATACTCGATAAAGTAGTAGAAACATAATAATTTGAATGGCAGAGGCTGTTCGCGGAAAGCCTTCCATAATGCCCCTGGCTTAAGGGCATACAAAGACTCGAGCGGGATTGCCAATGTTTTATTGGGTGATTTTGGCAAGTTGACTGACCGCATCGTGGATATAACTGAAACACCGGTCGAAGTAGGCCGATGTTGTACCATAGGGGTCCTGGATATAGGGTGATGGGGGTGAGGCCCATAACCCCAGCAGGGTATACTGGTGGCTTCTGAACAAGTGTTTTTCCAGGAAACCCGTCTGCCAGGGCTCCATGGCGACCAGCAAATCCGTTTTTCTCAATATCAGATACATAACCGGGGTGGTCCGATGTTGCCGTAGATCAATGCCGGTGCGTTGTGCCGCCGCAATCGCGGCGCTGTTCGCCGGCGCCGATTCGATGGTGTCCAGTCCACAGGATACCGCTTCGACTCCCAGGGTCCTGGCCACAGCCTCGGCATAGGCGCTGCGGCAGATATTACCCTTGCAGATGAATACCAGGCGTTCAACCTCATTCCAATCCACGTCCTGATACTGCCGGTATCTTCCCAGGCGGCCCAGCAGCCGGTACCAAAGCGTGAGAATAAATCCCCGCCTGGAACCGTATCGTTCTTCTATCCAACGCTTTATACTGTCTGACAAATTCGGATCCTGACCATAACTTTATCTGCCTGATACCCAATCATCGCCATGCAGCCCGTCCTCGTTCTAGATGCCCGTCAGCGCAGCGCCCTGGCCGTGACCCGGTCCCTGGGAAGTCACGGCATACCGGTTATAACGGCCGAAGCCGGCGATTCCGCACTGGCCGGCGCGTCACGCTTTTCCCGGGATTTTTTTTGCTACCCGGACCCGCAGCAACACCCGCAATCCTTTATCGAGGCTGTAACGGGCTTCTACTCGAAACACTCGGTATCCGTTATTTTTCCCATGACGGAACTTACCAGTACTCTGCTGCTGTCTCAACGGGAAAAGCTGCCTGCGGTTACCCGGCTGCCCTTTGCCGGGCATCAGGTCGTGAACCGCATCGCCGATAAATGTGCCCTGCTTCGCCTGGCGGAACAACAACAGGTGCCGATTCCGCGTAGCTGGTGGGCCGACACCCCTCATAAACTGCCCCTGCCCCTGACCGAGTTACCCTACCCTCTGGTACTCAAGCCCGGCAGATCCTGGGCCGAGCTGAATAGAAAATGGCTGCATACCTCGGTACGTTTTGCCGAAAACCCCACGGTGGCCCAAACCATCCTTGAGCAGGACCCGGCCTTTTCGGCCGGACCGTTTTTACTCCAGGAAAACGTCCCCGGTTCAGGCCAAGGTATTTTTGCCCTCTATGACCACGGGCGTCCACTGGCCATTTTTGCCCACCGCCGGGTTCACGAAAAGCCCCCTCGTGGGGGCGTCAGCGTGCTCTCGGAAAGCACGGCAGTCGACGGCAAACTCAGACAACATGCCGAAGCCCTGCTTTCCGCTGTCGGCTGGCATGGCATTTCCATGGTGGAATTTCGCGCCACCCCACAACAGGCCTGGTTAATGGAAATCAACACCCGGTTCTGGGGTTCTCTGCAGCTGGCCATAGATGCCGGAGTCGATTTTCCCTGGCTGCTGTACCAGATCACGGTCGGTCTGAACCCGGACAGGGTAGCCGCTTATCACACCGGCCAGCAATTACGCTGGCTGCTGGGTGATCTGGATTATTTGTACCTCACCCTCAAGGATCGCCACTTCAGCTATGCTGACAAGCTGCTAACGCTGGCGGATTTTTTTATTCCTGAGCTCACTGCCCGACGACGTTATGAGATCAACCGGTTGGAAGACATGGCGCCTTTCTGGTGGGAAATCAAGCATTATTTCGCCGCTGACACTGATTCCTGATAGAGCTGTTGATAGTCTGACAACATGCCCTGGATATCAAAATTGGCCATTGCATGCTGCCGCCCTGCCGAGGCAAGCTGCTGGCGTAAATCCGGATCTTTACCCAGGGTCCGCAGCCCATTGGCCAAACCCGGCGCATCCCCGACATCCACCATCCACCCGGTAACGGCATGGCTGACAATTTCCTCGGGCCCTCCGCTGCGGGTGACCACCACGGGCAGGCCCGAGGCCATGGCCTGAATGGTCGCGATGGAAAAGCCTTCCGAGGAAGAAGGCAGCACGAAAAGATCCAGATTGGCCAGGAATCCTGCCGGATCATCATTGAATCCCAAAAACACGACCCGCTCTTCCAGCCCCAGTTCCTTGCGCCTGGACAGCAGACGGTCGAACAATTCACCTTCACCCTGCCCGGCTATGACGAAGCGATAATCCTCTCCCTGCCCTTTTAACAAGGCAGCGGCTTCCAATAGCAGCGGATAATCCTTGGCCGGCCGGATATTCCCCAGACAGCCGGCCAGGCAACAGTCCTCCGGCCAGCCCAGCTGTTGGCGTAGCTCCTTGGCTGGTGGGCGTGAAAATTGCCGGGTATCAATACCGTTGTAAATAACCCCGGTCTTATTGACCCGTAACGGGGTACGCCCGGCAATGCGCATCTTAAGCCCCTCGGATACGGCAACGATATGCCGTGATCCGGCGTTAATGGCAGCAAATTTCAGCGCCATAAAACGCTCGTCCCGGCCAATGTCCACTTCCCCGTGAAAGGTGGATATCACCGGTATGCCAGTCAGCAACCCCGCCAGCGAGCAATACACATTCGATCCCAGTAAATGGGACTGGATCAGATCGACACGCTCGCGTCTGATCAGTCCGGTCAGGGAGCGCAGATAACGCCAGTTGAACGAGCCCTTGGCATCCATCAATATAGGCCGGACTCCGCGGCGGCACAATTCATCGTAAACCCAGCCTTTGCCGCGGATGAGAACGATCGAGCGATACTGATCCCGTGGCAACAGGGTCGCCAGATCAATAAAAACCGTCTCCGCCCCGCCGGGGCCTGTGGTGTCGATCGTATGTAATAGGGTTATCATGGAAATTCTGTCAGGCAGCCGCATATTTATTGAAGATTATCGGCACCGGATCCGATACACTCAGTATCCAGTAATATACATCCAAGTCATTGAATACCAAAGTTTAACAGGCCAGCCGTGAAAACACATATAAAACGGGTGTTACAACATACCGCGGCGCGTTGCGGCCCGCACACGCACCGCTTCGGGGCACCCAGGCTGCTGATCCTGATGTACCACCGGATTCTACCGGCGGAAGACCCTAGCAGCATACTGGAAGAACCCGGGATGATTGTCACCCCGGACAGTTTGAAAATGCATCTGGAAACTCTTCAGGACTACCTGGAGTTCATGGCTCTGGAAGAATGGGTCGATCGCCGCAGCCAGGCCAGACCGCTACCGCCGATCGCATGCGCCATTACTTTTGATGATGGTTGGGCGGATAACTATGAATACGCCTACCCGATCCTGGCAAGCATGCAGATACCAGCCACCATCTACCTGGTCAGCGCCATGATTGGTAAAACAGAAACATTCTGGCCCGAAAGACTGGCCCGGCTCATCAAAATCGTCTCCGACCCTCAGTCCACTCACATTGAACATCAGGAGCTGGACTGGCTGCATGCACTCTATCCCGAACACCGGCGGCAAACCAGCCTTCCGGACCGGGAGACAATCAGCGCTATCATCCAACGTGCCAAGCAATATACCGATGAAACGATCAACGGCTTGCTGGATGCCGCTGAAGAATCAGTCGGTATCGCTGCCAGCGCGCTTGATCCGGTTTCTGCTGATATCCTCAACTGGGAACAGATCAACACCCTGGCCGACTCCGGACTGGTGTCGTTTGGCAGTCATACCTGTCATCACCTGCGCCTGACACCGGCCATTCCCGAAGCAACCCTTATCCAGGAAATCGTAGACAGCAAAAAAGTCATTGAAGAAAAGACCGCCGCGCAAGTCAGCAGCTTTTGCTATCCCAATGGAGACTATACCGACCAGGCACTGTCCTGTGTCAGACAGAACTACCGATCGGCAGTAACAACCCGCTCAGGATGGAATACCAAGAACAGCGATGCGCACACGCTGAAGCGTATTGCTCTCCATGAGGACATTTCCAGCGATCCGATCAGCTTTCTGGCAAGAGTATCCGGCTGGTTATGACTGGGAATGATAAAAAAGCCCTGCTCGCCGATCCTGTCAGCTATTACCTGACACGGGAGAACAATCCGGGTCCTTCAGTAACCGCTGCACTGCGCGAATATTCGGAGCAGCACCGGCAACTCAAAGCGGAAAACAAAACGCTGCAGGACAAAAAAAAGATTCTTTCAGGAGAAATTGGGCGGGCAAAAAGAAGTAATCTTCCGCTGGACTCACTGATCGACGACATGCAGGCACTCAGCAGGCGAAGCAAGCAAATCAAGGGCGAGCTGGCCGCTGTCGAGAAGCAGCTTATTGGGCGTCTGACGGAGCGGCTTTCTCACACGGCTGCCAGGCCTTTTCCACAGACCAGGCATCACGGCAGTGAAAAAAAACCGCTGAAAGAGGTGGAAATCGGCATCTATCAGGGCTCCCCTGAGGCCTGGGATCAGTTCGTGGTCGATAATCCGGATACCTCCATCTACCATCTGAGTGCCTGGAAAGAACTGACCAGAAAAGTCTTTGGTCATGATATGACACTGTTCGCCGCCCGCGAAAAAGACGGTAATCTTGTGGGTATATTACCGGTCACCCGGATTTCCAGCCGTCTGTTCGGTGATTATCTGGTTTCTGTCCCTTGGTTCAACTATGGTGGCGCCGTTGCTGAACAGGCTGACATCGAAATCAAGCTAATGGCGGCGGTCAATGATTATGCCCGGGAAGCCGGGGTCAGCCATGTGGAGTACCGTGATAACCTGCCCCGCAGCGGGTACGCCGTCAAAACCGACAAGGTCAATATGATCCTGGCGTTGCCTGATAATGGAGAAGCATTATGGCAGGGTTTTTCCAGCAAACTGCGCGCGCAGATCAAACGTCCGCAACGCGAAAACCCCCGTACCGTGATTGGCGGTTTGGAGTTACTGGATGATTTCTATCGGGTCTTTTCCCGCAATATGCGCGACCTTGGGACTCCGGTCTATACCAAAGCTTTTTTTGCCGAAATACTGCGCTGTTTCCCGAGCCAAAGCCGATTGATCGTTGTTTATCTGTCCAAGCGACCCGTTGCTGCCGCATTTCTGCTGGGCTTCAAGGAACGCCTGGAAATTCCCTGGGCTTCGACTATCAGTGATGTCAATCATCTGAGCATCAACATGCTGTTATACTGGGAGGTACTGCAATTCGCCATCCGTACAGGCTATCGTTTCTTTGATTTCGGAAGATCGTCAAAGGACGCGGGAACCTACCGCTTCAAAAAACAATGGGGCGCGGAACCGATGGCACTGTACTGGCATTACTGGCTCAAACCGGGACAACAGTTACCCTCTATCAATCCGTCTAACCCCAAATATGCATTGATGATCAATATCTGGAAACGCCTGCCTCTGCCGCTTACCCGCCTGATTGGACCACACATTGTAAAAAACCTGCCATGAAAGAGCTGTTCAAACACCATCTGATTCCCCTATTGAACAGCAAGCCGGTGGCAAGGCTTGCCAATCAGATACTCGGCAGTGGCATACCGGTTTTCATAGTACACCGCGTCAAATCGGCCAGCTCAAGTTACCGCGGCATTGACCCCGATCATCTGAGAAACTGCCTCGATTATCTGCTCAACAGAAGCTACCGGTTTATCTCCGTAGAAGACATCATAAACCGACTGCGCAACGGTGAAAACCTGCCAGATAATGCCGTCTCGTTCACCATGGATGATGGATTTCTGGATCAGGCGGAACTGGCCGCTCCGATCTTCCTCGAATATGACTGTCCGGTGACATTTTTTGTGATTACCGATATGCTTGATGGAACTGGCTGGCCGTGGGATGCGCAGATATCCTGGCTCACAAACACAAGCACACGCCCGTTCATGGATATCCGGATAGACGGTGAATCGATATCGCTGCCGCTGAGAAACGATGAAGAGAAACGTTCTGCCCGGCTGAAACTCAGGAATACCCTCAAGGAGATTGAAGCCCGGGATATCCCCCGCCTTATGCAGGAACTGGCCACTGCCACCGGTCTCACTCTGACGAATACTCCTCAGGAGGATTTTCGGGTGATGAACTGGAATCAGGCCCGGGAACTGGAAGAACAAGGCGTATGTTTTGCACCCCATTCAAAATCACACAATATTTTGTCCAAACTGGACAGGCAGTCGTCATTCGACGAAATCCAGGGGTCCTGGCAGAAGCTGCAACGGGAGCTTCAGCACCCGCTGAAGGTCTATTGTTATCCGACGGGAAGAAAGCTCGATTTTGGCCCCAGAGAAATAGCATTTTTGGAGCAGCAGGGCTTTCTGGGCGCCATGGCCACGACCCCCGGCTTCATAAAACCCGCCACGAACTCTACACACAGCCTTTTTTCACTGCCGAGATTCGAGTTACCCGAATCCATGACCGATTTTATTCAGTACTGCAGCTGGCTGGAATATTGCCGTTACTGATTAGCTCTGAAAACTCCGCCAGCTTCTCACCAGACTGCGCGCCATGTTTTCCACCTTGAATCGCCGGTGCTGTTTATGCAAGACATACCAGGACAATATTTCTTCCCTGTCGCATAGCACCCGTTTGTAGACCGAGTCGCCATGCATCAGGTCATAGATTTTCATTCCTCGTTGGCGATTAAAAACAATGGCTTCTACATGGCACATGTAACCCGGCATCAAATGCTTATTCGGGGTAACGGCAAAACCCGTGGTCAGTACATAGACGCGATCCCGCCAGATGAAATTGTATAAGTACCCCTGAACAGACTCATTATTTCTGATCCTGAGCAACTGAATATCACCATTTTCAAATCTGCTTTCTATCAACGCCCTGTGGAAGGCCTCCCAATTCGGGTTAGCAAAAGCGCCGGCACCTGAAACTTGGCGCCATCGTTCTGTGTGCAGCAACTTGAGTTGATCAAAGAAATCCCGTGCTTCCCCGAGTGTTCCCGCCTGTTCGACGAAAAGCGGCCCCGGATTTTCGGCCAATCTAAAGGAACGGCGCAGTTGCGCCCGCCTGTTCTTGCTCAATGACTGAAGAAAAGTGGTTCGGCTAGCCGCGCGTTGATTGAGTGTCACCGAACGGCTGGTTGAATGATCCAGACAGTTAAAGCCTCCTGGAAGAACAAGCGCTGTATTGGAAACAGCACCAATGAACAATTCGTCGACTCCATCCAACCGAGAAAAAAACTCCTGCAGACCGCTGTAAACCTGCACCTCTTTCCCTTGCTCGACCAGCAGCCCATTGTATTCGATAACCATATCCCAGCCATCGAATGGGTATTCATTGAGAAACCATGCATGAGAACGGACAAAAGCGTGCCGCCGGATATTCCGGGGCACCAGCACACCCAGGGCAAGCAGGTGTTCGCCATCCCTGGCAGTGAGCAATTGCGGATGAAAATCAACAGCAATCTGTTCGAGCCAATTCCCAATCCAGCCCCAAGACTGAAACCAGGAACATTCTGCTTTTTCCTGCAGTGCCAGCCACTGGGACTCGACAGCCCGGAGATCGGTTATCTCGGACAGGTCAAAATGACAATTCATAAAACCAATAATCAGCCATCGGGGATCAGTTGCATGGACTCCAACACCCGGCCTGCAGGTGCGAAAGTAAATTCCTGTAACAATCGACGCAGCCTGGATTCACATTTATTCAGATTATTGTAATGCCGGAAACGCGATAACCAGCTTCCATCTATCCGCGGTTGACCGGTATCGATTTCCCAGGGGTGCAGATAAAAAATAAACGGCATCTTCCGCCGGTTGACTTGTTTCAGGCCGGCCCGGGTTAATGAGTAGGGATATAATCGGAAATACCCTCCACCTGCCACCGGTAAACGATACTTCAGCACATGAGCCGTGGACAGGGGAAACTCGACCAACTGATGACCGCCGGGTGTATCCAGCCGGTGTGGCGCTTCTTCCGCATCAGGTATACCGTATCGATCATGACGCACCGGAAATATACTTGAATCGTAGATAAATCCGGCCTCGGCAAGAATGTCCAGCGCCCACAGGGAACGATTGGTTATCGAGTAACTTGCCGCACGGTAGCCACGCACAGGTTTCTGGGCCTGGTCTTCCAGTAACCCTTTGGAAGTCAGGGTTTCCTGTCGGAAGACTTCTGGCTGTTGATCATAGATAAGTCGATGGCTGTATCCATGGCTGGCAATCTCATGACCGCGAGAGACGATTTCCCTGACCAGACCCGGCAGTCTTTCCGCAACCCAGCCCAACACAAAGAAAGTGGCCTGGGTCTGATATTCATCAAACAAATCCAATGAGCGCAGGGTATTACGCTCCACTCTAAGCGGCTGGTTATCCCAATCGGATGGCCGTATCTGCTCGGCGAAGGCAGCGACCTGGAAATAGTCCTCAACATCCACGGTCAGCGCATTAATGATATCCATTCAGTCCGCAGAACCATAATATCCGTAATAACTGCCAGACTGACCGCCCCAGGTTTCCCGTTTATTCAACACCAAACCGATAGCTTTTTCATCCGGTAATTGTTCCAGGGCCTCATGAACATGATACTGAGGCGTTTTCGATTCCTCGACCACGAAAACGATTTGCCCGACATGCTGAGCCAATACCGTAGTCTGTGGTGTCGAAAGGACAGGCGGGGCATCAAATATGATCAACCTATCTTCATAACGGTTTTTCAATTCCACTACCAGGGAAACCATGCGTTTGCTGGCAAGTAATTCCGTTGCGTAATCATGTTTTTTCCCCGCCGAAATAACGCTGAAACTCGGCACGTCCGTTTTCAGCATGACGTCACTCAGATCGAGAAATTCGTTTCCGAGCACATCCATCAAGCCCGGCTGATTGTCTATACCCAACACACAACTTGATCCCTTCTTTTCGACATCACAATCTATCAACAAGACATTATGATCCTGCTCATTGGCTATCGACAAGGCGAGATTCGTGGCTGTATAGGTTTTCCCTTCTCCCGGAACCGAACTGGTCACAAGAATGATATTTCCATCATCAACCAGACTTGAAGTTTTCCCAAAAGCATTGGCCAGCAACGGCCTTTTAATACGCCGGTATTTATCAACGATGGCAGAACCAATGTCGCTACCATCCACCAGCATATGCAAAGAACGCAGTCTATCTTTGACCGAAGTCACTTCCTTTTGCAGCCACTCTGCCTGTATAACGGATGAAGTACCTGTTTTCATTTATGTTCCACTCATTGAGCCGCAATACAGACCCTAGATAAACTTGACGGGGATCATCAAGTCCACCAGATCGATCGCCTGATTGTTATAAATCAACACCAACACTAACAGCAAGGCAAGCATGGCTATACTGCCAGCAAAACCGACCAGTTGTATATGTCGTTTACGTTTCCCTTCCCGCGAGAGGTATAAACCGACAGAACCCAGGACAGGAAAAGCAAAATTTTCTTTCAATTGCTTGACGCCTATAAATGTCGGATGCATCAAATAACGCAACAGTCCCCAGCCCAGGCCGGCTAACAAAGCCATTCCAAACACGGCTGCACTGTATAACACCCTATTTGGGCCAGAGGGATGGGATGGAATGATTGGTGGATCGATAATCCTGAACTTCACTGAACTTGTGCTCTGTTCGGCTTCGCGTGCCAACTGTGCCGATTCACGCCTGTCCACCAGTTCGAGATAACGGTCCCGGGTAATGTTATAATCACGATTCAGTCTGGAAAGCTCGGCCTCGACTTCGGGTATCGAGTCAATGGCAGCACGTAACTTGGCTATCTGAGCCTCCTGGTCTGATAGAGTCAGGCGCAGGGTCTCCAGTTCCACCTTGGCTTTACTTTCCTCTATTTTCAGTTCCTGGTAGACGGGGTTGGTCGCAAGTTGAGATGAGTCGACAGAAGCATTCGAACTGCTTTGCGCTTGGTAATTGGCGATTTTATCCTGCATCGTAATGACATCGGGATGTTGATCCGTATATTTCGTTAGTAGCGTCTCAAGTTCCTCTTTATATTCGGCGAGTTTGTCCTGAGCGGCATCACCTGCTGTGGAATAGACCGGTTTTTCGCCTTTCAGTTGGCGGCGCAATTCAGAACGTTTTTTATCCGCCAGTCTGATCGCCGTCTTGGTGGCCCCGGCTTCACTTTCGGCGCGTTGCAGACGCATGTAATAACCGCCACTTTCATCCGGCATCAGACCGACATTTTCTTTCTTGAAAGCCGCAAGTTTTTGCTCAGCTTCAATCAAACGTTGTTCATAATCGGCAATTTGTTTGTCTAGAAATGCCTCGGCGGACGCAGTATCGGTTCTACCCGCGTTCAGGGTGTTTTCGATAAAAGTATTGAGTAGTGACGAGACAACCCGGTAAACACGTTCGGCGGAATCACCCTGAAAGCTGATCTCGTAAATATTCGTGGAAACTTCCCATTTCTTCTAGCACCACCGGTAATCTTTATCTGTTCGGCCAATTGTGCGGCCAATTTATCCAGCTCAGCCTGGGAATTGACACCCAGGTCCATATCATTCTCCCGAATGACATTCAGCATATTTTCGCGGCTAAGCAGTATTCGGGTCATAACCTGCGAATCCGCTGTGGACTCTTCGTTTTCCACGGCCAGCCCCTTGAGCAATGGCGTCATGATGGATTTGGTATCCAGATGAAAGACGGCTTTTGCCTCATAAACACTGGGCATTTTGAGGACCACGACGAGGCCAATCAACGCTATACTCCAGGCCACGACGAGCGCTGACCAGCGATATCGCCACATACCATGTAAATAGCCGTATAACTGATAAATTTGCTCTATCATTGCTTAGATTGTTCGCGTAGTTTGAGTATTCAATAAGATAGCGTCTGAACAACGGGATTCTGAAATCAGTCTGAATCATACTTCCTAAACATAGTACTACAGCATGAGAACAGATTTTAGAAATACCGTGTAACCATTACCGGCAACAGCTTTTTTTCAATAATTTATGGGCCATCCACAGCCAGTGTAAAAAAACCCACACCTGTTTATGCGTTACCAACCTACTGTTAAAAAAGGTTTTTTTTAAAAACATTGAGCTGACACAGTAAAACCTTTGGCATAATCGAGAGAATCCTGTAAAGAAAATTAACAATCCAGAGATATGAATTGGAAGGCATGATTATTTTTTTATTATATTTCAATTAATTATAAATATGGCACAGTGATTGCTTTATTCATAGATGAGCGATCAATGTAAATAAAATTTCTGGAGTTTAACAATGAACACCTTATATAAGACTATATCCGCTCTCGGGCTGATAGCTGCTGCCAGCACGGTTTCGGCGGTACCCATTGTCGGTGACATCAGCTTTTCATCATCCGACAGCGGCAGCGTGACAGTTCTCGACGGCGACGGAAATATCCTGAACGGACCAGATTTTACCGGCGCGGCTTTTATCGATTTTTCCGAGCCACCCCCGGTAAATGCTGAAGTCAACCTTGCCAGCGGAGACTATGCCAGCACTGTAGGCTCCAAAGCCTTGTTCTGGGATTTCTCAATCGACCCCCTGGCGGCAGGCTCATTGCTGTGGAGCTTCAATGCCAATGGTATTCAATACAGTTTTGAAATGAATGATATTTCTTTCTCCAGTTTTACCGGCGGTATTGTTTCGTTGTCCGGTAATGGTGTTGCCTACGCAACCGATGTCATTACAGGAGCAAATATTTTTGATCCTACATCCGGTTTCTGGGCATTCTCGACTCAGGGCCTGGGATCCGAACTGTCATTCTCGGCGTTCAGCGTACCTGAACCCGGTATTGCCATGCTGTTGGCTGGCGGTCTGATAGGCCTTGGGATTGCCACCCGGGCACGGAAATCTGCCTAGTTAGTTCAAACTGTAAAGCCATATCTACAGAGGCCGTGTTTTGCCAACACGGCCTCTGTTTTTAACGATGGCACGGTGATCAAGAACCCTTTAGTAGTAATAAGGCGTCCTCGCGACCTGTGAAATCCTGATGTTCTTCCAGCAAGGATTTAAGCAGGCTCCGTCCCTTGGCAGTCTCACCCGAGCGTATCAACCCGGCAGCGTAATGATATGCCACTTCAGGAACTTGAGGAAGCTTGGTATAGGCTTTGGCAAGCAATTCGGTACCTTGATTGATTTTTCCCTGCTGCATTAATATCCAGCCGTAGGTATCCATAACCCCAGGGTCTTCCGGCTTCAATTGGTATACTTTCTCAGCATATGCCAAAGCTTTTTTCTCCCCATTTAACCCATACAGCCAGGCCAGGTTATTCAGTGCCACCGCATTATCCGGCTGTATGGCCAACACCGCCTCAAATTGAGTAATGGCCTGATTATTCCTTTGAATTTGCTGAAGAACAGTACCATAGAGCTCGTGCAAATGAACATTTTCAGGTTGTTCTGCAACCATCATGCCCAGAACCCTTTCCGCCTGATCAGGCATATCAGCCAAACGTAAAGCCTGGGCATAGCGCAACGCCAGGTCCGCTGTGTGCTTTTTTTGCCATGCTTTTTTATAGGCCGCCAAGGCCTGTATATAGTCGTTTTTGTCCATCCAGATATCGCCTTCAGCAGCGAAACCTGCGATTGAATCTGGCTTGGATTGCTGAACCTTTAAAGCATACTCCAAAGCCTTGTCATAATGATTCAAGGAAGCTTCAATCCTGGAAGCCAGCAACAAGGCCGGTACATAATAAGACTCATGGTTAAGAACTTTTTCCACCTCAGACAGGGCTTCAGAATATTGTTTTAGAGCCAGATAATTTTCAGCCAAAAGCGTTCTGATATAAGTAGGGTCCGCGGCCTGAGAGACCAAATCATTCAAGACACCGACGGCTTTGTTGTATTGCTTGTTGACCAGCATCAGCTTGGCATCCAAAGTTCTGACATCGATATCTTCGGGGGCAATTTTTAATGCTTCCTGCGTCAACAGCTGGGCCTGCTTAATAGCGCCATGGCGCAGATAATACTCAGCCAGCAGAATTCGGGGGCGAACATCACCAGGAACTTTATTCCGCCCTTTTTCCAACCAAGCCAGCATAGTTGGGCTGTTGCCTTCCTTCTCGGCTATCCTGGCCAGTTGAAGAAAAGGAATAACTGTCACACCCTCCCCGTCAACAAGTGATTCGTAACGTGATTTCGCGCTTGCTAAGTCTCCCTGAATTTCATCGATACGGGCCAATGAAATTGTAGCCAGCTCATCACCAGGTTTTAACCCGAGGGCTTGATTCAATTTATCCCGCGCCGAATCATAATCACCCGTGGCGGCAAGCACGCTCGACACCAAAACAAGCACTTTAGGATTATCCGGCCAGTCATTGAGTATGTCGAGCGCGGAATCTATGGCCTTTGCCCTGTCACCGGATCTCAAATATGCCAAAGCCAGCAACGCACGTGTTTGCAGGTTCTTGCTGGAAATTTCCAGGGATTTTTCCAATTCCTTTATGGCATCCTTGGTGGACCCGGTAGACATATAGGCGCGCGCCAATTCATTGCGGATCGCGGATTTTTCCGGGGCGGCAGCAACCGCCCGCTCCAGTTCTGAAAGGCCATGTGCAAAGTTCCCAGCACGAATCTGAGAAAGTCCAACCATGGCGAGTAATTCTGCATCATTAGTATCCAAAGAAACCGATGGCTCAAGTAATTTGCTGGCCTGGTCATTCTGTCCAAGAAAAATATAGGTCCGTCCAAGTAATTTCCTTACCCGGATATCTTCAGGCTGAGCATCAAGGTACTTCTCCATATAATAGGCAGCCTGTTCATAATTTCTTTGTGCAAAACTGACCATACCGAATAACAACTGGCTACGAGCATCGGCCGGCAAAACATTTAACACCTGTAATAATCGTTCCTCTGCCAGACTGTAATCCTTTTTAACAAAGGCAAGATAGCCAGCCAGGTAATTGGTCTCTGGATCCTTGAAACCAAAATCCAGTAAGGACTTGACCAATTTTTCGCCCTCTGGGTAATCACCTTGCAGAATGTAATAGCGAATCAATCCAAGCCGCGCCAACCGCCCGTAAGCGGTTATAAAATTTTCAGGATCCCGATTTATAATTTCTTTATAGATATCCCTGACCAGCTCATCATTACCCAGTTTTTCCTGAGCGATTGCCTCCAATAATAATAGTTCCCGGTTTCCAGGATATTTTTTGGAAGCGGACTTAATTACCTTTTCGGCAGTCGTAAAGTCATTATCAGAAAATAATTTCCTAATCTGCGTGATGTTCAAATAGAGCGCATCAGGTGACAGCTTCATGCCTATGTTGATTAACACGTCAGCGTCAGTGGTTCTGCCCTGGCTGAATAACGCGGCGGCTTTAAGAGCATAGATATTAGCCTTGGCCTCGGAACTAAACTGCTCATCAATATCGATATCATCCAGAGTCTGTGAAAATTTCAACGCATTATTATAGGCTCTTGCCAGATTTACCGTGCTGTCCTGTTTATCCCACCCAGCGTCAATAGCGCGCTTGAATTCCTTGATAGCTGAAGCGGCATCTCCAATATCCAGGTCGAGGCTCCCTAACAAAAACCTGGCTTCTCCATTATCCGGATTATTCTGGAGTATGTTCTTCAGCTCTATTGCTGCTTCACGGACTTGATTTTTGTGAATATAGGTCTTTGCTCTAGAAAGCATTTCTTGTTCAGACGGAGAAGAAGAACAAGCAACCAAAAATATGAGTAAGGTTGGTATAAACAATGATTGAAATAAAATTTTAGTATATTTTCCACGCATGCTAATGCCCTTTATACGACAAGTGCTAACTAGTTATAGTTCTGTGAATCCAAGGCTTGTTCAACTGCCGGGGGTATTCTAGCTAGTTGTTGGATATCTTCGCTTTGCCAACCATTCGCGTCAATGCAAACAGCTGCAAGATAGGCCTCCGGCCGGCCAGTGAATGCACCCAAAATCTGCAGTAGTTTAGCCATATAGGGATCGGTGGTTCTATATCCGGCAACGTTATACCAGAACAGAACACGCATTGGCTTGGCAGTACTCCGGCTGGTAATACGCTCCTCTAGAAACGTGAGATTGCCAATTTTATATAGATGAGGCCTGGATTCATTACTCTTCCATATCGTCTTATTATATACTCTGTTGAGATCATTTATCAGCTCGGCGCCCTGAAACTGCCGCGGATAATAGCCGACAAAGAGGTCTAGAAATCGATCTTTATATTGATAACGGAAAACGTGGGCGAAAGCTCCATTGAATTCCGGATGCCAATTATTTGAGTTAACAGGAACCCGTGAGAATGGCCCTATATCGGGTGGAAGTAACAGGGATACGTCTCCATCCGTAATGCTCACCAGATCACTTGTTATTTTCCCGTTCACAGCAGCCGGCAGGTAAATAATAATTGCCGCAGACACAACAATGAAAAAATAACCAAGTGATCCGGAACAGCTCCTGTCTTTGAATATTGCCGGTTTATGCTCCAATGTGGATACGCCTTGCAACAAAAACCGGGAAAGAATCACATCAAAAGCCAAGGCCAGGACCATTAATATCCCGAAAATATACCATCCTAGTGATAAATGATCTTGAACGTATGGGTGCTGCATTTCGGTGGACCACCCCAGGTAAACTATCACGAATACCCTGATAAGGTTCCCTAGAATCGCCACTAAACCGGCTGTGATCACTACGATTACTCGGGGAAATAATCTTGAATAATTAATATAAGCATAAAGTGAACCAATGGCCAATGCCGCCAGGAAATACCTCAGCCCACTACAGGCTTCTTCAATCGATAGTGCACCCGCTGGCAAAATAATCTCATAATCCTGTCTTAAGGCAGGAATTTTCATCAACCTGACAAAATAAAACACGCTATCGGCAGTTATGTTCTGCAGGAGCGGTGATAGTGGAAACCATATTGGCAGTGCAAAAAGGAGGAAAGATAACGGGAAAATCAGCTCCTTGAAAAAATTTGTTCCCAACAATGCCCATAATGTGGCTATCAGCATGAGCCACAATGAAAAAGCCATAAGAACCTGTATATCCATCACTGAAGCTGCCAGCCATATAGCACCTGCGAATGATAGCAACAGCAATCCCTTCCAGGATGCAAATGGACGTGCTGAGCGGAGCAGCGCCTGCTTACGATAAATCAACCAGGCACTGATTAAAATAACCATATAACCATGCGCATATTCCCCAACCTTAATATCATTCCAGATGCCAATTAGATAACTGACAGTATCAGCGTAGACAAAGGTTAGAACGGCATACAGCAACAATAGCGCTAACATTGCTGTTTTTGTATTTATGCCTCGGTTATTAACCGCAGACATGGTTAGCTGTCTCCGGACATACCGAGTTTTTTCATCAAGCTGTACAGAGATGGTCGGCTGATTTCCAGTGCTTCCGCAGCACGCGACAGATTATTGTCATATACTGTCAACGCACGCTTGACCAGCTTTCTTTCCACAGCCTCCCTGGCAAGCTTCAAACTCAGGCTGTTATCCTGCTCGGACTCACTTTCCGAAAAGCCTAGGTCCTCGGAAGTGATTTTTTGTCCGTCTGAAAGAATAACAGCACGTTTGATTTTATTTTCCAGCTCACGAACGTTTCCCGGCTATGCATGAGTATTGATTCTTTGCTTAGCATCATCAGCGAATCCTTTAATTTTCTTTTTTTGCGCCTTGCAGAATTTTCGCAAAAAATGTTGCGCCAGTGTCAACCTGTCATCTTCGCGATCTCTCAACGCTGGAATCTCGATTATGACCTCACTGACACGGAAATAAAGATCCTCTCTGAAATCACCTGCGGCTATAGCTTGTTCCAGGTTCCTATGAGTTGCACACACAACCCTGACATCGACCGGAATTTGTTTTCTACCTCCCAGCCTCTCTATCACTCGTTCCTGAAGAAAACGTAACAATTTCGCTTGTAAGGATGTCGGCATATCGCCGATTTCATCAAGAAATAAAGTTCCCCCATTCGCCAGTTCAATTTTTCCGAGTATTTGTTTATGGGCTCCCGTAAACGCCCCCTTTTCATAACCAAATAATTCGCTCTCCAGAAGATCTCCAGGTATAGCAGCACAATTGATTGCAACGAATTCATGATCCTTGCGATCACTCAGATCATGTAAAGCACGAGCGATAAGCTCCTTGCCGGTACCACTTTCACCATGCACCAGTGTGGTCACATCGGAAGTCGCCACTTTTTCCGTCATTCTACATACGGAAAGCATGGCGTCACTGGATGCTATAATCTTACCCAGTGCCGATTCATGTTCCCGGTTGGACTTGAGATTGGAGTTTTCAAGCTCAAGCAGGCGTAAATTGAAAGCACGATCAACGATCAGGCCCAAGACATCGGGGTCTATCGGCTTTTGATAAAAATCATATGCCCCCAGGTCCACAGCTTTAAGTGCATTTTCGCGATCTTCATTTCCTGTAACCACTATTATTTTTGACTCGGGAAGAAGATGAAGAATCTCCTCCAAGGCAGCCAGTCCTTCAGAGGCATTTTCTTTATCCGGTGGCAGACCGAGGTCAAGAGTAATAACTTGTGGCTTATATTTCTTGGCAATTGATATTGCTTCTGTTCTGTCTCCGGCGATATGCACATCATAACCGTCAAAAGACCATTTTAGCTGCTTCTGCAAGCCAGGATTATCCTCTACTACCAGCAGCGTATTGAGTGTATTGTCTACCATACTTCCGTACCCTTATGTCGATCCATACCCTTATCCCGGTCAGTAGTTAAAAACCCTTTAATTGACTCGTCATACCGGCGATGGCAAGGGTCCGTTTTTTAAATTTTTATCCATTACAGCCTGCGCCTGAATGACAGTTACAGTCTTAAACAGAGTTTCCATAATTTAAGGATGCCGGAGTTGCTTTTGGAAAGCTCAATTGCATTTTAGTCCCCATATTGGGCTTGCTTTCAACATTAATGTCACCGCCAAGTCTGCGAATAAATTCCCTGCTTTCATACATTCCTATTCCCATCCCTGCGTTACCTTTTGTGGTATCGAATGCCTTGAATAAACGATTTTCCACAAATGCCTTATCCATACCACACCCAGTATCGCTGACCTCTAATAGAATTTCAGAATTGTTATCGATGAGTTTTACCTTTATGCTTCCGTCCGAACCGGTGGCTTCCTGAGCATTATCGATAATATGCGCGATCACATTTTCCAGCCTGCGTCTATCCGTTGTCACAAATGCTGAATCACACAATATTTCCAACTCGGGACGTGGTTGTTTCTGTAGTTTCAATTTCACCACTTCGGTCAAAAATTCACTAATATCAATCATGGCGTTTTTCTCTTCCGCCATTTTTCTACTTCTGAACTGCTCTAAAAGACGTTTTATTTCAACAGAAGCATTGTTTACTGTCTCGAAAGCATCTTTTATAAAGTCCGGTTTATCGCCAAAGCGTTCGGCATTCCGGCCAATCAACTCAAGTTCAGCGGCGATATTTTTCAGGTCATGCACCATAAATGCCGACAGGCGGTTGAAGACCTCAAATTGCTTGGCCTCGGCCAATTGCTCCGAAGTTTCATGCATAAGAAGAAACCCGGCAACCTGATTGCTGGCCGTTTTCAGAAGGTCATGATCCTCCCAGTTTATGGGTCTTACCAATAGCGGGTTTCCAAGCACAACAAAGCCGATCATCTGGTCTTTATCGATCAATGGAATTATCAGCCACGGCCGGACGAACTGGTTGAATAATTCGGGAATCTCCAGACCACTGTATTCATCTGTCCGTTTATCTATTTCCAAAAAATTAATAACAAATCTCTTGTGTTTAAGAAACTTGATGAATGGGTCTTCCGTGTTCAGCAATCCACCCACCTTACGTGTCTGCCAAGACCCGGCATTGATATAGTTGCCTCGCCCGTCCCTCAGCCAAAGCAGGCCGGAGCGGGCTTCGACGATTTGCGCAAGAACCCTGATAGCTGTGGAATAACGCGTCGAATTCTTCAATCCTCTGGCCAGCTCTTTGGTCAATCTCAACCATTCACTGCGATAGTCGTATTTATTTTTATAAAAATGTTTGCCTAAGAACACCCTTGCCCTGGAACGTAGTTGATCGGAACTCAACACCACGATCAGCAAAGCAAGGGATAACGAAAAAAACAGGGCCTGGGTCAAAATACCCCAATCCCCCCCGACTTCACGCAAATAGTAACCCGCCAGCGCCATAACAAACAGGTACAACCCGGCACCAACGATTGCCGTGGTATTAAGCACGATTTCCCTGGAAACAAAGATACTCATCGACCAGGATTTGTTTCTGGCTGCCGCTATCGCTAACAACGGCACCACAACAATCTGGACAATGCCGCGACTTTCCCACAACTGTAAGTCCAGACCCCTGAATAACAAAGCATGTGAATACAGAAACAGATCACAAACAAATATTCCACCCGCTCCAAAAATAAGAAATTTTATTGACCACCGGTGCCTGGCTGCCGTGTTGCGATACAACTGCTCAATAATTGCCAACCCGGTGATTGACAACAGCACATAACCCGCATACCCCGGTGAAAGTGGCTGCAATCCTACGATAGAATCCAGCAGAAACAGGATTATCGTAAACCCAATACTGGCTGGAAGCGCCCAACGAAGGAAGCGTCTGAAACGCTGCGATTGGCCCTCGGCCAAATCAAATAATTTCAATAAAAACCAATACCAGACTGAATAACGGGCGATTTCGAAGAAACTATAAATGACGGAGGTTTGAGATGGATGTATCGCAACCTGTGATGCGACAAGCGACCAACCCATGCTGACCAGAGATACCACTACCAGAATCCTGGCCTGATAACTTTTATTCCAACTGGAAATCAGCAGGATGAGCAATACCCCATAGGCCAATGCGGATAGTAAATAAGTGTAGTAGCCAAGATTCATGGGGTTAACGCTTATTCCCTGCAAACAAAGTTCCGATAAATTGTAAAGAAAGTTTACACCAATTGCATGCCGTTGTTAGGGCTGTTCGAGTTATCGCTATGTTTCCGGGGGTAAAAAGCCCGATCATTTATTTAAAGCAGTATCTCATGTAACGTTTTTTTACACTAAAGCTTTAACTTCAATCGAATCATCTTACAATGAACACCGAGCTCAGCTCCTTATGTTATCAATAAAGAGTATTATCTATGTAACTGTATTTAAAATATTTATATATCACTAGCGCGTTAGTGTCTTCCTCGCGTCAACCCGCCTAAATTTTTCTATCTTCAAATTTGTGACCGCGATCACGTCGAATCTGTGACGCTCATTATTAAGATTCAGCCCTGATTTACCGTTGAATTAAGTGTCATGAAGATGCTCGTTACTCAGATTTCCAATCCCAAGCTGCTACCGAACCCACTAGGGACACCCCATAATGATTGACGTAGTTAAACATCCTATGATGAGACTGGTTTTACTGGCATCTTTGGCTTTATCCCTATTCGGTTGCGGCGGAGGCTCCAGCTCTAGCAGCAGCTCAGCCAGCCCCGCCTCTAATACCCAGACCACCACCTTGCTGGCAGGCAGCGTGGGGGATGGCCCTATCGTCGGGGCTGATATATTTGTCTACGATAAAAACGGCAACTTGGTCGGAGCCGGCACTAGTGACAGCCAGGCAAATTTCTCGATCAACCTTAACCTGGAACCATCGCACTACCCCATCACGATTGAAGCAATTCGCGGCACCGATTTGGTCAGTGGTACGACGCCGGATTTTACTCTCAGGTCTGTAGCATTGTCTTCCGATCAATCTCTTGCCAATCTTAACCCTTACTCTACTCTTGTCGTTGAGATCGCCCAACGCATGAATGGTGGTATCAATGATGCAAACATCTCGACAGCGATCAATAATGTTATTGGACAGCTGAATTTCGGGCTAGACAAAACCGAGATAAGCAACCCCATTACGATTGATGTAGGAGCCAGTACGGTAGGAAATATTGTCAAATCCTCCGAAGCGCTCTCCGAAATGGTGCGCCGAACCCGCGATACACTCATTGCAAGCGGCGACAACGTTGTCGAGGATGACATTATTGACCGTCTCGCTGCCGATCTGACCGATGGTGTTCTTGATAGTAATGGCGCGGCCGAAACTGATCCACGCACCACCGCCGTGGCAATAACCGCCTCCAGCCAGGTTCTGATCGAAACCCTCAGTAACAATCTCCAGGTCAATGGCGCCGAGGCTACCACGGCCATGGATATGGCCATCGCCACTATCCTGCCCGGAGCGACCGAGAGCAGCATGACGGGCAATGTGACTATCTCCAGAGCCATTCTGACGCAGACGGCTGAGATGTTGGATGCTATTTCAGCAGCTTATGAAAACGATGTGGCGTTAATCGCTCTAGGCATACTGCTCGATACCATTCCGGCTGACTCACAACCGAGCGCGGTGGAAGAAATTTTACCCGCGACATTATCGGCCAACCTGGATGACACACTGGTCAATGTGGCTGCCGCCAGTGATGCAGAAATTGAAGCCATTAATTCCGGTACGCCTATCGTCGTACCCGATCAACCCGGCAATTCGGCACCGACAATTTCCGGCACTCCGGCCGGCACCATTGCCGAGGACAGTAATTACAGCTTTACTCCCTCAGCCGCTGATACAGATGGCGACAGCCTCTCCTTCAGCATTGTCAACCAGCCGGCATGGGCCGATTTCGACAGCACTACCGGTGCATTGAGTGGAATACCCCGCAATGTCGATGTCGGTAGCTACAGTAACATCATCATCACAGTCAGCGATGGTACTGATTCTGCCAGTATCGGCCCTTTCAACATCCAGGTCAGCAACACCAACGACGCACCGAGCATCAGCGGCAGTCCTTCCGCCTCAGCCGTTGCCGGCGTCAACTACAGTTTTACTCCCAATGCCTCGGATCTGGATGGCGACAGCCTGAGCTTCAGCATCACCAACAAACCCGCCTGGGCCAGCTTCGACACCAGCACCGGCC
>Ga0114931_10000170_pt1 | contig 74295 bp, 61 predicted proteins | sample 2SBtaG_FD_89579 | JGI IMG/M metagenome (GOLD analysis project Ga0114931, IMG submission 89579) | Deep subsurface microbial communities from Kolumbo volcano to uncover new lineages of life (NeLLi) - 2SBTROV14_V59a metaG | ecosystem: Environmental > Aquatic > Marine > Volcanic | place: Kolumbo...
CTCTGCTCTAAGCTCTGCTATCATCCCTCGCTCATCTATTTTCAGCTGATTGTATTTCTTTCCCATAACCACCTAGATTATCCTCCCAGGTGGTGAACTTCCTCTTTGAACTCAGTTCTGTAAATAACGCGACCAAATATCACATATAAACGTTTAAAAGAGAAAAGATAAAAAAGGCGGCAAGTTGTGAGACATTGCCGCCTTTTTATTGCCCTTTTTCTAAAATCCGCAACAATTCACAACCTATTACGAACTTATATAAAAGGGGAACCCGAGATCAGGCACATCACAAGATTTTGGGGACTTTATAAGACCTGACCTATTAGAACTGCCATAGCACGATAAATATTAAGATAATTGCGGCCCCGATAGCCATGAGAGAAGCGTAGCTCCTTAAGGCTCCTGATTGAGCGGCCTGAAGAGTAAGCGCCATTTCCTTAAGTGCTGAAGCAACTCCGTTAACTGCACCGTCAATAAACTTTTGGTCGAATCTCGAAGCCTGCTCTGCTATATAAATGAAAGGTCTCACAATCATATAATCGTAGAGCTCATCCACATACCATTTATTGAAAGAGCCTTCGTATATAGGCTTAATTACCTCATTTTCAGCGATTTTATCGGCAGAAGAGGGGTTAATAAGATAAAAGTATAAAGCGATCAGGATGCCGAGTAGAGCGGCAACGATAGAGAAGATAACGAGGGTCCAGTGACCCAGCAGGCGATGACCGATATGATTTGTGCCGTCGAGTAAAATTGAAGTGGATACGAATTTCTCGAAGAAGTTCGTATCGTGGATACCTACAACTTGGCCCATAAATTCAGGAACGCCGACGTAGCCCCCGAAAATTGACAGAACGGCCAGAACTAGTAGGGGGATTGTCATAGTGTACGGGGACTCGTGTATATGTTTTTTTACAGTATCGGTTATCCGGGATTTACCCTCGAAAGTGAGAACGTAGAGCCTTATCATATAGAGCGCCGTGAGGACAACCGTGATCAGCGCTACAATCCAATGGACCGTATATCCGCCGTCATACAATGAGGCCAGTATCTCGTCCTTACTGAAGAATCCTGAAAGGAAGGGTACGCCCGCTATAGCCAGTGTGCCTATTAAAAACGTAATTGCGGTTACCGGGATATATTTTCTGAGCCCGCCCATATTTCTAATATCCTGCTCGCCGTGAAGGGCGTGAATGACGCTTCCAGAGCCTAAGAACAGGAGGGCTTTAAAAAACGCGTGAGTTAGAAGGTGGAAAAGACCAGCTGTGTAGGCACCGACGCCGATCGCCATGAACATATAGCCGAGCTGGCTCACGGTGGAATAGGCCAGGACTTTCTTTATGTCGTTCTGGGTAATCGCTATACTGGCAGCCAAAAGCGCAGTAAATGCTGCGATTGAAACTACTATTATCTGGGCAGTCGGAGACTGGGAATAGAAGACATTGCAGCGTGACATCATGTATGCGCCCGCGGTGACCATAGTGGCCGCATGTATAAGCGCGCTTACGGGCGTCGGGCCCGCCATCGCGTCAGGGAGCCAGACGTATAGAGGGAACTGAGCGGATTTACCGACGGCTCCGACGAATAGTAATAGTGTGACTGCTGTTATCGCTGCTCCGGAAACTCCGGTTATAAATGATGGGTCGAGGGCTTTGGCGAATACCTCCTGATAATTCACGGAGCCGAACAGGAAGAATATGAGGAATATGCCCAAGATAAAGCCGAAATCACCGATCCTGTTTATTATGAAGGCCTTTCTGCCCGCATAGGCTTTTTCTGTATCGCTATACCAGAACCCAATAAGCAGATAGGACGCAAGCCCCACGCCTTCCCAGCCTACGAACATGAGCGGGAAGTTGTTGCCGAGCACAAGAATAAGCATGAAGAATATGAAAATGTTCATATATGTGAAATATTTGGCGTAGGCTTTGTCGCCGTGCATATAGCCGATCGAGTAGAGGTGTATCAGGAACCCTATCCAGGTGACGATAAGGGCCATTACGCACGAAAGGGTGTCGAATAGTACCTCAAAGCTGACCGTAAATTCCCCAGAAGGTATCCACACGAACAGTGTCTCTATGATATGCCTGTTTGCAGGGGCCATAGACAATAACCTTGTGAATAATAGCGTTGACAATATTGCGGATATTAGTACTGCGACTGAGGCAATTACGCCTGAAATACGGTGCTCTGTATGCTCATCGCCCCCAAGCACTTTCCTGTAGAAGCCCGATGCGAACACGAGACCGTTTATAAGCGCGCCAATCAGCGGAACCAGAATAATCGAAGCTATCATATCTATCCTTTAAGAAGCTTTAATACGTCTATATTTAGTGTTTCCCTGTGCTTGTATATCGCTACGACAAGAGCGAGACCTACAGCCACCTCTGCCGCCGCCACAGTGAGAGACATAATCATAAATATCTGGCCCGTCATATCGTCAAGAGCGCGTGAGAAACCTACGAACGCGAGGTTTGCGGCGTTTAGCATTAGCTCAAGCGACATAAGCACAACGAGTATATTCCTCCTCGTTATGACGCCGAACGCGCCTATGAGGAATAAAATTGCGCTTAATACGAGATAATGCTCTATAGATATAGCCAACTCAGCCGTCCCTCCTCTTTGCTATTGCAACGACACCAATAATAGCGGCGACTATCAGGACAGAGGTAAGCTCAAACGGGAGCAGGTAGTCGGTAAAAAGCATAGTACCTACACCCTTGGCTGAGCCGAAGTCAACAGATTCGGTGTAATGTCTCTTAAGCCCCATGCTGAACCCGAGGCTTGCGAAATAGCCCGCGAACAGTAAAAGCACCATGAAAACGCTTATCTTAAATTTCATGTATTTGGAATCGAATTTGAACGCCTCGGGCCTGATGTTAAGGAACATGACGGTGAATAGAAACAGTATCATGATCGCGCCCGCGTATACGAGGACCTGTACGGCAGCCACGAAATCGGCGTGGAGGAGAACGAATAGTACCGCCGTGGAAAAAAGAGTAAGAACCAGGGAAACGGCGCTGTATACAGGGTTACTGTGAGTTACCATAACGATTGCTCCAGCTATAGCGAGCGCCGCGAATAGGTAAAAAACAACTGTTTCCAACTTTTAAAAAAACCTCCAAATTATTTAGGGGAAACTATTTCAGATTACGGGTTAAGAATTATATTTGGATTGGAGAGATAGTCAATAATTAGTGCAGACTCTGCATTAATTAGAAAATGCTGCAAAAGATAAATCCCCCTATATTCCCCCTTTTTCTAAGGGGGAGGAGAAAAAAGGCAACAGCAAAAGATGAGATCCTGAATCAAGTTCAGGATGACTTAATCTTAATTAACGGCTTTTATCGACACCTACTCTATCGCAGTGCTCTGTGATCGGGCAACTTGAGCAGAAGGGGGAGATGGGGCGGCACTGGTGCTGACCGAACGCGACGAGGAGGCTATTGTAGTCTATCCAGTGCTCACGGGGTAGTTTTTTACGGAGCGTCATCTCTGTATCGAGCGGATCTTTCGTTTTTATATATCCGAGGCGGTTTGAAATCCTGTGCACGTGCGTGTCCACACATATGCCATCTTTGTTGTAACCGAGCGTGAGTACCAGGTTCGCTGTCTTTCTGCCCACTCCTTTGAATTTAAGAAGCTCGTCGAGGTCGTCAGGGACTTTCGAGTCGTAATTCTCAACCAAGTCTTTGCAAATGCCCAGTATATTTTCGACCTTTGTTTTATAGAACCCAACCGGGTAGATGGCCCCCGCGATGGTTTCTTTACTCAACCCGAGCATATTTCCGGGGTTATCGGCTAGCTTAAATAATCGTCCGGCCGCCGCGGCCGTGGTCTCGTCTTTTGTCCTTAGACTAAGGAGGGTGGAAATAAGAACTTTAAAGGGATCGCGGGAGGTCTCTGCCTCGAGCGTGACCGCCGGGACGTTCCATTTGGGGTATTCGGCCTTTAGTTTTTTGACTACAGTGTGTATGTCGGTTGCTTTCATAACTGATTAACGAAAGCATAGCATAGAAAGCGGTATAGCTGGATATTACTTATTCTCTCTTCTTTTGAGTGATCGCACGCGTAGTGTGGCTTGCTAAAAGATCGTAAAAATCACCGACTGGACACTCACATAGTGAGATTTTACGAATGTACCCTAACGAGTGAGCAAATTTCTGACAACACAATGCGAAGTAGAAACCCTATGTCTGCACTCACTGAGTGCTATGCAAAAAATAAATTATGATAGTTGAATGATCCTTACAATTCCAACCACATCCAGCGTGAGAGTCTTAACGCGGACACTGAGTGTCCATTCATACGGGCTCTGCATATCTCTTGAGACGGGTTTGAATGTATAAAGTACGTAGGGAACGCATTAGGATTGGAGAAATAGTATGCCCGCGGGCGCTACCCGCATTTTTTAACGTTATTTTCGTAATGTCGGAGGCTAGAAAAACAAAAGCTAATACCAAGACAAAAGATGAGATTCCGGGTCGGGGCCCGGAATGACTTATTTAATGCCCGGCGGCTCCGTATGAAAGTGCCCGAAACCGCCGGTCGATAGTCTGTTTAGTTGTATATGTCCATAAGGCTCCTCAAGACATGGGCCGACTTTGAGCGTCTCATACGCTCAAGCGCTTTCTTTTCAATCTGCCTGATTCTTTCTCTGGTCAGATGGAATTTCTTTCCAATATCATCAAGAGTAAAGGCTGTTTCATACCCGATGCCAAACCTCATCTTTACGACTTCCCTCTCTCTTATATTGAGCTTGAGGAGGGCAGTGTTGATGTTGTCGGGGATGGATATCTCGGCTATCAGACTGTCGACGCCCGTAGAGCCAGAGTCCTCGATGAAATCCAGATATGTCGCGTTCTCTCCCGCCCATACGGGGGTGTCGAGACGAACAACCCGGTTCCCGCTCGATTCGAGGATTCTCCTTACGTTCTGAACGCTCATTTTCGCTTTTGCGGCAATCTCTTCGGCGAACGGCTCTCTTTCGTTCTCTTTTGTGAGTGCCCTTTTTACATGACGTACCTTGCCTGCTTTCTCAAGCAGATAAGCGGGCATTTTAACAGTCCTGGTCTGGTTGAATATGCCTCTCGTCATAGCCTGGTTGATCCACCAGCATGCGTAGGTAGAAAACCTATAGCCCTTTTCATGGTCGAACCTCTCAACCGCTTTAATGAGACCAAGATTACCTTCCTGAATAAGGTCCAGGAAAGGAACACCGCGTCCGACGTATCTCTTTGCCATACTGGCGACAAGCCTCAGGTTGGATTTGACAAACCTGTTTCTGAGCTGGACACCTTTATTGGTAAACGCTCTGTACCTGCCCAAAAGGAGCGCAAGAAGTCTCTTATCATCCGTAGTCAATTTGGCGCTATTAGGTGAAAGGCTCCATACCTCGGTATCCAGATATTTGTACGTTTCGATCTGGTAGTTAGCCCAGTCCGCATCGAACTTCATGCCCGTTAATTTTTCAATATTCCTCTTACACTCTTTGGAGCCTGATTCACACACTTTGACCTTCGCAGAAATCTGGCATTCTTCATTCGGCGTTAAAAGCGGCTCCAGGCTTACTTCCTGGAAATAGGCGTTAACAAGCCTCAGGTCGCGGTTTACTTCCTCAGTATTTTTACTCTTAGTCTTGGGAATAGCATAATAGGGTTCCGGTGCCGGCTCGGGCTCAAGCTCCTCGTCTAAGCTCTCTTGTGGTTCGTCTATTTCTTCGTGATCAAAATCCTGTACAACAGTCTCAAGCTGAGCAGTAGTGTATTCTTCGTCGAATGTATGGCCGTATTCAATTTTTTTAGACATTCCTGGCCTCCTGTATGTTTAGATGTGCTTTTATTAAAAATAGATGCCCCGGTCTTTCGCCGGGTATACATCTATAAACTAGTACGATTGGAAATAGGTTTCAGATTCAAAAAAAAAGCAGCTGATATAGGATGGGATTGCCGGAATAAATGATAAATATCGTAATTGAAAAGAATTATTATTGCAATGATAGCAGTAGGTTATGCAATTGCCGGAAGAAATTCCCAGTTGTGATAATTATTGGATGGTGGATGTGTCTATATTGCCTTCGGCCTTACTCCTTATCTCACCCCATTTCTGGAGCAGTATGACGAGAGAGGAGTCGGCTTCTTTGGCTTTACCCTCCTCTAAGAGGCGGAGCACACCCCAAATCTCACTAACCGAGCGCTCGTTATCAAGCGTGTAGGGGTGGATTATAGAGCAGATATCGCCGTAATTGAGTACGATGAACCCCGAAGGGTCAAACCCCGAAAGCCAAGCCCTAAGATCGGACAGGCCTTTTTTCATATGCTCGACATTTCCCGGGTGGAGGGCCGTAAATATACCCAGGTCCTCTGAATCCGAGTAATTTCCGAGTATAGCCTCGGCCTCGAATATCCTGCAGATAGCTTGCTTTATAGCGGTATCGTAATGAATGGCGTTTAAGCCCCAGTGGGTGAAAAGAGCCTTTCTTTCATCCTCGGCAAATAACATGAACCAGTCTAGCGGGATAATGTTTTCTGAGCTGAGAATATTGGCCTTTGAGGAGACGGGGGCCACATAGTACTTGTGTTGATCGTCCTTCATAAAGAAGCAGTCCTCGATCTCCTGCTCGTCTATGCCGAGATGATTAGCGAGCGCTTGCTGGAATGCCCTGTACTCGTTTCCGAACCAGACACCGAGGGGAGAAGTGGGGCCTCCCCAGTAATTTTCGTAAAACTTCGCGTATTCAAGCCAATACGAACTCTTATCCCTGAAACTATCTATAGGCTCATAGATTATGAGCGTGCTTGTGGCCATTACAAAGTAATAAACTAAATCACCGCTAAAATCAATTGCCGGATTCAGGCGGATGTTAAAGTAAAAATAGATTGACAAAAGCTTTACAACCTGCTTAATATCTAGGTATGCTGGAGATTTCAATAGAAGATATTATAGAGGAAGCTAAGAAAAGGAAGATAGATTTGGGGCAAGACCCCGAGAATACGATCAAAGTATGCGCCAAACTGGGGCTCATACCAAAGCCAAAGCGGAAGAGGACCACCCGGAAGGGGGTCAGGAAAACTTCGCTCTACTTCCCTGAGAAGACTATAGACAAGCTTGCCCACATAAAGGCCATGAAGTCAGAAGGGCTGAGCTTACATGAAATCAGAGACAGCTTTGCGCTTGAATATGTACAAGGGGCGCTTAAAGACCTGCTTAATAACGCTAACGACGAGAAGGTGAAGGAGCTTGCCAATATCATCAGCAAGGAAAAAGAGCTTGAGTCCATTGTGGAGGCTCCGCTTGTATACTTGATTGAGGGAATGTCCCAGGATGAGGCTAAGAAGCTCCTGACCCTATTTTGCGGGGTAGGGTTTTACGCGCTCCTCGAGTCGCAGAAGCTGATGGAGGAATTCAGGTTTAACGAGGCTAGGAGAGCGCTGTTTAAGGCGATATTCTATAACTCGATTGCGGTACTTAGACTGGCGCGGACTACTGGGGATACAAAACTTGAAGATACGGCGTCCGAGATATACGAAAAAGCGGTAATCGCGCCGATTGGCAAAGCGAGCGAGAGGGTCAGGAAGGAATTTATAAACTCGTTTGAGAAATACCTGAAGGACAAAGGCTTAACGAATTAGCATCTGCCATTAATATATATCTTCAGATTTGCCGGCCAGGAAGCTCTGGATACTGTTAACGGACTCAAGTATCTCAGACGTTATCTCCCCCTCATCTATGCTAATTTGGAACTCTTCCTCAAGCGCTACCACAAGCTTAAGTGTCGCCACTGAGTCCAGCCCCACCCCGAGATCTATTAAAGAGGAGTCGTCCCTTATGTCGGTCTCGGCCATGTTTTTTAACACGTTTTGAACAAGCAGACGCTTTATTCGGTCTTTTGTCTCTGAACTCATATTATCCACCTGTTATTTTGCCTGAAACTATTTAAGGCGCTCTCTGAGTACTTTTCCCGATGGGCTCCGCGGAAGCTCGTCGGTGAACTCTATAATTCTCGGAACCTTGTAGCCGGCGAGTCTGTCCCTGCAGTACTCTATAATCTCACCTGTCTTAACTTCCCCTTCTGTTACAAGTACCGCTTTTACAAGCTCGTTACCTTTTTCGTCATTCATCCCTAATACGGCCGCTTCACTGACCAGAGGGTGTGAAGTGAGCACGTTCTCAACCTCTCCTGGATCGACCTTATTCCCGCTTATGTTGATAAAGAGCTTCTTACGCCCTACTATGTAGATATAACCGTCCGGATCTATCCTTCCCAGGTCTCCCGTAAAATAATAACCGTTTTTAAATACCTCGCTCGTCTCTTCGGGAAGGCCGTAATAGCCTCTGGTCATGGAAGGGCTTTTAACGGTGATCTCACCCACTTCCCCAGAAATCACTTCCCCTCCTTTATCGTCAAGAACGCGGACATCCACGTTCTTTACCGGGCGGCCCACGGAGCCGAACCTCTTTTCAATAGAGCCGCCGAGGTTGATCGAGATAACCCCGGTTTCCGTGGAGCCGTAGAGCTGACGGGGGTAAATGCCGAACTTTGAATGGAAGCTCCGGAAAGTTGGCTCCGGAAGTGGAGCGCCCGCAGAGATTACGAGCTTTAAAGATGACAAGTCCCCGGGATATTCTAGCCGGGTTCTCGATAGAGCATCGAGCATTACCGGGACCGCGGGGAAGACGGTTACCGACTCCTTCTCTATCTGCTCCAGGACTTTCCGGCGGTTAAATTCGCCCTGGGTCACAATGGCGGCGCCGATTTTGATAGAGCTAATAAAGTTGCCCAAGCCGTAAGTGTGCGAGATCGGAACCGTGAAAAGAACCCTGTCGTTTTCGTCCCAGCCCACGGTCCGGGTGTGGTTATCTGCAAGAGCGATAAGGTTTTTATGAGTCCTGGCAACCCTCTTGGGCTTCCCTGTCGATCCCGTGGAGTAGAGGTATATCACTTCGTCCTCAGGGTCTATGACCGCAGTATCCGACGCAGAGTCCTCACACTTATGCCAGTCAGCGGAGCCACCTTTTACAACCCTAATCGGAGCGGCGGATTCGGACGCCGAATCTTTAAGCAGCTCTGCGAAGACACCATCAGTCAGGACTAGAGTTGCCCCGGAGTGATCGATATAGAACTGGATTTCCTGTTTCTTAAAAGCTGTGCTCACAGGGACTGAAACCGCGCCTACCGAAGCGACCCCGAAAAACGCGGTAACGAATTCGATGGAATTGGGAAGGAGAATCAGTACTCTGTCGCCGGGGCCTATTCCAAGAGAAGTCAAATATGAAGAGAACTTATTCACAAGCCGCCCGAGCCCGGCATAAGTAACTCTCCTGGCGTCCTCTATGACCGCTTCGCTGTCCGAAAATGCATTCACTGCCGATATAAACAACTCAGGTACCGTGTTCATTATATTCTGTCTCGCTTAAGGATATATGGGCGGGGCTGCAAGTCCTTCGTTTTCGGGGAACCCGAACATTATATTCATATTTTGAACGGCCTGCCCCGAGACGCCTTTACCCAGATTATCGAGCGCAGCTACTATAACTAGCATGCTGCCTCTCAGAGCTAATCCGATGCGGCATATATTGGAATAAGCTACGTCTTTCACCCCGGGGAATTTCCCTTTACTCAAAAGTGAAACGAAGGGCTCTTCACCGTAGTGGGTTTTATAGATATCATAGATCCGCTCGTAGTCTGTTTCATCGTTTAACCGACAGTAAATAGTAGCCAGGATGCCTCGGTTAACGGGTACGCTGTGAGGAACAAACTCTACTGTTACAGGAGAGCCCGCTAATTCCGACAACCTGTATTTCATCTCGGCTTCCTGGTCGCGGGCTGTGCGGAGAGAAGCACTCATGTTCTCGTTCACCTCTGAGAAATGACGGCTGAGAGTGGGCGCGCGGCCTCCGCCCGAGATGCCGGCTTTGATGTCAGCGATTATCGAGCCACCGGTCAGGAACCCGTTTGCCGCAAGAGGCAAAAGGCCGAGAATAACCACAGTCGAGTAGCATCCGGGGTTAGCCACAAGCGCGGCGTTTCGTATCTTCTCTCTGTATAGCTCGGGAAGCCCGTAGACAGCTTTGTGTAAGCAGTCCTCGTATTGGTGAGCCTGCTTGAATAATTTTTTGTATACGACAGCGTCGCCGAAACGAAAATCCCTGCTGAAATCGATTACCCTTGTACCCTTATCTAAAACCTTTGACACAAAGCGACCGGAAATACCGTGAGGAAGACAAGAAAAAACGATGTTTACAGGGATTTTACCAGGATGCTCCGAAACACTCAGGCACTCTATATCGAGAAAACCCCCGAAATGTGGAAATACACGGGATATATTCCAGCCCGAGAATTTCTCGGAACTAAGCCACGAAACCTCTACATCCGGGTGATTCAGAAGAATTCCGAGGAGCCCAGCGCCGGTGTATCCCGTCGACCCTAATATTCCAACCTTTATAGCCATATAGATATTCCCGAACCTCTTAATTTAACCATAAGCATATATCAAGACTGAGGATATGAGTAATTGACATTAGAATATATAAGTTTAGTATATCGAGCGGTCAAATGGGTACTCAGATAAGAAGATTCGCGTTATTGTTTTTCATAGCCGCGATATCGATAAATTTCGTTCTATACTCATCGCAGCGCTACAGCCCCCCAAGAGCGGAATCCGAATCTTACTCCGTGATGAATTGCCCCTCGCACCAGGGCGCTAAAGCCCTCTCCCAAATAGCTCAATTTCTTGCGAACTCAGATGAAGGGAGCGGCTCGGAGAAGCACTGCTTTTGCTATAGCTGTTGCAGCAACCACCCAAGAGGTTCTAACACCCTTACGATTCAGACTGCGGTTTTGAACCCTGATAAATACGCAAGTTATTTAGCTGTACTTATAGAAATCACCTATACCGAGAAGTTATATAGGAACCTTCCGATCAGGTCTCCTCCCTCGTTTAAGTCTTAAGAAGAACATTACTATCTGTAAAAAGCTCCGGCTAATTTTTACCCGGGGGACTATACCCTTTCGTCCAACGGCACGGGGATAATTGTGTATCAGCGGGGCGTTCTTTCACAGCTTCGTTGTGAGAGAGAATTTACCGCGTATTCCCCTGAAGAGCTGTATACAGGACGAAAGATTTAAAGAAGATATATTGGGAGGAAATAATGAAATACTTTCATAACCCTAAAGGGTTATTTATGAAATGCGCTGCGCTGACAGTTCTATTGCTGATGAGTTTCGCTACGATCACAAGCGCTCAGACGTGGAGTCAAAGCACTCAAACCTTTGACAAAAAATGGAGCGGGGCAAGGCCCGACGGGCACGCGCCTATCGGAGTGATGGGGGACCATACACACCATGCGGGAGAATTTATGCTCTCTTACCGCTACATGCTGATGGATATGGACGGGAACCGTATAGGAACCAACAGAGTCAGCAACCAGAAGGTGCTCGAAGACTTTAAGGTCACGCCCACGGATATGCAGACGCAGATGCATATGTTCGGGCTGATGTTCGCCCCGACCGATTATATTACGCTCATGGGAATGGTGCCGTACGTAAAAAAAGAGATGAACCACCTGACTCGCATGGGTACGCGTTTCAGGACAGAATCCGAAGGGCTCGGCGATATCAAGTTTACGGGCCTGATAAAGATATTTGACAATTACAGCCAGAAGGTGCATATAAACGCCGGGATGAGCTTCCCAACGGGATCGATCGACAAAAAAGACGACACACCTGCGGGACCGAACCAACAGCTGCCCTATCCTATGCAGCTTGGCTCGGGAACCTTCGACCTGATGCCGGGAATTACATACCTGGGACAGTATAAAACACTGTCCTGGGGCTCGCAGGTATCGGGCGTAATAAGGCTCGGGGAGAACGACAGAGACTACTCACTCGGAGACAGGTTCGACGCCACGGCCTGGGGAGCCTGGGACTGGTTTAACTGGGTAAGCACTTCTTACAGGCTCGATTGGTCTTCCTGGGGGAATATAGACGGGGCGGACCCCGCGCTCGACCCCGCTGTGGTGCCTACCGCGGACCCTGACCTTAGGGGCGGTGACAGGCTGGACATGCTCTTCGGGCTTAACTTCAATGTCCCGGAGGGCCCAAGGTTTATAAAAGGCCAGAGGATTGCGGTCGAATTCGGGTTTCCCGTATACCAGGACCTGGACGGCCCTCAGCTCGAATTGGACTGGGTGCTGTGGCTGGGCTAGCAGTACGCATGGAAATTCTAGTCTAAGGATGCTCAAGAAAATAAATATATAGGCTATCGAGTCTCCCAGACTCTATAGCCTATATAAAAATATTTTGTTGTCAGTTAAAATATGTATCGAGAGAGTGCATGGATTACCACCTAGGCTGATACAGTCCGGTATTGAATAACCAAAGGGAGGATATGATGGTAAAAATTCTAAATTACAAACCTTTTCTTTTAGTGTTGCTTTTAGCAGTTTCATACGCATCTTACGGTATAACGGGATGCGGGTCGAGCGGAGGAGGCGGAAGCGGCAAGAAAATAACTATTAACGGCATAGTTGAAGACGTCGTAGGCGGATCGGTGGAGGACATCAGGGTCACTGTATTTGAGAACGGAAACCGGAAGGATAGGGATAACACAAATTCGGCCGGGGAATTTAAACTCAAGTTCAAGCCGGGGGATGAAGCTACGCTGGTAACGATTGAATTTGAGCTTCCGGATATCACAATATCAAGGATTATAACTGTAACAAGAGACAGTGATGTGGATTTAGACCTCGTAATCGATACATTCGTGCCGAGCCTGACAATAACGGGCTGGGCTGTCGAGCAAAAGCGCCTGAATTTGTCGGGATTCAACGAGCTTATATTTAACGAGACAGAGGCAACATTCCGGATCGACGGAAACGGCAGAAAATGTATACAGGCAAATGGAGAAAGCAGGATAGAAATCACTGCAGAGAGTATTTCGTTGATCGACTGCAGCGAGGGAATATCGGCTGAAAGCTTCGGACTTGTTATCCTGGAAGCGCTTTTCGATATCAACCTAGTAGCCAAAAAAGACGGCATTAAAGCCAAAGACAATACGATGGTAACGCTATCGATGTCTAATAACCCGGTAGACAATAATATATTTATCACATCGACCAAAGAAAACGGCATACGGGCTTCGGGGGCGGCAAATGTTATTGTTGACCCACAGAACCTGTGCACTATATCGGGAGCGAAAAACGCTATCAACCAGAGCGGTACTTCGGTTGTGGACCCAGACGGCTGTACACTGGTAGTACCATAAGGGGGGGGACAATACCAGCGGAAGGGTATTAGATAAGCGAGGTTTTTGTCTCAGTGGGCTTCTGCCCAGTTCGCGCCTGTGCCGATGTCTACTTTTATGGGGACGCTCAGATCCAAGGCCCCTTCCATTTCATTCCTTACCAACTGGGTAAGCTCCTCCTTTTCATTTTCTTTGACCTCAAAGAGGAGCTCGTCATGTACCTGGAGAATCATCCGGGACTTGAGACCGGCCTTTAATTTATCGTGAATCCTTATCATAGCTATGTTTATAATATCGGCGGCTGAGCCCTGGATAGGCGTATTCATGGCAGCCCGCTCACCGAACCCCCTCCTACTCCTGTCGCCCGAGAGTAGCTCGGGAATATAGCGTCTGCGCCCGAGAATCGTATCGGCATAACCCCGGCTCTGGGCCGCGGCGACCGACTTATCTATGTACTCCCTGACCTTGCCGTAACGCTTGAAATATTCATCGATATAGCTTTTCGCAATAGACACCGAGGTGCCCAGCTGTTTCGCGAGCCCGAAGGCGCTGATGCCGTATATGATGCCGAAATTTATATTCTTCGAAAGTCTCCTCATATCGGGGGTTACCAGGTCCTCGGATACCCCGAATATTTCTGAAGCCGTGCGGTTATGGATGTCGCTTCCGTTTACAAACGCCTCGGTTAGGTTGTCGTCACCTGAGAAATGGGCAAGGAGCCTGAGCTCGATCTGAGAATAATCAGCCGATAGAAGAATAAACCCCTCTTCTGGGACAAAGGCCTCACGTATACGCCTGCCCCGGGCGGTCTTGATCGGGATGTTCTGGAGATTGGGATCGCTCGATGAAAGCCTGCCGGTGGAAGAACCCACGGGATTAAAGGAGGTGTGTATCCTGCCTGTCTCGGGATTAATGAGTTTTGGAAGAGCGTCTACGTAAGTGGATTTGAGCTTCGCCAGAGTCCTGTGCTCGAGGACTTTTTCGGGGATATGATGAAATTTACTCAAGTCCGTGAGCACCTCTACATCCGTGGAAGGCTCTCCGGTCTTGGTCAGCTTCTTTTTAGGCAAGTCCAGTTTTTCGAATAGCACTTCTCTTAGCTGAAGCGGGGAGTTCAGGTTAAACTCATGTCCTACCTCGGAATATATTTCCTTTTCAATCTCTTTAAGCCCGCAGCTGAACTCTTTTGAAAGCTCGCCGAGCTTGTCGGCATCGATCCTGACGCCGTTCATCTCGATACGTGCGAGCACCTCGATAAACCTGAGCTCGGTACCGGTGAATACCTCCGTCAGTCCATACTCTTCAAGTTTCGGTGAAAGCAGGGAGCTCAGTATTAACGCTACATCCGAATCTTCGCAAGCATAGTCCCGGGCCACTTGGAGCTCGACCTCGTCAAAACCTATCTTGGACTTTCCGGTACCGGTTACGTCCCTGTAGCTAATCATTCTGTGCTCGAGATAGACTTTAGAGAGCTCGTCAAGGCTGTAGCTCTGCCTTGAGGAATCTATCATGTGAGCGGCTATCATAGTGTCGAACGATATACCGCTTAAGGTGATGCCGTTGCGCTCCAGCACAACGATCTCGTACTTCAGGTTCTGCCCTATTTTCTTTATTTTCTCATCCTCAAGTAAGGGCTTTAGAGCACTTACGACATAAGGGAGACCGAGCTGCTTTGTCGACGCGTCTTTAAGCGCGCGGTGCGCGACAGGTACGTAGTAAGCCTCGTGAGGAGAGGGCGAGAGCACAAACCCTACAATGTGAGCAAGCATAGGCTCGGGTGAAGTGGTTTCGAGGTCAATTGAGAGGATACCTCCCTTTTTGACCTTCGATATCACATTTTTAAGACCGGATTTAGTTAAAACAAGATGATAGTTATCGTAAGGGACGGTGTCGGCCCCGGGATTTTCAGGTTCGTTTTCGTCAGTGTCGCCGAGCTCACGCAGCAGGTTCCTGAACTCGAGCTCAAGGAACAGCGACCTTACTTTTTTATCGTCCAGACCACTGTACTTAAACCTATCGAGACTGGTTTGGATATCGACGTCCGTCTTAATGGTAACAAGCTCCTTACTCAGAAGGACCATATCCAGATGCTCCTCGATTAAGCCCCTCTGCCGGTCGGGGATCTCGTCCAGGTGCTCTAAAAGCTCGTCCAGTGAGCCAAAAGCGCTTATCAGGCTTACGGCGGTTTTCTCGCCTATGCCTTTAACCCCCGGTATGTTGTCAACCGAATCGCCGGCAAGGGCAAAGACGTCGACCACTCTTTCAGGCGACACACCGTATTTCTCAATCACATCACTGACGCTCGTCTTTTTATTCTTCATCGTATCGAGAAGGGTGACTTTGTCGGTTACGAGCTGAGTAAAGTCCTTGTCCCCGGTGACGAGCACTACGTCTACGTCATCCTTTGACACTTCTTTTGCGATTGTGCCCATAAGGTCGTCCGCCTCAAAACCCTCAAGCTGCACGCGGGCGATGTTAAAGGCGTCCACTATCTCGAATATTTTCCCGATCTGAGGCACGAGGTCCTCGGGCGGGGCCGCCCTGTTGGCCTTGTACTCGGGATAAATGTCGTTTCTGAACACATCGCCCTTGGAATCGAAGACTATGCCCAAGTACTCGGGATTGTAGTCTTTCAGAAACTTGAACAGCATGGACGTAAAGCCGTATACCGCGTTAGTCGGAAAGCCTTTTGAGCTGCTCAGGTGCCTGAGCGCGTAGTATGCGCGGAAAATATAGGAGCTTCCGTCTATCAGATACAGGATAGGTTTGGCCATAGCTCTGTAGTGTAGGTTTTAAAGGGGTGGGTGTCAAAGAAGGGATTGCTGTAGTCGCTTCGCTCCTTCGCTATGACTACAATTACAAATCCCCCCTTATTTTAATTCCAGTAAGTTATGGCCGGCACTAGATTAACACTTGGGCATTGGATCAAAGCAGACCTGTTCCTTGCTTGCTCGAAACTGTCCCCTTTTTTTAAGGGGGGAAGAAAAAAGGCAAAAGTAAAAGATGAGATCCCGGCTCGGAGGGCCAGGATGACCCGACTTCGCTAAAGCTACGTCGCGGCAGGCATTATCTAATCATACCCCTTTTGAGTGACCACACACGAAGTGTGAACTACTAGATGTTTCACCTTTCGACTGCACACTTCGTGTGCGCTCAGGGTGAGCGGGGTTTTGCTTTGTGCTCAGATGGAAAGGGACTGCCGCGGCTCATTCCGCTCGCTCGCAATGACTTAAGACAATTTCCAATATAAACGAAAAAGAGATAAAATAGAGTATGATCGTATATGTAATAATCAGCTGGCTTGTCAGCGCTGTGAGCTTACTGATAGTGGGTCAGATAATACCTGGGTTTGAGGTAGTTAGCTTCGGCTCGGCCCTGATAGCAGCAGTTGTAATCGGGCTTATAAACGCGACAGTGGGGTTCTTCTTAAAAATAATCCGCTCCCCATATCGATACTCACGTTCGGGATATTCCTGCTTGTAATTAACGCTTTGATGCTGATGTTCGCGTCCTCCCTGCTCTCGGGGTTTACGGTAACGGGCTTTTGGGCGGCATTTTTCGGCGCTATGGTACTGGCGGTAGTCAATATGGTATTCAGGAGTATTCTGGGGACTGAGTAAACAGGCTACTTTTGCGGCTCGATGATGATTTTGATCGAATCCCGGGCTTCTTCCACCATGCGGAAGCCCCGCCCGGTTTCCCCAAGCGGTAGTCTGTGAGTGACCATATCCTTTACGTTTACGCGCTTAGATCTGATGAGCTAGAGCGCTTGAGCCAGGTCTCCGGGAGAGGCCGCGTAGGAGCTTAGGGTTTTTATCCCCGACCACCAAAAATCATTAAACGGAATTTCAATCATGGCTTCTTGGCCTGAGGGGGCGAAAAATAAAATTACACCGCCGGGCTCTACGAGAGAAAACGCCTGCTCGATCGCGGCCTCCGCTCCCGTGCAGACTATGACAAAATCTGCCAGACGGCCGGAATTGAGACTACGGATGTGGGAACCCAGGTCTTTATCCGCGTGAATGGAGCTGTCGGCTCCGAAGTCGGTTGCGGCTTTGAGTCTGTGGTCGCTTACGTCGGTAGCTATTATGCGCCCTGCGCCGAGAGCGCGCGCAAGCTGAATGTGGAGGAGCCCGGTGATGCCGCTACCCATTACGAGCACGCTCGATGTAAGCGTAAAACCGGCCAGACGCTGCCCCCTTACAACACATCCCAGAGGCTCGACAAATGAGCCTTCTTCGTACGTGACTTCATCGGGGAGCTTGAGCACCCCTCTGTCGACGTTTATAGCGGGGATGCGTATGTACTCCGAGAAACCTCCCGGGTCAAAATGGGTAGACCTTAGAGTGACACATGCTGAATGGTTGTTTCTTAGACAGTGGTAGCAGGTGTTGCAGGGCACGTGGTGGGTGGCAATAACGCGGTCGCCGGGGGAGAACTTCTCAACGCCTGGGCCTACCCCGGTAACCTCGCCTGAAATCTCATGTCCCAAAACAAGCGGCGCTTTCGGAAGTCTGTACCATTCCATCAAATCGCTACCGCAGATGCCACTTGCGTACACCCGGATAAGTATCTCGCCGGGGCCGACCTCTGGGACGGGAAGCTCCTCGAGACGTAAGTCCTTGTTATTATAGTACATCGCTACTCTCATAGGGTTATCCTCATGATAAGGGTGAAACTCTGTATTACGATATCGCCCGGGTCACGCATTGGCGGCTTTAGCCGTCTCTTCAGCCTTTACGCTCAGAAAGAGCTCGTGGGCCTGTTTTGCGTTATCGCCCTCGTGAACGATGGAGCGGATCGCACGAATAATGGCTACAGGATAGTCATTTTGCCAAATGTTTCTACCCATATCCACCCCGATTGCACCCTGCTGGATGGCGTTATACGTCATCTCCAAAACGTCCATTTCAGTCTCAAGCTTGGGCCCACCGGCTATGACGATGGGCGCGGGGCAGGTTGTGGTAACTCTTTCAAACTCCTCACAGTAGTACGTCTTGACAATATGCGTGCCGAGCTCGGCGCAGATCCTGCAGCATAAAGATAAATAACGGGCGTCCCTTTTCTCAAGCTCCTTCCCGACAGCGGTAATGCCTAGGACAGGGATTCCGTACTTTTCACCCTGATTCACAAGCTCGGCAAGGTTGAGCAGAGTCTGACGCTCGTGCTCACTGCCTATGAATACTGAAATACCAACACCGGCTACATTAAGCCTGATGGCTTCTTCAAAGGAAGTGGTGAGTCCCTCGTCAGTAAGATCGGGGCCAATGATGCTTGCGCCGCCTGAAACTCTGAGCACCACGTTAGTAGAGGATTCAGGGTCGACCGAGGAGCGGAGCACTCCTCTTGTGAGCATGATGGTATCGGCATAGGGCAAAAGCGGCTCTATGGTTTTACGCGGCTCCTCAAGCCTGTGAGTGGGCCCGAGAAAGTACCCGTGATCGAGCGCAAGCATTACAGATTTGCCCGTCCCGGGATTTATTATTCTGGACATTCTATTTTTCATACCCCAGTCCATATCGATAATACCTCTCTTTTTTAGGATTATTTGAGAGGAAATTTAAAATAAGGCGGGGAGAATGTCAATTAAGCCCGTGCGCTAAAAATGTTACAGCAACTTCGGGCGTTAGGATTATTGAGATAAACAAACTTTTTTCATACTATATTAACCCTGCTCAGGTACATTTCAATAGATTAAACCCATGCGGACCTACCATATTGTTCGCATAAATTTATGCTTACTTTTGATATTTTGCAACTGCACAATAATTATCAAAATATCTAGTATTATCATATAATTACGGTAGATTAACTAGCCTTTAGTGCTACGCATATGCGTAAGAGCTACTTGACTGCCGGGCTGGAGCCCTTAAATTTATATAGCATGAGAGATAAAAACACCAATAGGTTTGATACAGGAGTGGAAAAGTTCAAAGAAATTAATGGTACGGGCGCTGAAGCCTCATTAGAGAGACTCAAGAGCCTGAACCCCGATCTGGCTAGGTTTGTGATGGAGTTTCCTTACGGGGATATATACTCAAGACCCGAACTGGATATAAAATCACGGGAGATAGCCACTATTGCAGCTCTATCGGCTCTGGGGAACGCCCCTAAGCAGCTAAGGGTCCATATAGAGTGCGCACTGAACACAGGGGTGAAACGACAGGAAATATTTGAAATCATACTGCAGATGGCGGTTTACGCAGGGTTCCCCGCCGCCATAAACGCAATGCAGACAGTGCATGAAGTGTTTGATGAACTGGACAATAAAGAACCGGTGGAAAGCGTGGGAAGAAAACGGGGGCTGAACGGACGAAGAGGTGCCAGGATATGACGGCAGATCAGTCGGGAACAGTACAGGCAAACGGTATAAACTTATATTATGAAACCCACGGCGAAGGGGAGCCCCTGCTCCTGATAGAGGGCCTCGGCTACTCTAGCTGGATGTGGTATAAGCAAATCCCGGAGATCTCAAAGCAATTCCGGGTGATCGTTTACGACAACAGGGGGGTCGGTCGCTCAGATAAACCCGATTCAGATTACACAATAGAGCTTATGGCGGATGATGCAGCATCGCTTCTTTCCGCTCTGGGAGTGGAATGGGCCCACGTGCTGGGTGTCTCTATGGGTGGCTATATTGCTCAGGAACTCGCACTCAGACATCCTGAGAAAGTAAGGAGCCTCGTTCTAGCCTGCACGAACACAGGAGAAGGAAACGCGCTCAGCAGAAATTCAAAACTCTTAAACGGCTATTTAAAATTGTGGGGGCTATTACCCGGTATGCTGGAGATAAGCGGTAAAGCGAGCATGCCCTCACTGAACCATAATTACGGACTGTCAAAAGAGGACAAAATTCTATACGGACTGTCAGTTGCGTTCTCAAAGGAATACTTCAAGGACCACCCGGAGGAGATCGACCGTATCGTTAAGTGGAGACTGGAGAACCCCCAACCGGGATATGCTTGAAAGCGTCAGTTCCTGGCCGGTATAAATTTCGACTCGACCGACAGAGCTCAGGAGATAGGGGTCCCCACCCTAGTCGTTTTGGGGTCTCAGGACAATATCGTATCTACCGAGAGCTCGATAAGACTTGCAGAAACAATTCCGGGGGCAAAAATCGAAATTATCCCAAGGGCCGGGCATTTGCTTTTTATCGAGCGCTCGGAGGAGTTTAACGAGCTTACACTCGGATTTTTGGAATACTTGAGAGAAAACGCGAGTAAGCTTACGAAACGTGCGTCGGGAAAGCCGGGGATATTGAAGAAGCTTACACCATTTCAATAATAGGAACAGGGCATGCGAGTTCAGATTCCGCACTTGTCCTTTGCATGCCTGAATACTTCAAGCGCTACATCTATATGCTTATCCGTATGCGTTGCCATTAGAGTGGCCCTGATTCTCGACATATCGTGGGGAACGGAGGGGGGGCGCACGGCGGGCGTAAACACGCCGTTTTCTCTGAGTACTCTGGCAAACTCAAGCGCAGGCCCGGCTTCCCCTATGAGCACCGGCACAACCGCAGAGTCAGAGGGCAGTATCTCGAGCCCGAGGGTCTCAAGACCGCTTTTGAATCTTTTAATGAGACTCCAAAGGCGCTCTCTTCTTTCAGGCTCGTTCTCGATAATATCTATAGCGGCGATCGAGGCCGCGAGTGAAGGGGCGGGGAGGGACGTATCGAAGATATAGCTCCTGACCCGGTTCCTTATAAAGTCTATTAACTGCCGGCTTCCCGCTATGTAGCCTCCTAAAGAGCCTGTCGCTTTTGAAAGGGTCCCCATAACTATGGGCACGCGGCTCTCGACACCGAAATGCTCTGTTGCGCCGCTACCCCTGTTGCCCAGTACCCCTGTTGCGTGCGCTTCGTCCACCATGAGCATGGCTCCATACTTAGAGGCAAGGTCCGTAAGCTCGGACAGCGGGGCCAGATCACCGTCCATGCTGAATACGGTATCTGTAACTATCAGTTTTCTCACCTTTGTCCCGGAATCGGATTGGAGGAGCGAGTCAAGATGCTCCGTATCGATGTGAGTGTATATTCTTATCCGGGCCCTCGAGAGTCTGCAGCCGTCTATGATAGAGGCGTGGTTGAGCTCATCGCTGTAGACAATGTCGCCCTCACGCACGAGTGTGGATATGGTTCCTACGTTGGCGAGATACCCTGAGCTGAAGAGTATTGCGGCCTCGGTGTTCTTAAAACGCGCGAGACGGTCTTCGAGCTCTTGGTGAAGGTCGGAGCTTCCGCTAACAAGCCTCGAGCCGCCTGAGCCTGTGCCGTATTTCTCGAGAGCGCACTTTGCAGCCTCTTTGACCCTGGGATCGACACTGAGCCCCAGGTAGCTGTTGGACGAAAGCAGTATGTGGCTCTTACCGTTTATAGTTATCTCAGGAGACTGGCCGCTTTCGATAGCCCTCAGAGTACGGAATAGGCTTTGGTCATTAATTTCTTTTAGCTCTTCTAATATCCAGTCGAGGGGCTCTTTCATAGTTTAGCTCTCATACGCAGGGAGTGTGGATGGCGGTTTCCCCGCCAATCGTTATCCGCCTTCGGTGGCGTTCTTGATAGACCTGTAGGTTACACGTAGAAGCTTTCTTAAATCGTCCATTGGAATACCCAGTGGAGGCATAAGCACTACTACGTTTCCCAGAGGGCGTATCAGCACTTCGTCTTCCATAGCCCTGTCCGCTACCTGCCACCCCATTTTGAGCTCAGGGGCATAAGGGCTTTTAGTCTCTTTATCCTCTACAAGCTCGATTCCCGCCATCAGTCCCTTCTGCCTGACGTCCCCTACGTGCTTCAGGCCGCTGAACTCCCTGAGCTCATCTTCGAAGAGCTCTATTTTCCGATCTAAATTTTGAAGCGTGCGGTTGTTTTCAAACGCTTCCAGGTTGCCCAGTGAAGCTGCGCAAGAGAGGGGGTTGCCGGCGTAGCTGTGGCCGTGAAAGAAGGTCTTGAACTCGTCATAATCACCCAGAAAGGCCTCGTACAACTCCTCCGTGGTAATTGTAGCGGAGAGAGGCAGATATCCTCCAGTCATTCCTTTTCCGAGAACGAGGATATCGGGAGTTACATGATCGTGCTCACAGGCAAACATCTTACCCGTGCGACCGAATCCCGTGGCCACCTCATCGAGGATCATTAGCACGTCATACTCATCACAGTACTCCCTGACTTTTTTGATATAACCCGGAGGCGATACGATCATACCTCCCGCCGCCTGCACATAGGGCTCAAAAATCACTCCGATAATCTCATCGTGGTGTTCTCTGAGTATTGACTCTACTCCCCCGGCACAGGCTATGCCGCAAGACGGGTAGGTTTTACTCAAGGAACACCTGTAGCAATAGTAAGAAGGCGCTTTGTATGTGTCGAAAAGAAGGGGTTCAAACGCCGAGTGGAATAAATCGATCCCCCCTACTGAAACAGCCCCCAGAGTATCTCCGTGATAGCCGTTTTCGAGGCTTATGAATTTAGTTTTTCCGGTCTTCCCTTTAAGCTTCCAGTACTGAAACGCCATTTTTAGGGCCACCTCCACAGCACTTGCACCGTCTCCTGAATAAAAAACCTTAGTTAAACCCGGAGGGCAAATATCTATAAGACGCTTTGCGAGCTCTGAAGCGGGAGGGTTGGTCACGCCCAGAAGAGTGCTGTGTGAGAGCATGTCCACCTGTTCTTTAATCGCATCGTCTATTTCAGAAACCTTATGCCCGTGAATATTGACCCAGAGGGAGGAAACGCCGTCTATATATCTTCTGCCCTCGGTATCGATCAGATAGGCTCCGTCGCCGCTCTCTATGACCACAGGGTCTTTTTCCCTGTACTCCTTCATCTGAGTAAACGGGTGCCAGACGAATTCCCTGTCATATTCTCCTAATTTTTTTGTACGGTCGGACATGATCTTATTTGAAACTAAAGGAATGTTAAATTAATTTACGTCTGTTCCGAGGGGCATTTCGAGATCGTCGAGCATCCGGAGGTCTTGTTCGGGCGTTCTGCCGGATGTGGTGAGGTAGTTTCTCAAAATCATAGCACTTGCGGCCCTCCCAACTGACTAAAGAGAAGTTTTAGATTACAATAACGGTAATTAAAGTCAATAAAACCGAGACACGGCAGAAGTTCTTTATTGTATAGGGAGTAGAAAACCTGGTAAATCGGATAATTTATAAGTAATATTATACGGTCAGGGTAATCCCGGAATGTTTGGTGAAACTATTACTATAAAATACCATCTGATTATAGGGAATCATTATCACTCATTATTATATAGTGCCTGAATATAGGCGCCCAAATAATAGGAGGAGACCGACAACACATGGAACAGGTTTTAACATTAGAGGAAGCTGCGCAGTATCTTAAAATTGCTAAACCGACACTTTACAGGTTGCTTGAGGACGGGAAGATCCCTGCGTTTAAAGTCGGCAACCAGTGGAGATTTACAAGGGAGCTTATCGATAAATGGCTTTGGGATCAGCTGCCGAAGAAAAAGAATATACTTGTTGTAGACGACGATAACTTAATATGCATGGATCTAAAGAAAATAATAACTGCGGACGGCCATGACGTAGTAACCACAACAAGCGGTGAAGAAGCAACCAAATTGATTGATGATTCGAATTTTCACCTTGTGTTTTTAGATTTGATGCTGCCGGATATGGACGGCTTAGAGGTGCTTAAAAAAATAAAGGAATATAAAGCCAATTTACTTGTCGTTATCATAACAGGTTACCCGGATAGCGAATTAATGAACCAGGCCCTTGAGCTCGGACCAATCTCAGTGCTTAAAAAACCATTTAGCAGAAAACAGATTCAGAGCTTATTGAAAGTGCTAAATACGCCGTAAACCTGACATATAGTCTGAATACTTAAGTCGGTAGGCTGTCCCGGTAATAAATAACTGTAGAAGACTATTGAAGTGGCGACTATAATAATCGCTGAAGATGAAAAGACCATAGACAAGGACATAGAGAATAAATTAGAAGAACCTGACTAAGAAATTCTGGGTGTAGTATCTGCGGGAATAGAGCTTGTGTGATTAAAGTATCTCAATCAGCGCCCGACCTTGTGCTTAGGGATGGATACGGAGTGCTGGCAGTTTATCTTACAACTTATGTCGATAAGCCGCCGCTTACGCGTATTGATGGGACCGAGCCAGGCGGTTATGTGCTTAAGCCATTTAAATTGTCTGAGTTAAGAAAGAGTATAGAGTCCGCTCTGAGCGATAGCTCTGCTTACTTATAGATTAGTTTTAAGATATTGTATAATCTTTAAAAACCCATCCGAGGAGGTGCCGAGCCCTGGAAAGCGATATAAGAAAATATGGTCTATTCATAGACGGCAAAGAACAAGATTCTTTATCCGGTAAAACTTACATGAGGGAAAACCCTGCAACGGAGGAGCCGTTTGCCGAAGTTTCAGAAGCGGGAGTAGAAGATGTAGATAGAGCGGTCCAAGCCGCAAAGCACGCATTTGAAAAGTGGTCGAAAACTCAGGCGTCTGAGAGGATTGGGTACTTACGGCTAATTGCTGAACAGCTGGATAAAAATAGAGAAAGCATCGCGCTTACCAACACGCTTGAGACGGGAAAACCCATACGTGAGAGCAGACTCGTGGAAGTTGGGGGGGCGATAAAGACTCTAGAGTACTACGCTAGCATAGCCGGGAATTTAAGCGGCGAGAGTATGTCGATATCTGAAAATCAGCTGACCGTTACGCTTCTTGAGCCGATCGGCGTGGTAGGACATATAATCCCATGGAATTTCCCGCTTCTCTTGTCTTTCTGGAAGATAGCCCCTGCATTGGCAGCTGGATGCACGATTGTGCTGAAACCCGCCGAGTATACACCGTGTGCAATACTGGAAGTGGCGCGTCTTGCCTCGGAGGCAGGGCTGCCCGAGGGTGTGCTGAACGTTCTGCCGGGGCTCGGAGAAGTAGCGGGGCAGGCGATTGTGGAGCACCCGGGTGTGAGGAAGGTAGCGTTTACGGGTTCGACCGAGGTTGGAAAAATAGTCATGAAAACAGCAGCTAAGGAGATAAAGAGAGTATCTCTTGAGTTAGGAGGCAAGGCGCCTTGTGTTGTTTTCGATGACGCGGAGATCGAAAACGCTATAGAAGCCACGCTCAGAGGCGGGTTTTTCAACCAGGGTGAGAACTGTACAGCAGTAACGCGCCTCTTACTGCATGAGGATATATACGACAAATTCCTATCCCCCTTTATAGACAGGGTGAAGAAGATCAGGATCGGAGACCCTACGCTTGACGAGACCGAGCTCGGATCTGTTATATCGAAAGAACACTTTGAAAACGTTTCATCTTATTTTGAGAAGGGCGTTAAAGAAGGAGCAGAGGTCCTTTACGGCGGCGGACGCCCCAAGGAGCTGGAGAAGGGATATTTCTTTGAGCCTACCGTACTGGCCGATGTTGACCCGAAAGCGACTGTGGCGTGCGAGGAAATATTCGGACCGATTGTAGCTGTGATACCTTTTAAAACGGACGAGGAAGCCATAAGCATCGCAAACAACACGGTATACGGGCTCGCCGGGGGTATATGGACTGAGAATTTAAAAAGAGCGCTAAGGACGGCAAAAGCGATAAAAGCGGGTTATCTCTGGGTCAACACTTACGGCGGTATAATCCCCGAGACCCCGTACGGCGGGTTTAAACAGAGCGGTATTGGAAAAGAGCTCGGCTCAGACGGACTTGACATGTATCTCGAAAAGAAGACGGTGAATATTTTTACCGGGGAGAAAATCCCGAGCTGGTATGCGGGGTGAAGTTATAATAATAGCGTTATGGGTAACGGGATAGACCTGTGTGGCTCTGCGGTACTTAGCTGAATCAGGGTAAATCTGTCGTACCCATCAAGTAACGGTCGCATTCCCTTGCGGCTTCTCTTCCCTCATTAATAGCCCAAACAATAAGGCTCTGTCCACGGCGGGCATCGCCTGCTGCGAAGACGCCTTCTACGTTAGTTACATATTTTCCGTACTCAGCCTTAGCATTCGAGCGCTCATCCAGCTCGACACCCATCTGCTCGAGCAAGCTCGACTCGGGACCCAGAAATCCCATGGCAAGCAGCACTAATTGTGTGTCCCAGACCTTTTCCGTTCCCGGCACCTCTCTGAAAGAAGGCCGTCCGTTATCTCCAGTGCTCCACTCGATCTGAACTGTATGGAGCTCTTTTACATGTCCGTCGTCGTCGCTTTCGAACTTCGTAGTCAGGACCTGGTAGCGCCTGGGGTCTTCGCCGAACACGGACATCGCCTCTTCCTGACCGTAGCTCAGAGTGTATATCTTGGGCCACTGAGGCCAGGGGTTATCGGGGGCCCGCTCTTCGGGAGGCATGGGGAGTATCTCGAATTGAAGGAGGCTCCTGCAGCCGTGGCGTATGGAGGTAGCGACGCAGTCTGTACCGGTGTCGCCTCCGCCGAGTACGATGACGTCTTTGTCCTTTGCCGATATATATTGTCCGTCCTGAAGATTACTGTTGAGTAAGCTCTTGGTGTTTAAAGTGAGGAATTCCATGGCGAAATGAATACCGTTAAGATCCCTTCCCTCTATGGGAAGGTCACGGGGTCTGGTGGCGCCGGTACATAGCACAACGGCGTCAAAGTTAGTTTTTAAGTCTTCTGCAGCATAGTCCTTACCTATTTGGGTATTTGTAAGAAACTCGACCCCTTCCTCGGCCATTAGATTCACCCTTCTGTCGACTATCGATTTGTCCAGATGGGGGTTCGGTATGCCGTACATAAGCAATCCGCCAATCCTGTCCTCCCTCTCAAACACGGATACTGAGTGACCGGCTTTGTTGAGCTGAGCAGCGCAGGCAAGCCCCGCGGGACCCGACCCTACGACGGCTATTGTCCTACCTGTTCTAGATACGGGGGGCTCAGGCACAATCCATCCTTCCTTAAAACCCTTGTCTATTATAGCGCATTCGATGGTTTTAATCGTAACAGCTGGCTCGTTTATTCCGAGCACACAGGATCCCTCACAAGGGGCAGGGCAAACCCTGCCGGTAAATTCCGGGAAGTTATTGGTCTTATGGAGTCTCTCGAGCGCCTCTTTCCAGAGCCCCTTGTAAATCAGATCATTCCATTCGGGAATAAGATTATTGATGGGACAGCCCGCGGTCAGGCCCTCGAACATAGTACCACTCTGGCAAAACGGTACGCCACAGTCCATACACCTGGAACCCTGCACCTTGAGCTTATTCTCGGGAAGATGCCTGTGGAACTCTTTCCAGTCCCTTACGCGCTCCTTCGGAGAACGGTCGGGCTCGAGCTCTCTATCATGTTCCATAAATCCTGTGGGGTCACCCATAAAAATTCCTCCAGATGCCGATCAAGCCTATATTGTTCGTTGAACCAGACTACAAGGCAGGTCGAGTCAGCTTATCAGTTTCCGCTGACCCGTGCAAGGTCACTCTTATTTTTCTCAAAGGCAGCCATAAGCGCTTCTTCGCCACTAAGCCCTGATTCTTGCACGCGCTCTATAGCTTCAAGCATTCTCTTGTAATCCTTGGGCATAATTTTCACAAATTTATCTTTTAAGCTACTTAAACGAGAGAGAATATCCTTTCCTCTTTCGCTATCTGTATATTCGACATGTCGTTTTATCATATCTCTAAGCTCTTCCAAATCACCATCCTGCAGGGGATCGAGATCGACCATGCTCTGATTGCAGAGTACGGGGAAATCTCCTTTTTCATCCAGCACGTATGCTATTCCGCCTGACATTCCCGCAGCAAAATTCCTGCCGACAGTACCGAGCACCAGAACTCGTCCGCCCGTCATATATTCGCAGCCGTGGTCGCCTACACCTTCCACGACAGCATGCACTCCGCTGTTTCTGACGCAGAAACGCTCCCCCGCCATTCCTCTTACATAGACCTCTCCCCCTGTGGCGCCGTAAAAAGCTACGTTCCCGATAATGACATTCTCTTCAGGTACAAAGGTCGAGCCCTTGGGCGGATAGACGATTATTTTGCCCCCGGAAAGGCCTTTCCCTATGTAGTCGTTTGAATCGCCTTCCAGTATCAGGGTCATAAAACCCGGCACGAATGCGCCGAAGCTCTGTCCGGCCGATCCGTTAAAGTGAAGGCGAAGGGTATCCTCAGGGAGGCCATCCCTTCCGTAACGGCGGGTAAGCTCGCTGCCGAGTATCGTGCCCGTTGTGCGGTTAATGTTTTTAATAGGGATTATCGCCTCCACAGGCTCACCATTTTCAAGGGTAGGTTTACAAATATCCAGTAGTACAGTGTTATCGAGTGCGTCCTCAAGCCCGTGGTCCTGCTCGATTTGAGCATATCTGCCCCAGTCTGAGGGTACATCGGGCTGATATAGTATATCGCTCAAATCAATCCCCCTGGCCTTCCAGTGATCGATTGCCCCCCTCATTTCAAGCTTATCGGACCGGCCTATCATTTCGTTTATTGTCCTGAAGCCAAGCATAGCCATTATCTCTCTAACTTCTTGAGCGATAAACTCCATGAAATTTACTACGTGTCCCGGATTGCCGGAGAATTTTTTGCGAAGCTCGGGATTTTGCGTGGCAACTCCTACGGGGCAGGTGTCGAGGTGGCATACGCGCATCATGACACAGCCCAGAACTATAAGGGGAGCTGTGGAGAAGCCATACTCCTCAGCCCCGAGAAGAGCCGCTATTACAACGTCCCTTCCGGTCTTCATCTGCCCGTCGGTCTCTAAAACGACGCGGCTCCTGAGGTTGTTGGCGAGGAGCGTCTGATGGGTTTCGGCAAGACCGAGCTCCCAGGGGAGGCCCGCATGCTGTATGCTGCTCTGGGGCGATGCCCCCGTGCCCCCGTCGTAGCCGCTTATAAGAATCACGTCCGCATGCCCCTTAGCCACTCCTGCAGCAATAGTGCCTACGCCTACTTCCGAGACAAGCTTAACGTTAATCCTGGCTCTGTGGTTTGCGTTCTTTAAATCGTATATCAGCTCCGCAAGGTCCTCGATCGAATATATATCGTGGTGCGGGGGCGGGGAAATTAGCCCCACTCCAGGGGTGGAAAGCCTGACCTTGGCAATCCATGGATATACCTTTTTACCCGGAAGCTGTCCGCCTTCACCGGGCTTTGCACCCTGGGCGATTTTTATCTGTATCTCCTCTGAGTTAACCAGATAATCGTTTGTGACGCCGAAGCGCCCGGACGCTACTTGCTTGATGGAGCTTCGCCTCGAATCGCCGTTTGCATCGGGCGTATTGCGCTCCGTATCTTCTCCCCCTTCACCGGTATTGCTCTTCCCTCCGATCCTGTTCATGGCAATAGCCAGGCTCTCGTGAGCTTCTTTGCTTATTGCGCCGTAAGACATAGCCCCGGTCTTAAAACGGGCGCAAACCGATTCCACCGACTCTACTTCCTCAATCGGCACCGGTTTGGACTCGAATTTAATATCCAATAGACCTCTCAGCGTACAGAGGTTCTTTGATTCATCGTTCGCCAGACTCGTGAACTTTTTGAACTCATCGTAACTGCCGTCGCGGCAGGCGCGTTGGAGCATATGAACCGATTTGGGGTTAAAAGCGTGATGCTCACCCCCGGGGCGCCACTTGTATATACCGCCCTCTTCAAGAGTGTCCGTGACGACTTCTCTCCGTGGGTAGGTGGTTTCGTGTCTCAGTCTGATTTCCTCTGCAATGACTTCAATACCCGCCCCTTTGATCCTGGTAGGAGTCCATGTGAAATATTTATCGATAAATTCGTGGTTCAGACCGATGGCCTCGAATATCTGGGCGCCGTGGTAGCTCTGCACTGCGGAGATACCGATTTTTGACATTGTTTTCACAATGCCCTTTACGACGCTCTTATTATAGTTGGCAACAGCCGTTTCAAAATCTATGCCCGTGAGCAAGCCCTCGCTGATCATATCGGAGAGGGTCTCGTAGACGAGATAGGGGTTGACGGCGCTTACCCCATATCCAATGAGAAGAGAAAAGTGGTGCGTTTCCCTGGGCTCTCCCGACTCTAAAACTAAACTTACTTTCATCCTGTTGCCGTTTCTTATGAGGTGATGATGCAGGCCTGCTGATGCGAGGAGCGCAGGGATCGGGGTCTTCTCGGGCCCGAAGCCTCTATCTGAAAGAATAAGTATATTTGCCCCCTCTGAGATGGCTCTATCGGCCTCCGAGAAAAGGTTGTCGAGCGCCTGCTCAAGACCTCGGCTGCCTTCATCGATGTTAAATAATATTCCTAGCGTGGCGGATTTAAAAATCCCTCCGTTAAGTTCCTTAAGCTTACAAAGCTCTCTATTTCCAAGTACCGGAGACGTGATCCTTATCTTACGGCAGTTCTCTGGACCCGGGTTTAAAATATTACGCTCGGGGCCCAGAGTCATTTCAGTTGCTGTTATCAACTCTTCACGTATAGCGTCGATTGCGGGGTTCGTAACCTGTGCGAACAGCTGTTTAAAGTACTCATAGAGGAGTCGGGGCTTATTGGAAAGAATAGCTACAGGAGTGTCCTTGCCCATTGAGCCTAGGGGCTCGACGGCGCTTCCGGCCATAGGGCCTATGATTACCCTTAGGTCTTCAAAGGTGTAGCCGAATGCCCTCTGGCGGGTAAGAACTGTTTCATGGTCAATTCCTTCATTTACGGCCTCTTTTCCCGGACCCTCTATATCACTGAGAGCGACCAGATTCTGACTGAGCCAGTCCCTGTAAGGATTTTCCCCGGCGAGACGACTTTTAAGCTCCTCGTCCTCGACTATTCGTCCTTCCATGGTGTCGATCAGAAACATTCTGCCGGGCTGGAGCCTGCCTTTCTTGAGCACCATATGGGCCGGGACATCCAGCACCCCTACCTCTGAGCCCATTATAACCATATCGTCCTTGGTCACGTAATAGCGTGAGGGACGGAGACCGTTTCTATCGAGCACAGCTCCGACTTTATGGCCGTCTGTAAAAGCGATTGAGGCGGGGCCGTCCCAGGGCTCCATGAGACAGCTGTGATATTCATAAAAAGCCCTTCTATCGTCGCTCATGGTCTCGTGGTTGGACCAGGGCTCCGGGATCATCATCATTACCGAGTGCTCTATGGGCCTTCCGGCGAGAGTCAGGAATTCGACACAGTTATCGAAGTTGCCGGAGTCGCTGCCCTCGGGCGCAATTATGGGGAAAATTTTATCGAGGTCTTCCTTGAATAGGTCTGAGGACAGCACGGCCTGGCGGGCGTGCATCCAGTTAATATTGCCCCTTAGCGTGTTTATCTCGCCGTTATGAATAATGTAGTGGTAGGGATGGGAGCGGTCCCAGCTAGGGAAAGTATTGGTGCTGAAGCGGGAATGTACGAGCGCTATGGCAGACTCGATATCGGTATCGCTGAGATCGGGGTAGTATTCCTCTAGCTGCCAAGTGGTCAGCATACCTTTATATACAATTGTCAGATGTGAGAGACTCAGGACGTAAAAATACTCCCCGCCCTTCATCCCGGAGAACCTTATCTCATTCTCGGCCCTTTTTCTTATCACATAGAGCTTGCGCTCAAAAGCCATATCGTCAGCGAGCTCGGGGGCACGGGCGATAAATACCTGCTTTACGACAGGCTCGCATTTCTTGGCCGTATCCCCTAAAGAGGAATTGTCAGTAGGAACCTAGCGCCAGCCTAAAACCGTTTGCCCCTCTTCCCGGGCTATCTTCTCAAAAGCTTCTACAGTTGCTCTTAGATCATCGGCATCCGGGGAGAGAAATATCATTCCCACACCGTATTGACGAGGAGATGGGAGCTCGAATCCCTCCGCCCCGCAGACCTTCTTTAAAAACCCGTGAGGTATCTGTATCAATATACCCGCCCCGTCCCCGGTGTTTTCCTCACACCCACACGCGCCCCGGTGCTGGAGGTTCATGAGCACTGTTATAGCGTTTCGGACAATCTGGTATGATTTCTTTCCCTTTATATTCACGACGAACCCTATACCGCAGGAATCGTGCTCGAATTGAGGGTCGTATAGACCCTGTTTAGGTGGAAATCCAACTGGCTTCATACAAATACCATCCTAAAAAGTTGAAATTTAAATGTTTGTTGTTTGATTCAAGGATTGACTTACAGTTACAGCCGATTAACCCAATATTAATTTAAGATGAAACAGGCTACAAGTCAACACGGAGCACATACTATGCCAACCCACGCCGGTATTATACCATGAATAAGGGGAATACGCATACAGGCGTAAACTTTTCAGCCTCTATAGAGGTTAGTGATAGGGAAACGGCGGTCTTTACCGAATGCCCGGGCTGTGATTTTAATTCCCGGAGGCCCTTGCCGTCGTTTATATTCGTTCCGATCCACCATACTTATCACTCTTTTTACAATCTTCTCTTTAAACCCGAGAGCTACAATCTGAGCGGCGCTGAGGTCGTCTTCTACATAGGCCTTGAGTATCGGGTCCAGTATGTCATACGGGGGTAGGGAATCCGTATCGAGCTGGCCCGGCCTGAGCTCTGCTGAAGGGGGCTTCTCGATAATAGACTGAGGGATTATCTCTTTACCCTTATATTCATTAATAAAGCGCGAGAGTCTGAAAACCATAGTTTTGGGAACATCCTTTATTACAGCAAAACCTCCGGCCATGTCGCCGTAAATAGTACAGTACCCTACACTCATCTCACTCTTATTGCCTGTTGTGAGCACGAGCCACCCGAATTTGTTAGATACCGCCATGAGAATATTCCCTCGTATTCTGGCCTGGAGATTCTCTTCGGTTATATCCTCCCTTGTACCTGAAAAGGTCTTGGAAAGCATATGTATATATGAATTATATGCCTTGGCTATTGGTATCTTTATAAGCTCGATTCCAAGGTTTACCGAGAGCTTATTTGTATCCGTTACGCTGCTTTTGGAGCTGAATTTAGAGGGCATTGAGATACCGACGACATTTTGCTTGCCGAGGGCTTCCACGGCTATGACCGCGACTAATGCAGAGTCGACACCGCCGCTTAGCCCAATTGCGACTTTCTTGAAGCCGTTTTTCGATACGTAATCCTTAGTGCCTAGAACCAAGGCTCTGAAAATCTCCTCTTCCACGCTAAAAAATTCAGTCACTTTGGATTTTACAGAAGATTTTTTGCGACGCCCCGCATTCTTAGCTTTGATCTTAATAACATCTAAGCGTTTTTTGCCAGCTTTAAGATCTCTTTTTCTCTTTAGGCCTTCTTTGCGGGAACGCAGGACGCCCTTTATATTTATATCAGAAATCAAAAGCTCCTCTTTAAAACCCCCTGCCCTGGCCAGAATCTCCCCCCGCTCCCCCACCACAACGCTGTGGCCGTCGAAGACGAGCTCGTCCTGCCCCCCCACCAAGTTGCAGAAAGCGACTACCACCGAATAGGTCCTGGCCCTGGTGACCAGCATTTGCTCACGCGACCCGACCTTGGAGGAATAGTAGGGAGAGGATGAAATATTGATGATAACCTGCGCGTTACCGAGAACGGACTGCTTTCTCGTAGGATCGCCCGGGTACCATATATCTTCACAGATATTCACACCGAATATAAAATTGCCGAGTTTATACACAGGCATTCTCTGACCGGACTTAAAATATCTCTCTTCATCGAATACGCCGTAGTTTGGCAGGTAGTGCTTACGGTACACGTCCACGAGCTCTTGATCGTGAAGGATAGCGGCTGCATTATAGAGGTCGTTTTCCTGCTCAGGATAGCCTAATACGACGGTAATTCCCTTTGTAGCTTTACGTACTTCATCCACGGCACTCAGACTGTCCTGAATAAATTTGGGCTTAAGAAGGAGATCCTCGGGAGGGTAGCCTGTTATTGTGAGCTCGGGGAACGCAAGGACGTCCACACCCGAATCTTTTGCCGAGCGTATATACCTTAAAATCTTTTTCAGGTTGCCCCGGATATCTCCGACCCTGACATTTATCTGCGCTAAAGCGATTCTGACTGTGTCCATGATTGGGTACTGAATAATTATAATACTCTAAGAAATAAAATATCCACAGTCGCTTATAATTAAAACACTTATGCAGATTGCTCGGTATTAAATGAATATCATGACCAGAGGACAATAATAGGACCTGCTCGAAGCCTTATGAAAGGCCTATGGCGATGTGGACTACATTTGCCAGAAAATGAAAGAGGATACTCGCCCAGAGGGTGCCTGTAACTAAATAGAGATAGCCCATAACCAAAGACGGGAAGAAAGTGAGGACGGCCTGAGAGCATACGGACATATTATGGCTTCCGCCAAGACATAACGTTATAAAATGGCCGATTGCAAAGAGCAGGCTTACCACTACAACGCCCTTTAGATCGTTTCCGAGCTTATTCTGTAGGTAGCCTCTGAAAAATACCTCTTCTGGGAGCGCCACGAGAAGGAGTTGTACAAGTACGAAGGTATATGAAAGCATTCTGAACGAAAGAGATTTATTTGTATATAGACCTATCAGCGCTATGGCTCCCGTGTATATGAGGAGCAGAACTATGGACACTATTATCCCGGTAACAACCCCCCTCGAATCCCATCTGAGCCCCGAAGACCCACTTCCCGTAACTATAGGAACGGAAAGCATTAAAAGGGCTGCAAGGGAGGTTACGTAGGGCCAGGGTATAAAGAACTTCATAGCTAGAATAGCTATAATGATTAGTGTGTATATAGATAATGGAATAAGGTATCTGGACTCGAGGAGACGTGTTATCATATGCAGAGCTCGGAACATATTCTCAGACAAACCTAAAAATACTTAAGATGTCCATAGAGGTCAATAAAGCTCGTACAATTCGAGCTTATTAATGAATAAAACTCCCCACAGGTTTACTAAGATACCGAGAATAATTAATAATTTATGATACCACCTGAGCTTGTCAGGAATCCCCTTAAATGTAAGCAAAAGTAGAAACGGATAGAAGTCGAGCGCATAGCGGTAACCGAACTGGGTCCATCCCGTACCGCTCTTTGAAAAGATCAGGAGGGCCGTGGGAATAATTGCCAGCCAGCACGAAAGGGCGAGCCTGTTTCTAATGCCTGCAGCGAAAGCGAATATGAACGCGGGAGTAGTGATAAGAACACTGAGCCCTGCCTTTGAGGGAACAACGTAGGGCCAGCTTTCTATGAAAGCGGGCGGCTGAAGAAGAAAAGTATATAGGTGATAACGCATATAGGAAAGGCTAAAAAGTCCCTGATCGAACCAAGGCGATACCTTGGCCTTTGCCTCTGATATGGTATGCAGGGAATACGCTACATCAAAGGGCGAGCCGAAGCGTAAATAGTTGTATAGGAAGTTAAGGCAGACGAAAACGCCGACCCCTGAGACCATAAGTAAAAGCGGTCTTAATTTGATCCGTTTTAATAGAGAGCCGCCGGTGGATACGGGAAGCCACAAATCCGAGAGCATTACAACAAAAAACGGCAGTGTTAAAATAGTCGGAATCCTGGACCAGTATGAAGCCCCTAAAAGAAGACCGATCACGAACACTCTGCGCTTACCGAACGTCTCGTATATAGCGAGAAGGAGAAAAAAGAGCGAGACTATATGAGCAAAGTACCATACCGATCCGATTGTCGACGTGTACCAGTGAATCGTTCCAAACGCAAAGAGAAGAGTCATCCAAATCTGCTTCTCGATACTCCTGCTCAGTCTTCTCATGAGCAGGAAGACAATTGAAACATTTACGCTGCCCAGAACTATAGACGCGAATACCTGGCTGAAAGACAGCCCCCATACGGCTACGAACGGTACCAAAAGCAAAGCGGGCATCGGAGGATAGATGGCATACGAAAGCCCTTCCTTTATAATAAGCTCTTCAAAATAAAACGGGGTGTCTAGGAGATGAAGCCTGCCGTTGAGTAAAGCGTCTGCCAGGTATATGAAATAGTTAAAGGGGTCGGGTGTGGCAGGCTGTGTTATAAAATATACAATAAACGAAAACAGGAAGAATAGTACTGCCGCAATCGGTACGGAGTTTCTTTTATAGCTCAGATTCGATATATTCATTGTAACCTTCTTATAAAATAACATTATATTCAAGCATGAATTATACGGTCAAGAAGAAATACAGGTGCGATTCGTATGAGAGAGTCCGTGCAAAATGAATTATAAAGACTCCATAAAAGAAATATTACCCGTAATTATCATAACAATATTGGGTACGTACTTTTTTTCCTATGTCTCTTACTTACTGATTCAGAATATGTATCCGGATAGTTCGCTCGATATATGGACAAGCTGGGATACGAGGCACTATTTAACAATCGCTGAGCATGGATACGACTCATCGGCCGATATTAAAAATAACCTGATTGCCTTTTTCCCCCTTTACCCCTACCTCACCAAAGCCCTTACCCTAGTATTTCGGAACTATATGTTGTCTGCCCTTATTATTTCGAATCTGGCGTACGCTGTAGCTGCTTATTTCCTGTATGAGCTGGTGAAGCTTGATTATGACAAGGAGGACGCGTATAGGGCGGTAATATACTTATCCGTTTTTCCGACAGCGTACTTCCTTCACGCAGCGTATACGGAGAGCTTATTCCTAGCGCTTTCCATCGGGAGCTTTTATTTCGCGAGAAAAAAGAGGTGGCGCCTTGCAAGCGTTCTTGGAATGTTTGCAGCGACGACACGCATTACCGGTATCCTGCTTCTTCCGGTTCTCATTGTGGAGTACTTATCACAGAAAGATTATAAGTTAAGTAAGATAAAAATAGACTTTTTGTGGATATGGATAATCGGGCTTGGCCTGGTCTTCTACCTGATTTTAAACTACACGGTGGCGGGAGACCCGTTTTATTTCCTTGAAGTACAACAGGCGAGCTGGTCCAGGAAGCTCGCTCTGCCTTACGAGGGATTGTTAAACGCAATCAGGGGGATGCCTGGGCACACGGCTTCGGGGGCACTCACTGGGGACTGGGCTGATATCATATTTTCAGTGCTGGGGCTTGCAGGCGTTATTTACAGCTTTTTCAGACTTCGTATTTCATACAGCCTGTACGTTCTGCTGATCTGGCTTCTTGTAACTTCGAGTGTGATCTGGCTTAGTATACCGAGGTTTACGCTTACGATGTTCCCACTGATTATTCTCATGGCACTGTTTGGCAGGCGCAGGGGAGTGAATTTTATGATTATATTCCTTTCACTTATCTGCTATGCGCTATTTTTGTCCCAATTTGTAAGGTTCAGGTGGGCTTTTTAATTATGAGTCGAAAGAACTTTCAAGACCTATTAGAAATTCTTCCCATCTTACTTACAGTTATTATCGGCACATTCGTGTTCGGAATTGCGTCACATCTAGTGATAGAAGAAAGATTCCCGGAGCACCTGCTGGATTTGTGGAATACCTGGGACGTTCAGCACTATATAAAAATAGCCAAGTACGGATACGGCGCTTTAACCGTGGACGGGAAAAACCTGCAGATCGTATTCTTTCCTCTTTTCCCGCTTCTCATAAAGTTGTTTTCATATATTTTTCAGAATTATATAGTGTCCGCACTGCTCGTCTCAAACCTGGCCTATGGGGCTGCCGCATATTATCTGTATAAGCTCGTAAAGCTCGACTTTGAAAAGGAAGACGCTTACAGGGCCGTTATCTATTTCTCGGTCTTTCCAACGGCTTATTTCCTGCACACGGCTTATACCGAGAGCTTGTTTCTGGCTCTTACTATTTCAAGTTTCTACTATGCAAGAAACGGGAGGTGGGCTCTTACAGGTGTGCTTGGAATGCTGGCGGCTGCCACGAGAATTACGGGAATACTTCTTGTTCCTGTCCTCATAATAGAGTACTTATCACAGAAAGATTATAAGATAAGGAATATCAGAATAGACATAGTCTGGATAGGTGTAATAGGGCTCGGTTTGCTCGCATTCCTAATAATAAACTACGTAGTAGGCGCAGACCCTTTCTATTTCTTGAAGATACAAAATGAAAACTGGACTAAAAAGCTTGCTATTCCTTATGAAGGGTTAAAAAACGCCTGGAACATTTTTGCCGGAGAGCTAACCCTTAACGTCAACTCTCCCGCAAATAAAATACTCGGGGGTGCTGCTGAGATTATATTCGCATTTATGGGACTGGCTTTGATCATATATAGTTTTTTCAGGCTCCGTTTATCTTATTGCCTATACGCACTGGCTACATGGCTGATTGTGACTTCTACCTGGTTCTGGCTGAGCATACCGAGATACACTCTGGCCATGTTCCCTATCTTTATCGTTCTTTCGTTATTTGGTAGGAGAAAGAATATAAACTATCTGATAATTTTCATATCGATATTGTTCTATGCCCTATTTTTATCTTTATTCGTGAGGTTCAGATGGGCGTTCTGAAAATAAACGTAGCGGATACTCCGTTAATTCCGAATGACGCCGAAAGAACATACTCATGAGCAAGATTCCCCTTTAAAAGATTAAGTGTTAGTATAAATGGCTCCAAGAAAGGGGCTTAAAAAATGGATATAACAATCGTTATCCCGACATACAATGAATCCGAGAATTTACCCATTCTCATAGAGAAAATCGCAGAGGTCCTGGATAACAGCAAGCTACATGGCAGGATAATCGTCGTAGACGACGATTCTCCGGATGAGACCTGGAAGACGGCGCTTGAGCTAAAGAATACATACGAAAACCTCGAAGTTCTCAGGAGACGGGACAAGAGGGGGCTATCGTCTGCGGTACTCGAGGGTTTTGCAATGTCCCGGAGCCCTATACTAGGTGTGATGGATGCGGATTTGAGTCATCCGCCTGAGAAAATACCTGAGCTCGTGGGCCCTATAATAAAAGGGGACGCGGATATTACTATCGGAAGCAGGTACACAGATGAGGGTGGAATAGAGAAATGGCCGATCGGCCGCAAGATCTATTCCAAGATAGCTACCCTCCTTGTGCTCGGGTTAACAGACGTTAAAGACCCTATGTCGGGGTTCTTCTTCCTTCGTAGAGGGGTTATAGAGAACAAGGAATTGAACCCGCTCGGATTTAAAATAGGGCTTGAGATTTTAGTGCGGGGCGAATATGAAAATGTAACTGAGGTGCCTATCTTATTCGGAGACAGGGTATACGGAGATAGTAAGCTCGGCGGGGGAGTCGTGCTTGACTATCTGATCCACATTTCTAATCTATACATATATAAATATATCCTGAGAAAATAAAGGGTATTGCTGATAACAGAAATTAAGTTATGAACGATATATTGAAGGCTGGATCAAACAGAACCACACTGTTAATAGCTGTCGCTATAGCAGTGGTATCGTATGTGATTTATTTTTTTACAAGTAACGGACAACCGACTCAATTCAACAACTTTGTGCTTCTGGCAGACGCTTTTCTCAATGGACAGCTGCACCTGCATGATAATCTCTCATGGATAGAGCTTGCACATTACAACGGGAAGTACTTTATAGTACCTCCGCCTGTACCTGCGATATTAATATTGCCAGTGGTAGCAATAACGGGCCTAGATACCAACCAGACACTTCTATCCTGCTTATTCGGCTCAATCAATGTATCCCTGGCGTTCTTAGCCGCAAGGTGCATAACACGGAGCTTAAAAGTTCAGATCTGGACGACTGCCATGTTCGGTTTCGGAACTATACACTGGTGGGTTGCCGCCAACGGCGGAGTTTGGATGTTTTCGCATACAATATCCGTAACTTTATTGTTTATCGCTATAATTTTGAGCTTCAAGAAAGCACATCCACTGCTGCCGGGATTGGGCTTGGGCGCGGCTTATTGGACCAGGCTTCCGACCCTACTGAGTTTCCCGTTTTTCATAGCAATGTACCTAGACGAGTGGTATAGTAGCGACAGAACAAAGAGCATAATAAAGAGAATAAATCTAAAACCTCTTGTCTTTCTGGGGCTCGGCGTTGGAATCTTCGTAATCTTTAATATGATTTACAACTATGCCAGGTTTGATACGCCGTTTGACGTATCGTACTACTTTATCCCGGGGATTCTGGAGGAATCCTGGTACGCAGAGGGGATATTCGACTTAAGTTACATCCCGCGGCACCTAAAGATCATATTCGGCAGACTCCCAAACTTCTCAAACGAGTTCCCTTATATTACCCCCTCATGGAACGGGCTTGCAATTTGGATTACAACGCCTGCTTTTATTTACGCTTTTTTTGCCGGAATAAGAAACAGGATTGCTATAGGATGTTGGTTATCAATAGTGCTGATAGCTTTTGTGGACTTTTGTCACGGTACCTGGGGCTTTTCACAGTTCGGTTACAGGTTTGCAATGGATTTCTATCCGTTCCTATTCCTCCTAACCGTAAAAGGGATAGGGGATAAGATCCGCTGGCACCACATAGTCCTGATAGTGGCCGGGATATTGGTAAACCTATGGGGGGTTCTCTGGATATATAAATTCGGGTGGGTAGGTTATTGATGAAAGCGCCCCGTGGAGCTATTTTTTAAACACAAGAAACTTATAACCCAGGAAGTTCCAGACCACTACTATAAACACAGAGGCAAGAGCCGAGATATTGGCCCAGAGTACAGAAGATACTCCGCCAATAGGTCCGACGAAATTAACAAGAAAAGAAGCCACGGCTACATTTATAACGAAACCGACACCCGCTACGATGAAAAATTTGAAAAACTGCTTTCCTATCCCTTTGGTCTCACGGCTCTCAAAAGTCCAGAATTTGTTCCAGAGATAACTGTTAGTAACGGCGGCCAGAAACGATAAAGCCTTAAAAACCGAAAACAGGTAACCTTTTTCGACACCGGATAAGAATATAAGAAGGTTGAGCACTCCGAAATCTATCGAGATATTGGACACACCTATAGGAATGAATTTACCGAACTGAAAGAGCGCGTGCCAAAAGTAGCCGAGCCGGGAGGAAACGTATACCCAGAGTGCGACGAGGAGGGGGGTAACTACAAGTGCCGATGGCCAGTACGTGAGGTACGAATGATATACCTCCGGTATTTCCGCTTTGAGCGCATTCAGCATCACCACGGTAAAAACCGATATTATGAGTCCGATAGTAAGCGAGTATATAAAGTCTGATCTTTTCATAGCCCGAGATGCGGAAATCTAAACCGGCCGGGGTGTGTAACTATGCGATTTTAAGGGACGTAGTATATATGTTTATTTCCGATGATGTTATCTCCAGGAATCAAGCCACATATATTGTCCGTGCTTATACCCTTCCATATTAACTGCCGCTGTAATAGGATAAAAATAAAAGAACATTCCCGCCGCCACGAGCAGATACAGGATTACAAGAATTTTTCCGTACTTAGTCTTCATGTTCCAAAGGCGGTCGAGAAAATAGGCGCTTATTATGAGAACGAATACAAAAGCGGGCAGAAAATGGTATATGAAAGTGATCTTCCTGGGAGAGACCGCCCAGGGGAGCCAAAGCGCGAGAACGCTTATAACGGCGAATATGAGAGAAGGATTCTCCTTTCTAATTGCCTGAACCACACCCACTACATAGAACACGCATCCGGTCCACCATATAAAAGGGTTGCCGAGAGCGTAAATATGCGCTCTGATACCCTCCCCCAAATCATCGAAGTGAAGATACATGGGCTTGAGCATAAGCGGCCACTGCCACCATCTGGACTCGTATGGGTGATGAGTTACCACCGAGCCGTGATAGCCGTACATAGCATCCTGAAGCTTCAGGAAGTCAATGAATGAATTGCCGAAATAGAAAAAAGGAATGTAAGTGACAACGTATACAAGTAAAGGCAGCACTCCGAACGCGAGCACCATTCTCGGAATAATATTCGCAACCGATTTGATATAGGAGCGGTCTTTTGAATCCGACTGGCTGACTTCATAATAATAAATAAGAAAAAAGGAGACCCCGGAAAGGAAAATCCATATGTATACGCCGCTCCATTTAATAGACATTGAGGCACCCGCGAATAATCCCGCAAGCATGAGGAACAGGTTCTTTCTGGACTTTGCGTATTTTATTACGAATAGAGACGCCAGGAGCAAAAAATCGACCATAAATATGTCGACCATAGTTATACGGCTTAGAACAAATATGAAGGAATCAAAACTATAGAGTACGGCCGCAATTAAACCCACCCCTTTACTGAAAAAGAGGTTCTCTGCCACAAGGTATATAAGTAGCGCGCCCAAGCCGCCGAATAATGCCTGAAAGAACCGCCAGCCGAAGGTGTTATTGCCCAAGAGCTTTATTCCGATGGCGCTTAATTCCTTACCCAGAGGAGGGTGTGTCCATTCATACGCAAAATCCTCCGGAGGGAAACCCCTATTGTCCCAGGCGTGCTTGTCGCCCTTGGCCATCTCCTGTGCCGTAAATGCATAATATACTTCGTCGAAATAGTAGGTTTTGGGGATTTCCAAACGGTATAATTTGCTGCCCAAGCTGAAAATAACCACAAGAAACAGCAGAATTTCGAATCTGTATTTATATAGTAGTGAATTGGAAGACATTTCTAATTTCCGGAACTAGTATGAGCCGAGAGTCCTTTTGAAGCTCCTTTGTAGCTGAGCGTATTTTTTATAAAATCATAGAATAAGTAGAGGAAAATAAAAAGGTATAACAAAAACATCCCGGGTATAAATAAACCGGCAAGTTCTCCAGGAATCCCCTTGTATAATGTGATCAGCTGTATATAGGAATAGGTCATATTCAAAACGTAAACAAGGGAGACGATAGCATATAAATACCACAATATCCAATGGCGGTATGTGAGCAGTGTGAAGAACACGATCGCAGGGAGGAGATGCCTCTCGTGAGCGCGCGTGATAAACAAAAAGAGAGAGAATATAATGAGAGTAATCGCCTGATATATAAAATACGAAAAATCCTTATCGCGCTCTCCCCGGCTTTTGTAGACTACACGGATAAGGAGAGCCCCGATCACGGCGTAAATAGATGCAAACATCACTGTGCCCCATCTTTTGTAAGATATACCGAGAAATAAATCGCCGTCATTATGCCACATAGCAAAAGAGCCCCAAAAATTAAAAGCGTTTAGTGAGGCATGGGTGTATTGACCATAGGCAGCTGAGAATCTGGCTCTTATCAGTTCCACGGGCCCTGTGAATATATATGAAAATGTATCGAGCTTATCCCATATAAAAGGCAGCGTCAGAAGCGCCGAGGTTATAATGATTGCAAGTACAATTTTGACAGCCGGTATGAATGTTTTTATTGTGAGCTTCTTGTATTCTCTGAACAAGGGCTCAATAGCTATGAGCCCGATTAACGGGAATACCACAATGCTCGGTGGCTTAATCATAAATGCCAGAGCTGCGAATATGCCCGAGAGGATAAAACGCCTACCGAGAACGGTTATTATGGCAAGCAATATGGGTAGGGCGTGAAAAGAATCGACCTGTCCCCAGAATGTTGAGTTCGAGAGTGAAGCGGGATTGAATAGGTAGACGACTGAGGCGATCATAGCGTTTCTGACAGTCGTAATTTGCCTTAGCGCATAGAATATTGAAACGGATATACCGAGATCCGCAAGATTTGCCGGTATTTTAAACAGTATATCTGTTGAAAACGCGGGGAAAGCGGAATTAACTCTGTCGAGCGCCCACAGTACATAGAGATAGCCGGGCATATAATCGCACCAGAATTTGTCGTAAAACTTGCTGAACCCAACCTCTGATATCTGACTTCCCCATATCTTCCATGCCAGGAAGTCGTTCTCATAAGTAAGAAATAATGAGAATATGATCCTCAGAACAAACCCTGCGATCAATATTAGAATAAAACGAATATAGGGATCTTTCAGGTTCGTGTATCTGCCCGGTTTAGCGGAGCTCATTTCTAAGTTTCCATGATTCTTTGAACATTCTTAGTATTACCTTGATATTGGCGCCCGATTGTGTGCCGAATTTCCGGGGAAAGTGGTGTACGGGAAATTCTTTGAGCCTAAACCCCTGGTTTTTTAGCTTAATTAGGAACTCAGCTGTGAAAAGCGCTCCGCCTGAGATAATCGGTCTAACCAAGTGATAAGACTTAGTGGGGAAAACCTTAAAAGCACAGTCCATATCTTTTACTTTCAGCCCGAACATGATATATATGTACATCGCATAAAGCCAAGCATTCAGAGACCGTAACACAGAGTCGGCTCTATCTTCTCTATAGCCGATAAGCACATCACTTTCATTAACTGAGGGCAGCATACGGTCAAGGTCGCTTATGTCGAATTGCCCGTCACTATCCATAAAGAATATGTAATCAAGAGAAGCTTTTTCAAAACCGCTCAGAAGCGCCCCCCCATAACCTCTATTAACTTCGTGGTTAACCAATATGACTGAGGGGTTTCCGGACATAATCTCGCCCACTATGCTCCGGGTATTGTCGCTTGAGCCGTCGTTTACGACTATTACCTCGTAAGTACCGACATTTTTCTCAAGGTATGAAACACACTGATTTACAGTAGCTTCAATATTTTCCTCTTCATTATGAGCAGGAAGAACCGCTGAAAGGGATATATCTGCTCTCATTTTATTCATCCACCATTTGGCTCAAGCCCCCGTCTTTATTTGCCGGACTTGCCTATAGTTATGATATCACACTTTATTTCACTAATCTGAAACTCTATCCGGGAATCCGCCGAGACGTCTTTAAACCAGCATTCCTTTCCACTCGGCCAGATGACTCTAATATCGGCTTTATCGAACTCCCCAAGACCGAAATAAAGGGGAAACATATCCTGTTCGGTGCCGCCCCTGCCCCCTGATACCTCTCTTAACTGAGATCCGCCCGGGGTCGACAGAACTACGCGTGCGCCTATGGCTGAGCGGTTACTCAGCAGCCCGTCACCAACCAGGTGCAGGGTAATAGAGTTATTAGAATTACCCTCGTTTCTCTTGAGCGAGTTCCCGATGTGCCCGTTTAAATATACGTCGAGGAAACCGTCTCTGTCATAATCCCCCCAGGATGCGGCGAATACGTCTATGGGCTTTGCCAGATTTACCTCCGCTGCGGCATCCCGGAACGCACCGTTCCCGAGATTTCTGTAAAGTTTATTGGACGAGGTATGGTTCGTTGTAAAAAGATCAAGCCTGCCGTCTGCATCAAAGTCTATCCATGCACATGTCCTGCCGTCCCCTATATCACGCGTGCCGGTTTCCCATGTTACGTCGGTAAACGTGCCGTCTTTGTTGTTCCTGTAGAGTGCGTTCTTCCTGGCTTTCCCTATGTTAGTTATGTATACATCTAAAAAACCGTCTCCATTATAATCGCCGCTGCACGCTGAAGTGGTATGCCAGTACGGGGCGCCCTCAAGCCCGGAGCTCTCTGAAGCATCCGTAAAAGTGCCGTCACCGTTGTTCTTATAAAATTTATTGTAACCTCCGTTTGCAAGGAATAAGTCCGGCCAGCCGTCGTTATCCGCATCGAAGAAGATGGCCGATAGTCCGTTGTTACGCTTGGTAATGCCGGCAAGTAAAGAGACTTCCTCGAATGTGCCCTCCCCTTTGTTGCGGTAAAGGTAGGAAAGCTGATTGCCGGGGACGAAAAGGTCTAGTAGACCATCACGGTCATAATCTGCCCATATTACATGTCCTGAAGTAGACCCGGTTTTTGTCAAGCCGGCCTCTTGAGAAATATCTATAAATGAGACACCGTCCAGGTTCTTGTAGAGAAGCGGCGGTGAGGCGGCTTTTATAGTGCCGACAGCTAGGTCGAGTAATCCGTCGTTGTCATAATCGGCCCAGGATGCGGTTTTAATTTTATCGTTGGGAAGGCCTGATATATGCCTGACATCGCTAAATTTGACGCCCGAGTCGTTTTGGAATAAGAGTAAATGCCTCCTGGTACTGGCACTAAAAGGCTTTGCCGGTGCGGGCTTCCCACGGCCTCTTCTACCTCGGCGGGGGACTCTGGCACTTCTATCCCTATCGGTATTGGAAATCAGGAGATCCTGCCACCCGTCGCCGTTGTAGTCTCCCCATACCGCGGTTTGTCCAAGCGTGCCGGTACTGAATATACCTACAGAATTTTCCGAGTCGGTAAATACGGGAAGCTCGTCTGATGATTGATCCTGCGCAAAAACTACACAGGACACAGCTAATATAAGATAAAAAATAATCGGGTTTAAAACGAATTGGATCAAGACGCATTAACCTTTCTTTATATCTTCTAAAAGGAGCTCCGCGGCACGTAAACTCAAAGCCTCTATAGTCAAGGAGGGGGCTTCACCCCCGCCAGAGGTGGGGAATACGCTCGCGTCGGTTACTAAGAGATTCGGGATACCGTGATACCTGAGGCTTGAGCCCACAACAGAGTTTTCGGGGTTATTGCCCATGCGACATGTACCAAAGACATGTGTCGCAGCAAAGAGGTCATATGAGTAGGTTTGCTCGACTATCTCCTTTGCACCTGAAGAATCCAATATCTCTTTTGTCTTTTTTTGCATGAAATCGAGACTCTTAAGCTCAGGCTCACCTAGAAATGATTGAATGTTTGCTACGGGGAAACCGAATTCATCCTTTTTCTCTGAATCAAGGGTTACAAACGAATTCTCGTTTGGTAAGAACTCTGATATCCCACCCACGGATATAGCATGACCGAATGTATTTTTCATGCCGTTCGCCAAATCTTCCCCCCAGCCCTTTTTGTAATACCTAAGAGCGTAATTTAAGGGCCCAACGGCACTCCCTACCGTAGGAAACATTCTCAATCCACCGGGAAAACCGCGCTTGGGGTCCGGGGCGTTCCACTCCCATATGATGCCGTCAATGGGTATTCCCCTGTATGAATCCGTACGCTCGGGATGGAAAGCAACAGCTTCATAGAAATTCGTCTCCATGAAATTCTTACCAACAATGCCGCTGTGGTTAAGCTCAGAATTCAACAGTAGTTTCGGGGTCTCGACCGCGCCGCAAGCGACCGCAACGTAGTCAGCCTCTACAAAATGCTCTTTCTTAGCCCGGTCGAAATAAGTTACGCCCTTAACCTTCCCGCTATTTTTATCCACTTCTATTTTCTCTGCGAAAGCGAAGGTTAGAATCTCACAGTTCCCGGTGTCCTCCGCCAGGGGCACGAACGTTACATCGACGCTGCCTTTGTCCTTTCGCGGGCATCCCCAGACGCATCCGTTACAGTAATTACACGGAGGAGCGTCTCTGTAGACCTCAGAGAGTATGGCCAGGGTATTAGGTTCTATATTAATTCCATGTTTTTTGCACCCTTCGTTTATAATTTGACTCGCGTAACTGAGTTTATGCGGTTTAAGCGGATAGGGCTTGGTCCTAGGTCGAAAAGGGACTTTATCCGGCCCGGCTACCCCTATGATGTTCTCTACACTGGTGTAGTAAGGCTCTAAATCCTTGTATTCAATCGGCCAGTCCACTGCGACGTCGAAAAGAGTCTTCATTCGGAAAGCCTTTTCGTTTAAGCGATGATCCTCTCCCTGGTAATGGAGAGTAGTGCCTCCAACACCTGGGACCTGCTGGTACTGGAGGTATTTTCTTTGGCTTGTCTTGTTTATAACGCCAGAGCCCATATTCCAGGACTTGAGCTTCTCGTATTGTGTATCTAAGTCCTGTCCCTTTCCATACGTAACACGTATTTTCTTTCTGTATGGAAAACACTTCGTTTACCAATCAAGCTCATTAAGAGCGTAATCTTTTAGGGGATTGTAGCGGGCGCCCGCTTCCAGCACCAGAACGTTCATTCCGGAAGATGCGAGCCTCCACGCAAACGGAGCCCCGCCGGGGCCCGAACCTATCACTACGCAGTCGTATTTTTTATCTTTAGAAGGCATACCTATAAGCGGTTGATAATATAAATAACCTATTGCTTTATGTCAATTTATAAGTTATACATTTGCCTTTATTCCACTATGTAGAAGAGAGGATTCAATTATGAAGAGGTTATTGGTATTGCTCATTCTGCCGGCTGTGATTGTAGCTGCTTGCGGAGCGCCGGATAAGAGTGAGGATAAAGCTGAGAATAAGACGGTAAACGAATCGAGTAATAAATCTCCAGAGCAGGCACAAACTGCAATAAAAATAGACCCTAAACCCCAAAGAGACAGTAAAGTAGTCGCGAGGGTGAACGGTGTGCCTATCTATCAGGACGAGCTGAAAGGCAGACCCATACAGCATTTGATCACCTAGGAAGTGCTTTATCAAAAAGGGCTTTGGCTTGGGCTCGATGAAAAATATGCTGAGAAGGTGCGGGATTATAAGAAACAACTCATTGTCCACGATTTACAAGCGGACGTACTTGAGAATTTACCTCCAATGAAAGAGGTATCCGATGAGGAAGTTCAGAGTTATTACGATAATAACTCTGAAAAATACACTTTCGTACGTATGCAAGAAGTAGGTTTTGTGGATAAAAATCTGGGTGATGAAATATTACGCAAAATGAAGAGTGGAGAAGACCTGACCGAGATTGTAAATGGTTACGCAGAATCAGGCGCTAATGTCGTGGGCCGTGACCTGGGTTTCAACAGAGCGATGGTAAAAGAATTCGACACCGTGGGACTTGGCTCCGTATCCGATATAATTACAAAGCCGGACGGCTCCTACAGCGTTATTAAGATAGTGGAGATAAAACCTATCCCCCTCCGCCAAACGGAGCGCGCAATCAGGAGTCTTCTTAAAGCAAAGAGAAAAAGTTACGCAAATGACAATTATGCAAATCAAATCATAGAAGAGAACAACATAAAAGTAGAGATTATTGAGAATTAACAGGAGGGTGTAAAAAAGTGCAGGAGTATGTAGAAAAGTGATCGAAAATTCAAGAAGAACATTTATAAAAACACTGACTGCCGGGGTATTGGGCACTGAAGCTATAGCCGGATTGAATACGCACGCTTTTGCCAAAGACAAGACCAGATCACGAGGTATCGAGATTCAAAAAGGATACACGGTTTTCGACCCCAACACACAAAAAACGATGGAAGCGCTTACAGAAGCTCTGCTGCCTGGCTCGGGAGCATTCGGGATTAACGAGAAAATCTTTGACTACGTTAACGGGGACAGGGCAGCTGCCACGTTTTTTGACGCAGGACTGTGGAATATCGATGCTATTTGCAGGCAGAAATTTAAAAAACCTTTCTATGAGCTGACGAATAAAGAAGAGATACTAGCAATAGTAAATCACGTTCACGCCAGAAATAGGAGGTTTTTCGCACAATTCAGATACCTTACTATGAGACTATTCTATGCCGACCCAAAAGTATGGAAAAGCCTTTCATACGACGGCCCTCCGCAGCCGAAAGGTTTTTTGGATTATTCAGAGCCCCCTAAAACACAGAAATAAGCCAACGAATGGTAATATTATCCATTTATACTATGCTCTAAGGTTCGTAAACCGAAAGAAGGCCGAGCGTCTTGTCCACCAGATTATCTATATCAATCCGCTCCTCAAGCTCTTTTAGGTGTCTGCGGTTGGCCCTGGTTCGGGGATTGGGAGACACTATGGAGCAGCAGTCCTTATATGACAAAATAGAGTCCTCGTATGTTCCGATTTGCTTGGCTAGATCCACTATCTCCTGTTTATCATAAGATATAAGAGGCTGAAACAGCGGTAATGAAACCGCAGAAGTAACCTCTGCAATGTTATCCATGGTCTGAGAGGCGACCTGGCCGAGGCTGTCGCCCGTGACAAGGGCTTTACAGCCGTTTTCAAGGGCTAGGCGCTCAGCTACTTTAACCATAAACCTCCTGAATAAAACAAGCTCGTGCCCTTTGGCATTTATCTCTTTAAGCATCTCGGTCTCAAAAAGATAATAAGGGGCTAGGTATAAGACATATTCGTTCTGAAACTTACCTAAGTGACTTAATATTCGGGCCATCTTGGTATCTGTTACATATTCGTTCTCCGGAAAAACATGAAAATGAAGATATTGTACAACGCAGCCTCTTTTCATCATAAGGTATGACGCTACCGGCGAGTCAATGCCACCTGACAGAAGTGAGAGCACTTTGCCACTCACACCAACAGGAAGACCGTTTAAGCCCTGATTTTTCTTAAAATAGACATAAACCTCATCAGCAATCTCTATAAATACACTGAGCTCCGGATTCTTGAGGTCAACCCTCATGCCATGTTCCGAAACCACCTCGCTGCCGATTATTTCAGCTACCTCCACAGACCCGTACGGAAAACCTTTATCCGACCGTTTGACAAATATACCGAAACTCGGTTTACCCCGGGCTCTCTTAGCGACCTCATCTAACGCAACCCTTTTGATCGAGTCCAGATTCTTACCCACTTTAAGGACCTCCGCAAACCAAGAAATCCCGAATATCTCTTCCAGTTTTTCGGAGTTTCCGCCCTCAAGCACAAACCGTCCTCTGAAACGCTTAATCCGGCCTCCCGCAGAAGCTTCTATATTGTCTTTTAACCTAATCTCGAATAAATCTCTATTTCTGCCTTTTAGAGAGAGCTCACCGTAGTGAATTAGCGTTACTTTTTTCATATGCTTTACCGGATTTTATATTTTGTTACGGCCGGTTCCTTTATGAGTGTACAACTTGGAACACAAGGTTTCATCAGCAGCTATAAACCTGATCTTACAATAATATATCAATATAAAAAAACCCGGAAGAGCTAATTTCTAACTCTCCCGGGGCTGATTGCTATTTGTTATCTTAACGTTAAACGAAGAAAGAATAAGAGACGGCAGGACCAAAGGTCCCGCCGTCAATGGTTATTTAAATTAGGGTTATTTCTTTCTTCTTCTCATAGCTCTGATACCGAAGACAAACGCTACAGGTATCAGCGGAATAAGTACGTTGGCGAATGCTGTGCCAAGCTGTACAGGATTTCCGGCTATCGCGCAGCTACTGCTTCCACCACCACCACCACCTGTTGTCGGTATTAACGTTGCCGGGGTGGTCGGCGGTCCTATTGTCGGAGGCGTCGTCGGCGGAGCACTCGTAGGAGGTCCAACGAAGTTGTCGCTGAGAATAAGCGCATCGTCAATTCCAAGCCTGACGAAGCAGAAAGGAGCCTCACCGCAACTCGTAAAGTTCTCTACGTCATTCCAAATATTGACTTGCAGATTAACGAACGCAGCCTGCGGGGTGTAAGCCGGAATATACTCGTCGAAGAAGTTGATGTTAACTACATCAGCTCCAGCAGTACCATCCTGAGCATCAAACTGTCCAGCGAACACGTCCGGTACTATCACGTCTAAGAACGCGTTTTCCGATCCGTCAAGGATACCGTCACAAATGAGCGTTTCAGTGACAGTCTCAAGCTTTCTGAAATTATCAACGAATGCTCCAGTGTTAGCATTAAACGCGCCGTCGTTACAAGCTTCGTTAGCTATCTGACCTGTGATGAACTGAACAGCATAACTACCAGCGCCGCTAATCGACAACTGCTCGTCTGTGGCGAAACCTGAAAGGCCGCCATCAAAAGTGAAGTTGCCAGCAGCCGAAGCTACGTTATACACGACGTTATTGGAACCCAAGACTTCGCAGTCTTTGGAATTGTCTGCATCACTAACGATAAACCCGTTTCCTTGCTCGTTATAACAGGTACAGTCCTCAAAGTTAGGTCCTGTGGTTTCGATAACACAAACGGCCACATAGTTATCACAAGCAGTACCAAACACAGGGACTATGGTGTCCGAAGGCTGCAGCAACGCTACGTCATAAAAAACGGTGTTAGAGCCTGTCGTTACAAAAGTGTTACTTGTAACTACGGTTACGTTTGTCTCAAAGAGACCCTGGTTTGAATTAATAAGCTTTCCGCCCTGGTTAGCTCCTATATCGTCAGCAAGCTCAGGGAACGGGAATCCAGGCGTCGGAGAAAACGCCGTGTTGGTTCCATACCAACCGGACTGGTTTCCGTTAAAAGAGGACGAAGCCGCAAAACCCACGAATACGTCAGAATTGGGATTATCAGCATCAGGCCCTGAAGCAGGCGGAACCACGATATCCGGTGAAATGTTTACATTCGAAACGCCAGCACCGTTACCCTGGTTTACTGTCCATGGGGCAAAATTCGGCCCGTTCTGGAAGCTGCCGTTTTCAATAAGGTTAACTGTTGTAATTTGATCGATGTCGAAACAAACACCCGTTCTGTGATAGGTAGCAAAACCATACATATAGTCTGAGGAGGAAACACTTTTAACAAACGTGTTACCAGCCAGCCAATTGTGCTCTTGCGCCTGACCAGGCGTCGGGCAGTTGTCAACAGCCGTTACAGTCACAAACCCCTCTTTACCCTGAAGATTGTCATCAGATTGGGGCTGACCTTGGTTTGAGACAAGATCGCCAAAGTTATATACGTGGGTATCAAACTCTGTATAGAAATCACAGAAGTCTCTGATTTCAGTACATGTTTCGTCAAATATGTGAACATGAACCCAGGTTCCGGCATCTTCTACATTACCTATAGCGTTGGTTACCTGAAGATACGTGTTCCTCCCGTCTTTCTGAGTCCACCATGAGACGAGCTGTGAACCAACTTCGTTCGTAGGCGTAGGACTGTTGAAAGAGGTGAAGTCTACGTGCTGCCAGTCCATACCACCATGCAGCGGGCCACCAATCAAGCTCTCAACGCTACCTATGAGCGCGCCCGAGAAGTCCGGGAACGGTAAAGCAGGAGCGGAACTTACGTTAGTCTCGAGCCATCCCGAAGTATTTGGTACGGCAGGGCAAAACAGGCCGTCAGTGCCGATTTGGGCCTGAGCCTGGTTCTGAAAACCAAACCCCAGCAAGACAAGCATTATTACAGCTACAAAAGAAAATCTTAACTTGCTTATCATTTATTTATCCTCCTTTTTGAATTTTGTTACGCAATTGTAAGTCATTGTCGTTTACCTTTGTCGTTTTTTATTTTAATTGCTGCCCACTATCGGCTCGAGTGGAATCATAAACTCTCCATCGATACCCGCGGAAAGCCACGAGTCCATAGATCCTGTGCCGTTTCCGTTGTTAAGACCAAGGAACCCAGCAAAGAAAACATCATTTTGCTCAAAATCGAAGGCATTGAAGCCGTTGAACGGTAAGAACAACCAACCAGCGTCGTTGGAAGCGCTCAGCGTGCTGTCGTTGCATATACGGTTGTTCAAGTCAGGCTGCTTACTGTTGGGAATAGAATTGTCTATACCCCTGTTTAAGTTGCTGACTAAAGTTACCGGATCTACTGAGCACTCAAACACCGTCGGGCTGCAAGACGTGCCGTCTTCAAACTCATCGAATACCAAGATCTGAGGGAATGGATCCTCGAACGGATTACCAGACACGTCACCGAAGTGAGTATGAATGCCTGGTCCCGCGGTAACAGTATCGAAGTCAACTTCTTCATAGGTTATGCCGACAACATCAGATAAGCTGGTCCCGTCGACGCTGTTGAAGTTGAGAATAAAATCGACTGTATTGTCGGCAAAGAAGTCTTCTCCCGCCGCGTTAGTTCTGTACTCATATCCACCTGGGCCGTCTAATATACGGAATAGGCCGATCATAGCGAAATCATCACCTGAGACAAGCGATATCGATACAAAACCGTAGCTGTTTGACAGATCCGGATCCGGAGCCGATTCACAAGCAGGGTTAGCGCCAGCGGCGCCGCCGTCGGCTGTACAGTTGCTTACCAAGTTTTCAATATCGTAAACATGCGTATCGCCGCCCGTGTAAACGTCGTCCCAGTTTACCTCTTCGCATACGACAGCAGGTGAGCCAACATTAAATATCTGTACGTGAACGACTATCGTGCTCGTAGACGTATTGGTGAGCTGAAACAGGGTGTCCCTATCTCTGGTATCCCAATAATAAATAAGCCTGTTCACTCCAGTATCCGTCTGGTCAACCAGCGGCAACGTTCCGTTGAAACCAGCCCCCGCCATTGCCTGCATGGGTAAAACCAAAAGAAAAGCAAGCACTAACAAGTACTTTATTTTGGACATAATATCCTGTAGCATTGAACCTTTCCTCCTTGTTATAGTATTGTTGATTATGTTTCCTTTGTTCATAAACATCCTCCTTTTAATTTTCAGGTTTCAGTCAATATCCAGGATTTGCAAGCGTAAGGCAAGCTCCATCTCCCTTAAACTAACATAAAAAGCTCCAAAAGAATACAAACTCATAAACAAACTCACAACTGCACAGAATTACAACATAGAATAAAAGCCTTGTCAAGTCCTTTTATCTTGCGAATATTCAGAACTTGGGGGGCTATGTCGTGTCATGCGCCGCCTCCTTCAAAATTAAAGCAATTACATCATAAATAAAAGCCGATGTCAAGAGTTTTAAGAACGCGAATAAAATTCGATCCGTGCTCGTATTTATGACAAGAAAACTAACCTGTAGGTTGTAATTATAAACATTTTTGAACCTTTTGTACATAGTCCCAAATGAATATTTGTCAGAGAGCCATGATATTCAGGCATCGGCACATATAGGGCGTATGCTCAGAAACCATGTAAGCCTAAGCTCGAACTCGATTTGTCGCGGACCTAAGCTGGCTCAAGAGTATTTAACATCTTTTAGCTTTTCTCACATACCGCCGCTCCCTAACCCGGTGAAGTTATCTATCCCGGCATGCCCGAGCCGCCGCGTTTTCATCCCTCTTTGCGTTCCCTGCTCGGAGTGTACAAAAATCCGCGGAACTGCCAAGCTCATCCCAATACCCTGAAACGGAGCTTAATTGAGTTTATGGACCGCGGGGGCGGAAGCAATATTGGGCGCGCACGTATATATAGCCAATATAGAATATATTATATAAAACAGGAGTATCTCATAATAAATACCCACCCAATATAAAAATCAGTTAAAATTATCTTTTGGATCAAGAGCCTAAGGCGTGTATTTTTGTGAGTGTACGTGTAATTGAAACTCAGGGCAAAAATGTTAACCTAGCCCAATTAATTATGAACCGGCGCATAGAGCCGTAGATTTATTATGTAGATTTATTATAAAGATCCGATCTTACATTTATTATGATGATTAAGGAGAATATATATTGAAGAGATTTACAAGCACATCCAAAAAGCTATCACTCATATTCATAGCCGCCGCATTCGCCTGCATTCTATTCGTATCGCCCTGGCCAGGGAATCTAAAGAATCTGGGCGTACCGGAATCCCAGGCCCAAACAAATAATCTGAATATCACACACGCTGTAATGCAGTATGTAAAACGCTACTACGTCAACCAGGAGAAAATCGACCCGAAAGCTATGCTGATCGAGGGCCTTGGAACGCTCGAAAGAATACACGACCAGATACTCGTAAACTTCCCGAACGGAGATGAGAGCGCGAGCTTCGAAGTCCAGGCAGTAGACGAGAAAGCGAGCTTCGACATGAGCCAGGTGGATGATCTGGATTCCGTTACTAAAACGCTCGAGCAGGTATTCGGATTCATAACTCCCCGAATATCGGATCAGGAACCCAAAATAAAGGATATGGAATACGCGGTATTGGACCAGATGCTTAAATCTCTGGACCAACACTCGGGGATTATTACACCTGACGTGTATAAGGAATTCATGATTGAAACCGAGGGGAGTTTCGGGGGGCTCGGAATCGTGATCGGCATAAGGGACGGCGAGCTTACCGTAATATCTCCTATTGAAGGGACGCCGGCTTACAGGGTGGGGATCAAGCCAAATGATAAAATCGTTCAGATCGGGCACGAATCTACAGTGAATATGTCACTCATTGAAGCGGTAAGCAAGCTCAGAGGCCGTAAGGGTACCGATGTTACTATATTTGTTGACAGGGAGACCTTCCCCAAGCCCAAGGAATTTAAAATCACCAGGGATACGATTAAAATCGAGAGTGTGGAGGCTTTCGAGCTCGATGACGGGATAAGGTATGTGAGGATAAGGGATTTTCAAAAAAACACGCTTGACAGCATAATTGAGGATCTGAACGACTCTCCGAACAGCCCAAGCGGTATGATAGTTGACTTGAGGGGCAACCCCGGAGGACTGCTGGATCAGGCGGAGAGGATCTCGGATCTGTTTTTAACAAGCGGCGTAATAGTCACAACTAAGATAGGGAATTCTGCAAAACGCTATCATGCAAACGACAAGGACCGCCAGTACAAGGGCAAGGTCGTAGTGTTAGTGGATTCGGGCTCGGCGAGCGCATCTGAGATTTTGGCAGGGGCGCTTAAGAACAATGACCGCGCTGTGGTGATAGGAGAGAGGACTTTCGGCAAGGGCTCGGTTCAGCAGATATTCGATATGACTGACGGCTCCGCGCTTAAACTAACAATAGCGCAGTACCTGACTCCGGGAGATATATCCATACAGGATGTGGGCGTGACCCCCGATGTTGTACTACACCCCGCCATCATTACCGAGGACACGGTCGTATTCGACACCACGCCTCCCAAACTCAGGGAAAATGGATGGGGTAAGAAGAATAAGCCCGAGAAGGAGCTAGAAAAACCGGTTTATTCAATCAGATACCTGGAGAGCAATGTTGCTCAGAGCGAAGACGAGGAACCCACCCCCGAGGAGGCTTTGAGCCGCGAAGAAAGACTCGAGAAGCTTGAGAATGATTTCTATGTTTCCCTTGCCAAAGATATTCTTCTCTCCTCAACCTCTCCTACAAGAAAGGACTCCCTGGACAAGATAAAAAATAACATTAACCAAATAACAAAGACCCAGGAAGATAAGATAGTGGATAAATGGCGGATCATGGGGATTGACTGGTCCGCATCTAACACGAATGCCGAGGGCTCGTCCGTATCTGTGAATGTCATGCCGCCGCTTCCCACCGGAAATGCAGGCGAGAAGCTAGATATAACCGTAGAAGTAGAAAACACAGGCCCCGAACCACTCTATAGGCTACACGCCTCAACCAGCTCTAAGAACGCAATATTCGCAGGAAAGGAATTTATATTCGGCAAGCTCACTCCGGGAGAAAAGAAATCCTGGACTACAACGGTCGAGCTGCCTAAATGGTCCCTTACCCGGCAGGACGGAATTACACTCGAATTCGCAGACGCTAATGACTCGAAGATCGGAGACTTTACTTTTAACGCCGAGATAGAAGCGCTGCCGAGACCGGTCTATGCCTTTAATTACGAAATAGTGGATGACGGCAGATTAAACTCCAGCGGTAATGCAAACGGGTTAGCTGAGGCCGGTGAGATGGTTACGCTCCTGCTCAGGGTTAAAAACATAGGCGCCGGGGCTTCAGAGAAAACGGTTTTAACATTAAAAAACGAGTCTGGTGAAGACATATTCCTCGATAAAGGCCGGGTCGAGCTTGAAATGCTTGAGCCCGGGGAAACAAGGGAAGCCGTTTTTTCCTTCCATTTACAAAAGCCCTCGAGCCTCGTAGAGATGAAGCTTCAGATCGCGGACGAGATCTTTAGGGAAGGGATTACGAGTAATGTTTTGATACCGGGGAAGCTAAAGGATACAGAATTCACTCCCGAGAAGTCCGTTGTCACTGTGACGCAGGCAAGCACCCCTATCAGAGGAGGCAGTTATCCGCAAGCCCCCATTATAGCGATCTCTGAAAAGGACGCCGTCTTTAAAACGATAGGAACAAACAGCGATTGGATAAAAATAACGCTCGATGAGAAGCTTTCGGGCTGGATCAACAAAGATAAAGTCCAGCTTGCCGTGAACTCGAACGGCAATAGCAATAACGGAATCAAGCCCTCATATATAGAAACTTTTGAGACCCCGCCGATAATAAGTATCAGCAATCCTCCGCTTTTCACGAACACAGGGACTGTAACCCTTAACGGGGATGTAAACGATAACGACGGAATTGAGCTCATATCGGTCTTCGTCGGAGACGATAAGGTAGCGCTCCTGCCGTCTTCGCAAACCAAGGTGCCCGTATCGCTCGACCTGAAACTGGATGAGGAAGTAAACCTGATCACGATTATTGCCAAAGATTCGAAAGGACTGCTCTCAAAACAGAGCTTTGTAGTCAGAAAAGAGGGCTGACCAAAGGTTCCCGGGCTTGATATTAAAATTCATACTGAGCCGCGTATTCACTGGAATTTTCGTCATAATAGCAGTAGTCACAATTACTTTTTTTCTGTTGAGGGCACTTCCCGGCGGCCCATTTGATACGGAAAAGCAACTCCCGCCCGAAATCCAAAAGAATATAGAGGAGAAGTATAATCTGAACGAGCCCGTATGGAAGCAGTACCTACTATACGTAAGGGGTCTGACAAGCGGGGACTTCGGCCCTTCCTATAAATACATAGACAGATCGGTTAACGATATAATAAAGGAGACTCTGCCGGTTTCAGCAGAGCTCGGGGTTATTGCGCTCTTTGTTTCCATAGCCATAGGGAGCGTGTTCGGAATCTTATCCGCAACAAAGCCCAGCGGCTTTTCGGACTTCCTTTCTGTGTCAGTATCTACCGCCCTCGTCTCAGTACCGAGCTTCGTAGTGGGCGCTATACTCATATACGTGTTTTCCGTAAAGCTAAGGCTTCTTCCCGCGGCGCTCTGGGACAGTCCGAGCCATATAGTGCTTCCCGCACTCACGCTCGCCGCAGGACCGGCGGCCTATCTGGCCCGTTTAATAAGAGCGAGTATGCTCGAGACTTCGGGCGCGCTCTATATCAGAACCGCCCGGGCAAAAGGACTTAGTGAATTCGTCGTAACGACAAGACATATACTGAGAAACGCGCTCATTCCAGTAGTAACCGTACTGGGCCCGATTACGGCTTTTCTGATTACAGGCTCTTTTGTTGTAGAGCACATATTCGCGATACCCGGAATCGGGAGGTTTTTTGTGCTTGCGGTCTCAAACAGGGACTATCCCCTGGTGATGGGGATCACGATTGTGTATACGATAGTTCTGGTATTGGCCAACCTCCTGGTGGACTTGTGCTATGTGCTTCTCGATCCACGGATAAAATTTGACAAGGGCGGGATATAGCGGATGAGAAACATAAAGCTCTTAATAGAGTACGACGGCTCCGGGTACCACGGGTGGCAACGCCAGCCCGACGGCCCTACGATCCAGGAAACGATCGAGAACTCGCTTAGTAAAATTACGGGAGAGAATATCTCGCTTCACGGTTCAGGCAGAACGGACTCCGGTGTGCACGCGCTCGGGCAGGTGGCTAATTTTAATACGGAGTGCAGAGTAAGGGCTGAGGAATTTCAAAAGGGGCTGAATTCGTTACTACCGAAGGACATAGTAATACTAGGCGCGGAGGAAGCAGCGCCAGAATTCCATGCGCAGTTTTCCTCTAAGAGCAAGGTTTATATATATAAGATATTAAACCGCCCATATAGATCGGCACTTTTAAGAAAAAGGGTGTGGCACGTTCCTTATAGACTCGCACCGGGCGCTATGAGCGAGGCCGCGCGTGAGCTAGTCGGCGAGCACGACTTCAGCGCTTTCGCTCAGGCCGGCGCTGAGGTGAAAAGCACGGTGAGAACAGTAACCTCGGCGGAACTCAAAAATAGTGGGGAGGATATTATCGAATTTACCGTAGAGGCGGAGGGCTTTCTGAAACGGATGGTAAGGCTAATCGCAGGGACTCTCGTACAGGTCGGAAAGGGGAGGCTAAGCCCCGGGGAATTTGCCGATATATTGAATTCAGGGGAAAAGAACAAGTTCGTTTTAGCGGCGCCGCCCTTTGGCTTATACCTTAAAGAGGTTAGGTACTAAAACGGTATTGCCGCAGCCGCTTCGATCCTTCGCAATGAAGGGTTTTATTCCACCTCCCACCCCCCTACACACTAACCTTCCCCCTTAAACGGGGAAGGGGAAAAAGACAAATACGAGATTCTGAAACAAGTTCAAAACGACCAATTGATCTCCTTTCCTAAAAGTGCGGAATTAATATATCGAAAGGGAGCCTGGGTCTCATTATTTGTTTAGTAGACATAATGTAGTTAGGTTTTAATATTATTCACAGTTCCGATGTGAAGCAGGGCATAATTCAGATAGTGCGTCCGAGACATAAAAAATCAGGGGTGAAGAAATGAAATACGTGAGATTCAGCAATAACAGCTCAAACGCAAGATACGGAGTTCTGAAAGGAGACACGATCAAGGAGATTGAGGGGGATATCTTCGGTAAACACGCAGTCACGGACAAAACCTACATAAGAAACGAGGTGAAGATACTGCCGCCCTGCGAGCCTACAAAAATAGTGGGTGTAGGCCTTAACTACAGTGAACATGCCGAGGAAATGGGAAGTGAGCTGCCCGAAGAGCCCCGGATCTTTTTAAAGCCACACACAGCGGTTATAGCGGACGGAGAGAATATCAAGTATCCGGATTATATGTCCCGGAGGGTCGATTTTGAGGGAGAGCTCGGTGTAGTCATAGGAAAGAGAACAAGTCACGTAAGTATGGAGGAGGCCCTGGAGTATGTGTTTGGGTATACGTGCGTGAACGATGTTACGGCCCGAGAGCTCCAGAAAAAGGACATACAGTTTACAAGAGCCAAGGGGTTTGACACTTTCGCTCCTGTGGGACCCGTGATTGAAACAGAGCTTGACCCTGACAAGCTTGAAATATCGACCTATTTAAACGGCGAATTAAAACAGCACTCTAATACATCTCACTTGATTTTCGGCGTTCCACATCTTGTGAGCTTTATCTCTCAGGTGATGACGCTCCTGCCCGGAGATGTTATCTCAACTGGAACACCCAAAGGGGTAGCGCCGATGAAAAAAGGGGACCGGGTTCAAGTGAAGTTAGAGGGAATAGGGACTTTGACAAATTATGTGGAGTAAGAAAACAGTATGGCCTCATTAAGAATCCCGCTTAAGAGGTGCAGGTGAATTACTGATTTATAATGGACCGGGCTTCTTTAAGCGCCTCTCCCTGTAGGCCCTTTTTAATAGCCTTCTCAGCCTGAGCTTTGGCTTGCGTTATCTTCCCTAGTTTCGCGTACGTCTTTGCAAGCTTGAGATGAGTCTCCGGTATCGCACCTTTTAACGCAGCCGCCGTCTCTAAATACCCCTCGGCGATCTTGTAGAATTCGGGGTTTTCATCCATATCGCCCTTTATAAGATAGATACTCCCGAGCAAGTAATACGCAGAGGAGCTACGGGGGTTCAGCTCGGTTACTTTGATCAGATATTTCTCGGCGCTCTCCGGATCGTTTTTCTTAAGGGAAATCAGCCCCATATTAAAATTATATTTCTCCTCGTACCCGGGATTTAGTGACACTGCCGCTCTGAATGATCTCCCGGCTTTCTCAAAATCACCTCTGTTTACATAGAGCTCCCCGAGCTTCTCTGCCGCAAGAGCCTTCGTCTCTTTATTACCATAGGTATCCGGACCGAGAGCCTCCGTGTACTGGGCTATGGCTTCATCAACCCTCTCCGCCGCAATAAGAGAGCTTGCGTAGTTCATTTTAGGGACGATTTCTCTCGGCGACTTCGAGACTGCAAATTTCCACAGGCTGAGCTCGTTATTCCAAACGGCCTGCCCCCTGAGCGTAAGCAATAGAAAAGATAAACAAAGAATAGCTCCGCATAGATAGGCGAGCTTAACCCGGCCGAGCTTTTTCCCTGCTTGGATTATTACGTAACCCGCAAGGAGACAAAACCCTGCCGAAGGAATGTAGAGGAACCTTTCGGCGAACCTGGTTATTGCTAGAGGGAATATTGAAATCATAACCGCCGGGCTGAGTGTAACGAATATCCAGAGCACGGAGAACCCCGTGACGTTCTCTTTTCTCCTGACTGAGAGAACGGCGATTATTATGAGCGCCGTAATAACTAAGATCGAAGCCGTAGTATAAAGGAGGTCTCCGCCTGGAATCGTCCCTATAAAGGGGTTAATGTCGAAAGGGAAGACAAGCTTCTTAAGATAGAACAGGTATGAGTTTAAAAAGACTGTTACGACTTCCCATACCTGAGCTGTGGTACCTGAGCTCAGATATTCTCTATTCCCAAGCATCTGCATAAAGCCCATATGGTTTTTGGACCTTAAATAGAGATAGGAAATAACAACAAGCCCGAGTATCAGGTATTTAAACAAATTAATACGGCTCTTAAATCTACGGCTGATCAAATCGAACCCGACTATAAGGATTGGAAATGTAAGGGCGACTTCTTTGGATAGAAACGACAGATAAAAACTAAAAGCCGCCGGTACGACGTAGATAAAGCGCCTGTAAGACAGTATGTACAAAATAAACGTCAGGAATATGAATACAGCTGCAAGCATATCGCCCCTTGCAGAGATAAAGGAAACGGACTCTACGTGAAGGGGGTAAAGCGCAAAGAGCATGGAGGATAGAAACGCCACTGGATACCTGGGGGCGACGTTGAATTCCTTTAGAACGAGCAGGAACAGGAAATATAGCAGTATTGTAGACAGGGAATGCAAAATAATATTTGTCAGGTGAAAACCAAATGGAGAATCGCCCCAGAGCTTTGCATCCAGTATGAGGGATTGTCTGTGAACAGGCCTGTAATATTTCTTTGTCTTCCCGTTTATATGGCCTTGCTTCCCTCTGTTAATTTTTATAACTTTATTTTTTCTTTCTTTCTTTCGCTTACCTGAGGAATTAATTCCTCGCTTTTGCTCTCTCTTTAAAGACCTCCTTAGAGTGCGCTTTTCCCGTCTCTTTGCCCTCCTCTCTGCCCGGCTGCGCCCGGGGGGAATTAAGGATTTAATACTAAATTTTGCCGTCTGGAGCCGGTTGATGCGTTTTTTAATAAAGCTTAAATCGTCCCAGACGAAGTCGCTTGAGAGAGAAGGGATAAATACCGCAAAAGAGACCAGGAAGAGAAGGACTGACACAAAGGCGCTGTTATTAAAGAGGCTCTTAACTAGATACAAAGGACCTCTCTTGACTACATGCGAGCTCTCGTTCTCTGTACTGTTCATATCGAGTGTTTCATGCCGGACAAGTTAAATATTGTGTGGATAATTTATCCGCTCTTAGAGCCTAATACCAATTAAAATTTGGACAGGATTGGAATTAGCTTGAGTTTAGCTAATCGGTATTGAAGCCCAAATATTTTACAAGCAGTACGCGGTGGGTACAATACGGGACTTTAATAATAGACGAAAAGGAGATTTAAATTGCCTAAAGTATTGGTGCTGCCGGGTGACGGAATAGGGGTTGAAGTTACGGAGGTGAGCCTTAAATTACTTAAAATTGTGGGCGAGAAGCACGGGATAGAATTCGAATTCGAGAAAGCTCACTTCGGGGGCTCTTCTCTCGACGCTCACGGGGTACCGGTTACCGAAGAAGTGCTTGAGAAGGCAAAATCTTCAGACGCAGTTTTAATGGGCGCCGTAGGGGGCCCGAAATGGGAATCTAATGAGCACGAGATGAAGCCCGAGAGCGGGCTTCTCGCGCTTAGAAAGGAGCTTGACGCTTTTGCGAACCTGAGACCGGCCGTGGTGTACTCCGCCCTGGCCGACGCATCGAGCCTCAAGAGAGAAATCGTAGAGGGTACGGACATTATGGTAGTGAGGGAGCTTACGGGGGGTATATATTTTGGAAAACCAAGGGGTATTGAAGACATACCGGAAGGCGGTCAGAAGGCATACAACACACTTGTATACAGTACGCAAGAGGTAGAGAGGATCGCCAGGGTCGCGTTCGGAATTGCAAGAAAGAGAAAAGGGAGACTGACATCTATTGATAAGTCCAATGTGCTCGAGGTAATGGCGCTCTGGAGAGACGCCGTAAGCAGGGTTCAGGAAAGTGAATATCCCGACGTCGAGCTTGACCACCTTTATGTGGATAACGCGGCGATGCAGCTCATTAGAAGACCAAAGAGCTTTGATGTAATACTCGCCGGAAACTTGTTCGGAGATATTATCAGCGACGAGGCGGCTCAGCTTACAGGATCGCTCGGGATGCTCCCTTCTGCGAGCATAGGAAAAGGGGCGATTTACGAACCCGTTCACGGGAGCGCCCCCGACATAGCGGGGCAGGACATTGCAAACCCTATAGCATCGGTTCTGACATCGGCTATGATGCTCAAATACTCACTGAACGAGGAGGATGCGGCAAAGGAGCTTGAGCGGGCGGTCGAAGTGGTGCTGGAGAAGGGTTACAGAACAGCCGACATATACCAAGAGGGCACAAAAAAAGTCGGGTGTGAGGAAATGGGCGGTCTGCTTATGGCACAAATTAGTAACTAGCCTGAATACGATATGATCTATATTTACGATACTATATTCGCGTGACTAAACACACACTCGACGGTATAAAAGGAATCTATAAATCACTAGAAAAGAGCGCATCGTTTCGCTCACTCCTTAAAAAGGCCGTGTCCGGGGACCGGAGTATAACCGTTACAGGCTTAAACGGACCCTCCAAGCACTACCTTGTAAGCGCTCTTACACGTAAGATTAAACACCCTGTGCTTTTCGTATCTCCGACAAGGGAAAGTGCGCTCAGGGCACGGAGGGACTTAAGTTACTTTCTCGGGGCTAAGCCAGGGTTACTGCTAAAGAAAAATCTGGACACGAGAACTTCTCTATTTGCTTCGGACGCGGAATTCTATACGGAAAGAATAGGTTTACTCCACAGCCTTACACAGGGGAATCTTGTAATCGCTGAGCCCGGGTGTCTGTTTGAGACATTTATGCCCAGAGATGCCTATAACGAATCCCTGATAAATATTTCAAAAGGCGACTCAATACTAAGAGACCAGTTTATATCGAAGCTAAGGTCCCTTGGCTACAGGGAGACCGAGTTTGTCCAGCAGACGGGGGAAATCGGGATAAGGGGCTCGATCGTGGATATCTTCAGCCCCGGCCGTGACAACCCGCTGAGAATAGAGTTTTTGGGGGATGAAATCGGCTCCATAAGAGTATTCGGCTCAGAAGACCAAAAATCCAAAGAAAAAATAGGGAAGGCGCTCGTTCTTCCGGCGAGTGAAATTATAATGACCCCCGGAGTTATCGGAGGGACTATAAAATATCTTAAAATTAAAGCCGGGGCGAACGAGGTAACCGCCAGAAACAAGCTCTCGGTAATAGAAGAGATTGAGCGCGGAGACAGGTTCTTAAACATTGAGTGGCTCCTACCCGCATTTTACAAAAAATTGAGTACGTTATGGGACTACTTAGCAGAAAATACTGTCGTCGTTTACGATGAGCCGCTCGAGATATCGAGCGCCCTGGGATCATTCGAGGCTTCCCTGCCCGATACGGGCGCGCTGCTGAAAAAATACCTAAAAATATGGCCTGACACCACTGAGCTATATCTTACAAAGAGAGAAGTAGAGGGGTATATATCGGACTGCAGGAGTATTAACCTGAGCGCGCTCGATGTAGGCGGGGACACACATAATGCGGTAAGGTTTCAAACAGAGCCCGTATCACTCAAAACCGGCATAGAAGCGGAATCTCCTGTAGACGCGCTTATTGAAGAATATACGGAGTGTAAAAAAGAAGGGATCTCACTTCAACTAAGTTTTAATACAGAGAACGAAACGGAAAAAATAAAAGCTCTCTTAAAAGACAGGGGAATTGAGGATTTGGATATTCGCACGGGAGGGCTTTCGGGCAGTTTCAGATTCCCTGAAGCAAAGCTTGAAATACTATCAGAAAAGGACATATTCGGTGAAAAACGCAGAAGGACCTCGTATAAAGCCTCAAGAGACGCCCCTTCTGCGTTTATTACATCGTTCAGCGACCTCAAGCCGGGCGACTACATAGTGCATGTGGACTTCGGTATCGGCATATTCAGAAACCTGAAAAGGCTTAAAATCGGGGAAGTTGAAGGGGATTTTATTCAGTGCGAGTACTCTGGAGGCGACAAGATATATGTGCCGATTGACAAGATCAAGCTGGTGCAGCGCTACGTCGGGGACGGGAAGCCCGCTAAGGTCGATAAGCTGGGGCAGAAAAGCTGGGGCAAAAGAGTAAGGAAGGTAAGAAGGGCTGTCGAGTCTGTAGCCAGAGAGCTTTTGATGCTCTATGCCCGGAGAAAAGCAGTGAAGGGATTTGAGTTTTCACCAAGGGACGAGATGTTTTCAGAGTTTGAGCTCGGGTTCCCGTATGAGGAGACACCTGACCAAGAGGCTGCAATTGAAGACGTTTTGTCCGATATGGAGAAACCCTCTCCTATGGACAGACTGATCTGCGGCGACGTGGGTTTCGGCAAAACGGAAGTAGCTCTAAGAGCGGCATTCAGGGCAGCGGCAGACGGAAAGCAAGTAGCGTTCCTGGTCCCTACCACTCTTCTTGCACATCAGCACTACAAGACTTCACTCGACAGACTCTCGGGTTATGCGGTTACCGTGGACGTGCTTTCACGGTTTCGCACGGCAAAGGAGGAGAAGAACATACTATCTGACTTGGGAGAAGGAAAGCTGGACATAATAATCGGAACACATAAGCTCCTCAGTGATAAAATCGCGTTCAAAGACCTGGGACTCGTAATAGTAGACGAAGAGCACCGCTTCGGCGTCACTCAAAAAGAAAAGCTAAAGAAATTAAAGGAAGCCGTAGACACTGTTTCTATGAGCGCAACCCCGATTCCCAGGACGCTTCAGCTCTCACTTGCGAAGATACGGGACATAAGCCTTATAAATACTCCGCCTCTCGGAAGGCAATCTATAGAAACATACGTTCATCACAGAGAGCATAAGATCGTAACCGACGCTATTACAAGAGAGCTTGCGCGCGGCGGCAGCGTATTTTTCATACATAACCGTATTCAGGATATTTACCGCGTAGCCGAGAGATTGAGCAAGCTCGTGCCCGAGGCAAGGATTGAAGTCTCGCACGGGCGTATGAGAGAGAGGCAGCTCGAAGAGGCGATCTCGAGGTTCATACGCGCCGAGGCGGATATACTGGTGACCACCGCGATTGTGGAATCGGGACTGGACATACCAAGAGCCAACACGATTATTATTGACGACGCCCACACGTTCGGGCTTGCGGACTTGTATCAGCTCAGAGGAAGGGTGGGACGCTCCGAGAGAAAGGCTTATGCGTATTTACTCATACCGGGGACGGGCACTATTACCCAGGACGCAAGGAGGAGACTAAAAGCGATCTCCCAGCTCAAAGAACTGGGCTCGGGGTACAGGCTCGCTCTTACCGATTTGGAAATACGGGGAGCCGGGCACCTGTTCGGAAACGAGCAGTCGGGCCATATAGCTGAGGTAGGACTCGAGCTTTATCTGGATATGCTCGAAGGCGCGGTCAGGAGACTCGAAGGTAAGGTGGACCGGGAAGATGTGGAGCCCGACATATCCGTGAGCTTGCCCGCTTTCATACCTGACGACTATATACCAAGCGACAGTGAGAGGCTGCTATTCTATAAGAGATTGTCGGCAAGTGCCACTAATAAGGGGTTGAGCGCCCTTAAAACCGAGCTTAAAGACCGGTTCGGAAAAACCCCGAAACAGGTATCTAATCTTATAGAGCTGATAGAGCTTAAGATATATATGAAGAAGCTCGGCGTAGAGAAAGCCGAGATCGGGAAAAGGAAAGTTTCCATTAAATTCCTGGCAGACTCGGGGCTTTACAAAGCGTTCCCCCCCGAAGGTAAAATGGAGATCTATCTTGAAAACGAGGCGTCAATCGCTGAAATCAGGAAGATATTGCAAAATGCTAAGGGCAAGAAAAATAAGCGTAAAACATAATTTATAAGGGTAATAATTTTGGATTAATAAATGAATATGCTGGAAGTTATCCGACTATCCCTTATAATTATTGGATACTGAAATGCAAAACCGGAAAATCGAGATTTATTTAATCGGGAGATACATAATAATGAAAAGAATGCCGGCACTAATCGCTAAAACCTTTGCACTGATTCTGGTCGTTTCATTTTCACTGCAAACCGCTACGGCACAGGAAACGGTGGATAGGGTCATTGCAGTAGTAAACGACGATGTTATTACATTATCGGAACTGACGGAAATGGCTCTTAGCCTGAACCCGACCTCGACACAGTCTTTAAGCGACAGGGAGCTACTGGATAAAATGATCGAGCAGAAGCTTTTTGAGCAGGAAGCTGAAAAACGGGGTATAACGGTTTCAGAGGCGGAGCTCGATGCAAGTATTGAAGGGGTCAAGCAAAGATACAACCTGAACGACGAGCAGATGGCCGAGGTGCTTAAAAAACAGGGACTAACCCCAGAGGCCTTCAGGGAGCAGTGGAGGGCACAGACTTTAGGTAACAAGCTCCTTGAGTCGCAGCTCAAGAATAAAATCGTTGTGACCGATGATGAAATAAAACAATACTACGAACGAAACTATCTGGGCAGCGGCTCAAACGGCGCGGCGCTGGAGGAGGAGAAGGTAAGGATAGCGCATATAATGATATCGTATAAAACGCAGGACGCCGCACAGGTAGCTAAGCAAGTAGCCGACTTGGCAAAATCGGGTGAAGATTTTGAGAACTTGGCCGAGAAGTTCTCAGACGACGAATCATCGGCTGATAACGGGGGGGACCTGGGGTATTTTAAAAAAGGTGATTTAATAGATAGTATGGAGTACGCTGTAGTCGCAACCCCGGTCGGCGGTATTACAGGCCCGGTTGAGTCTCCCGCAGGATATCACATAATCAAGGTATTAGAGAGATCCGAGCCTGATTACGACACCGGCTCTGACGCCGAGCTTGTCACAATAGAGGATGCCACCAAAAATGAAATCAGAGAAACTCTGATGAGAGAAAAAGCCCAGGACCAGATGAAGACCTGGCTTGAAAGTATAAGGGAAAACGCTTATATAGAGAATAAATATTAGTACTCCTTATCTATACTCAAACTCCTCTGCTTTACCATCACTTACTCAGGCGTAAGCCTTAAAATCATATCCCGGTGGCTCGGGTACAAATCAAGGAGCGTTTGCCTATCTGCGAGCTCGTGGTCCGAGAAGTCAAAACCCGGAGCGACCGTGGTGCCCATAAGGGCAAAGCTTCCTCCTTCGAGTAAATATGCGCCCTGCCACACGCCTGCAGGCACTACTACCTGAACATACTGACCTACCTGAAGGTCTTGTCCCAGAAAAAGCACCTTACCGCTCCCCTCAGGGTAGAGCTGAACCATTTGAACAGGGTCCCCAAGATAAAAGTGAAAAATCTCATCGGTATTGACCCTGTGCATATAGGACTGGGTATCGCGTGTTAGGAGATAAAATATTGCCGTGCTGTGAGCTTTGTCCGAGCCGTAGCGCTCGTGGAGAGAGGAGCTGTCTATAAGCTCGCTCGAGCGGTAAGTCTCTGTATAGTACCCTCCTTCTTCGGGGAGGAGCTCCATATTGTATAGCTTGATAATCTTCTCTGCAGTTAGCATCCGGGCCTCCGAAACTACGGATTAATTATATTAACCTCATTTCGGATAATTGAAAAAAATTGCCTCTTGAACAAGCGCGAAACGTGATTAGTTTTTAAGTGTAACAATAAAATATGACAATAGGAGGTATTAACAAATGAGACTTAAAGTTTGGGAACCGTTTAGAAGCTTTAAACCCTTTTACGGAGATTTAGAAAGATGGTTTGATGACGCTCCGGGAAAGTTTGAAGAAAGGGGTTGGCATCCGAACGTCGACGTTTATGAGACCGAGGGGAGTTACGTGCTTAAGGCAGACCTTCCCGGCATCAATAAAGAAGACATCAAAATCGATGTGAACGACAATGCCCTTACGTTTAAAGGGGAAAAGAAGTTTGAAGAAAAGACGGAGAAAGATAATTACGTGAGAGTAGAACGAAGCTACGGAAACTTTACAAGAAGCTTCACGTTATCCGAAGACGTCGATCCGGAGAACATCAAAGCAAGCTACAAAGACGGCGTATTGGAAATTACACTCGCAAAGAAAGAAGAGGCTAAGCCAAAAGAAATCAACATAGAGGTTAACTAAAGCTCCATGAGCGGCCCCGGAAGGAGCCGCTCATTTTTTTCCACTCTGAAATTATGAACCTATATCCCAAGCTCTTCTCTGAGCACACGGTCTATGGGTTTATTCTTATTCCAGTAATCGGTAATCAGGGTTTTATCTGCCGTCGCTCTCGTTGTAAGAACGCGCGCGTTCTCACCAAATCCGCTTTTGTATGTTTCCTCCCATGAGACTATTTCATAGGGAAAATCTTTTTTAAAGGTAACGAGCATCGAGCGGTTAGCTTCAGGATAGTAAATCTTATAGTCCCTGAGCGAAGAAGGATCCTCCGTATTCCTGCCGAGAGAAGCTTCCGCATTCTCGACAGCGAGTTCGTGATGGGTAAGCCGGGAGGCCATAGCGTCAGGGATTATTTTTATCTTCCCCACAGGGAGGCTATCAGGGTCTATTCTGATGCGAGTCCAGAGCTCATCCTCCAGGAACACATTATCGAGATTAAATGTTCTGTCTCCGTCAGACTCGAAATACGAAAAACTTTCAACTTGATATTCACCGTCCCTCAGATTTAATTGACTGAAGGTATTGCCGCACCATTCCTGTGAGGATGAGGATAACTTGAGCGTATTGGGGTATTGGGTTATATCAACGGGGGTAAAAACCGAATCCATTATCGAGTAACGGTATATGCCGGTATCGAACTTTTTTATCTTGTTTAGCTTCAGTATTCTAACTTTATCATTTCCTGCTTGTCCAGGCCGATCCAACTTTACCTGCTTTTGCTTTGAAAAGTCCTCGGTAACAAATACCAGGACAGAATAGCCGCTATGGAGCTCTCCGTAGCGTGCCTGCTCGAGCTTGAAGCTTGTAATTTCGGCCTTCCCGGAGTTCCAGTAGCTTTTAAATTCAGGGGAGTCCGCGGTAACCCGCTTTGACTGAGACTGCCCGTACGCCTCAGAAATTATGAAAAGAGGGGATATCAGTAGAAAAAACACAGAAATCCATAATATAGCTCTTGTATTCATTTATGCAGCGCCTCCTGTTTTATGAGTAAAAGTGTAGCACGAGAATATTAATTGTACCCACAGAAAATTTAGATGATAAACGAGGGAGTAAGATGCGGGACAGGATTAAAATAAAGACCGAGACAGTTGCAAAATAAAGACAAGGGCAAGCCAGTGAAAACGGATTTCACCAACTCGCCCTATGGAGGATGATGGCAAAATCATATTATCTAACAATAAAAATGCGTTATCAGCGAAATCAATATCTAGGCGGAATCGATCAGCACCAATTCAACCATCACCCGGCACTAACTATAAACCTAATGTGGGAAATAATACAGTGGACTTAGGTATTGATTTTACTTCATACTTTTTACTTATGCCGATAAAACACTAATGCTTATGCATTAAGACTAAAGTTAACATTACCTGGTGCGGAGTAAGAGGAACAAATAAGATCGTTATTTACTATACACTATTGAATAAACATACACCAAAAACTTATGGTAATTTTATATGCCCGAGAGGATTCATAATAGAATGAATAAGGTTATAGAAAACTGGGTGCATATTCCAGGAGTGCACTGCGGCTCGGTCGCGCTAAGGGACGTGGTAACGTTTAAGGGCTACCCTTGGTCGGAACCCATGTGTTTCGGTATTGGCGGGGGACTGGGGTTTTACTACGCCAAAAGTGAGGGCCTGAGCCCTACGCGAATGATATTCATGAGGGGTCCGGATATGGAGCCTTCGTTTCTGAGCCTTGCGGATAAGCCTACCACCTGGAGACACGGGGGTAAGGACACGGTCGAGATTATAAAAAAATTTATAGACAAAGACGTTCCAGTCATTATTCAGACCGACATTTACTATCTGGACTATTATGAATCCTCCACGCATTTTCCGGGGCATGTGGTATCGGTATGGGGATACGATGACGAGAAAGAAAAGATGTATGTAGCAGACAACCATTTCGAGGAGCTGAGAGAAGTAGGCTATGGAGAGTTCATGGAAGCAATGGGTTCGAGTGAGCGGTCTAACCCTCTTGATTACAACTATATTGAAGTAAACCCCAAGAAGCTCAGGGGGCTTAAGGAGCTCATCCCCGAAGCTATACGCGAGAACGCCAGAAAAATGCTTGAGGGTGTAACCGGGGGACGCGGGGAGTCCGGTGTTAGGCTCATAAAATCGTGGGCTGAGGACCTGCCGAATTGGAGCGACGCACGGGACTGGAAATGGTGCGCCAGGTTCGGGTATCAGGTGATTAAGAAAAGGGGCGTCGGGGGGGCTGGATTCAGGTGGATATACAGAGATTTTCTGAGAGAAGCGGAGGGGACAGTACCATCTATCGGAGATTTGAATCTAGCTTATGATATGGACGAGATCGGCGACAAATGGAGCGCCATCGCAGACCTTTTGAAAGACATAAGCATAAAGGACTCTCCCGATGAAGCCCTATTACTTAAAGCATCTGACAGAGCGCTTGAGATATGGGAAATGGAGAGAGGGTTCTATGAAAAAGCGCTAAGGGTAATTGATCTATGAAGCTACTGCTATTCGATATAGACGGAACGCTTCTTGCCACTAACGGAGCAGGCTCAAGAGCTGCAAGCAGAGCATTCGAAAGGATGCACGGTATTAAGGATGCTATGGACAAGATCGATGCCGCAGGAAAAACAGACCCTCTTATTATAAAAGAGTTATACCGAAACGAGCTCAAAAGGGTCCACACTCAAGATGAGGCAGAGGAGCTTTACAGGCATTATACGATATACCTGAGGGAAGAGGTGACATCCGGGGAGATTACTGTCATGCCCGGAGTCAGAGAGCTCCTTAACAGACTTTCAAATAGAGACGACATAGCACTGGGATTGGCCACGGGTAACATCCAAGAGGGAGCATATATCAAACTCACACATGCAAGTCTAGAAGCGCACTTTTGTTTCGGGGGTTACGGCTCAGACTCTGAGATTAGAGAGCGGCTTGTAAGACGGGCCATAGAAAGGGCGCTCTCGCTTATGAACCACACAGGAGGTTTTGTGGAGACATATGTGATAGGTGACACACCGTTTGACATAATTCACGGAAGGGCTGCGGGCGCGCGCACAGTAGCGGTCGCAACGGGGAGGTACACAAAAATGGAGTTGAGAGAGCATGAGCCGGATTACCTCTACGACGACCTCTCGGATATTGAGAGTGTGATGAGGATATTTAACTGACAAAGTTTATTGTAAACAATGATAAGGGTAGTCTTCTGAGTAAGGAGCTAAGCCTCTCATAATCATCCCCCGGCATCCTTGAGAAGCTCTTTCCCATTCTTACAATATAGCCCTTATCATTTTAGCGCACACTCGGGACATTCGATAAGCACATAAAGTTGAGTTAATGAACCTTTAAAAACGTAGCCTTAGGTATATTATATTCAACCATGGATAACGAAAGACCCTGGAGGGATGCAATAGGGGGTATGTGGGAGGAAATAGGTAATCTCCAGAGCGATTTTCTTAGGGATAAAGGGCTAAGGCCCGGACACAAGCTATTAGACGTAGGGTGCGGATGTTTCAGAGCGGGGATACATATAGCAAGATATCTTGATTGGGGAAACTATCACGGAATTGACAGGGACTTGGACATATTGGAAAAAGGCGAAACTGAGCTTTCAGATGCCGGTATACCACCTGGATCCGTTAATATCCAGTGCGACCCTCTCTTCACTTTCGAGCTCTTCAATACGAATTTTGATTATATGATAGCGCAGTCCGTATTTACTCATATAAACCTGAACGATATACAGCGGTGCCTGTATAAAGCTGCAAAAGTTTTAGAGCCGGGAGGAAAATTCTTTGCGACATTCTATGAGGATGAAGGGCTTCATATTGATACGGAAATACTTTGGAGTGAAAGCCAAGCCCTGACTCATTCAGACGCCGATGTATATCACTACAGATACGATGTGCTTAAATTTATTGCCGAGCAGTTCAGACTTAAAACACACTATATAGGTGAGTGGAATCACCCCAGGCTACAGCGTATGATTCTATTTGAAAAAGAGTCCTAGATACTTTTGCTTTCCCAGCACTGCTATCCATATCAAGCTTTTATGTCTCATATATTAAGGGAGAGCGGGACAAGTTTCATTCATGAAGATAAAAAAGCGGGCTGACCTGAAGTAGGAGAGCCCGCTTTATAGTTTTTATTATTCTTGTTTGTAATTTTTATGAGCCGACTTACATCATGCCGGTACCCATACCACCCATCATACCGCCTACCTGAGGTGGCATTCCGCCTCCTCCTCCTCCGCCGCCCGGGTCAACTTCAATTGGTTTTTCAGCGACGAGGGCTTCAGTGGTGAGGAGGAGTCCTGCAACGCTCGCTGCGTTAAGGATGGCGCTCCTACTTACCTTTGCGGGGTCTATGATTCCTGCGGCTATCAGGTCA
>Ga0114931_10000171_pt1 | contig 74169 bp, 72 predicted proteins | sample 2SBtaG_FD_89579 | JGI IMG/M metagenome (GOLD analysis project Ga0114931, IMG submission 89579) | Deep subsurface microbial communities from Kolumbo volcano to uncover new lineages of life (NeLLi) - 2SBTROV14_V59a metaG | ecosystem: Environmental > Aquatic > Marine > Volcanic | place: Kolumbo...
GCTTAGCTATGTTTGATTGGGCAGCGTTTCGGACAGCTAAAGGCGGTATAAAATTACACACCAGTTTCGATGCTCAATTAATGATACCTGATGTTGTAAATATCACTCCAGCAAAGATGCATGATAGATATGGATAGAAAAGTTGGTTTATCCTAAAGGTACTATTATTGTTGAGGATAAGGCATATTTTGATTTTGAATTAATACTCAATAGAATAAAAGGCTTAATAGACAAAAAGGAGTCTACAAATCTCAGCAATTCTTATTATTATTAGCTTTGAAGCAAATGAAAGGTTATGAGTAAAAATCACACCTTCTAAGAAGGTGGCTTTGGCTAGCCCCTAAAAGGAGCCTAAAAATCAAAGCTCTTCTGATTATCTTCAATTTTCTTTTCTTCTTTTTCTTGGTGTTTTACATATTTCTTTATCATTTCTTCATCTAAACCAACAGTACTCACAAAATAGCCTCTCGCCCAAAAATGATTCCCCCAATACGGCTTCTTTTTCATTTTAGGATAACTCTTAAATAGTTTTATTGCTATTTTCCCTTTCAATACCCCCATTAAATGAGACATTGAAACTTTTGGAGGAACAGAAACTAACAAATGAATATGATCTTCTTGAACATTTAATTCAACTACTTCACAACTTTTCCATTCACAAAGATTGCGAATATCTTCTTCTACCAATGACTTTATTTCGCCTTTTAATATCCGTAATCTATATTTGGGAACCCAAACTATATGGTAATCACATTTATAAATAACATGGCTAAGTTTCTTATATTTGCCCATAGTACAAATATAGGCATAGCCTTTAGAACATGACCACCTGCTTAGCAGGTGGTTGGATCAATTTGTATTTCCTAGGATTAGTAATCAAACCTTAAATAAGCATCTAAGAACTATGAAAATTATGGCTGGTATTAAAAATCAGGTAAGTTGTCATATGGGAAGGCATACTTTTGCTGTTCAATCTTTAGATGTTCGAATCACAATTGAAGTGCTGCAACGATTATTAGGACACAAATCTATTTCATCCACCATGATTTATGCCCAAATTTCTCATAGAAAATTGTCAGAATCTATTTTGTTATTGAATTAATTTCGCCTCTGCAACGCTTCAGTAAACTCCTGAAATCTCCTGAGAGTAATGGCACCATCAAAGAATAATCCCCCTACGGGCTGCATTAAAAACCTCAACAAACTAGTAAATAGTTAGTTGAGGTTTTTTATTTCCTATATAAATATTTAGTCAACAATTCAGAACCTTCAAATTTTATCCAATAAAGACTTTACATCCGTTGAACTTGGATTATAATCAAGAGCTCTTCTCAAACATACTTTTGCTTCTTTAATTTTCCCCAGGCTAATGTATATGTATCCCAACAAATAATTGGCATCATAATCAAAAGGATACAGATTAACCACTTTTTCGGCATAAGAAGCCGCTTTAGCATACTCTTTTCGGTAGTTATAAATAGAAGCCATTCGGTAATTTACCGTGCTATTATGAGGGTCGATGGTTAAGATTTCATTATAAGTTTTAACTACATCATCCCAGTTTTCCATGACCGATGTTGGATATACATATCCCAATCGTGCTTCTACCGATTTTGGTTCTAGCACTATGGTTTTTTTATAAAATCCTTGAGATTTTACATATTCTCCGGCTAAATAATTTAACCATCCCAAACGTAAATTCATCGTATATGAATTGGCATCGTAAACAGCGGTAATTACTGAAATTGCTTTTGAATAATCTTTATCATTTTCATACGAATAACTTTTACTAAAAGCTTCATTTATATTGGTTTGACTCATTCCTAATGTTGCCGTAGCAAGGAAGATAAAATTTAAAATAAGTTTTTTCATGGCATGAATTTTAATCCGATAAATACTGAATTTAATTGATAATCTCTGAGACTTAAGTTGTCTGTTACGCTCTCATGTTGATAGGTGGTAAACAGTTCTAATTGCTTAGAAAGTTTAAATCCTCCGGTAATATTGATTTTGTTGTTTATTTTATCAAAAGAATTTAAAAGCTGTGTTCCTTCAAACAAAGACAAGACATAATTCCCTTTTCGCACATAATAAGCAAAAAGTGAAACATTATTAGAAAGCTTCGCCCTCATGTAAGGAATTACATTCCAGCTGGTAAAATCTTTATGGTAAATAAAGTTAATGTCTGCACCCCAAGAAATCGTTTTATCATTATTAAAACTCACATTAATTCCTTGTTGCCATTGCTGATAACTCTCTTTTTCTTTATAATCGGTATAAAGACTATCATGAGTTGTTTGGAAAATAGGTGGTGGAGGGGTCATTACTTTTATAATAGCCAACTCATTTTTGGTAGTTATTTTTTTTTGATAATTAGGAGCTCCCCAAACCTGATAAAATGCAGCATGTGGAGTAAAAGACCATCCTCCTACTTCTTTATTAATGTTTATTTGTGATAAAAGTGCGTTTTGATTGTAAGCCCCTTCAAAAGTGTAATGTTTGCTAATTGTGCTATCGACTTTATAAAAGCCGCTATCTGAAGAATATGAACCTCTATCTTTCCAAGTAGCTTGGTCGTTGTAATGTAAGTTACTTTGGTAATTAGAATAATTCAATGCTGTAGAAATGGTCCATTTTTTATTTAAGTTTAATGAAGGCAATAGAAGGTATTGATGCTGTTTCATATCTCCCCAAATGGCTTTCTGTTGCATGTAAGTATATTGCTGATACATACTAAAACGAGGTGAAAACTTATGATTGATTCCAACTCTTCCATACATTAAATTATCCGAGGCGTCTTTATTATTTGACATTTTTATTCCACCTTCAGCATAAATATAATCCACTATTCGGGAAGGATCATAGTCTATTCTTTTTTGGATGGAATCGGGCAAGGATTGATGTATTTTTTTTGCTTCTGGGATTTCTTCTAGGTTAGAATAACACCAAAATAAATACTCTTTTGCAAAAGTGGAAGCAGAACTATTTTGCAAAGCTTTTTCAAAATAAACCTTAGCCTTTTCAAAATCTTTCAATTCGAAAAAAGCAATGCCGGTTCTTACATTTAAATAATAATAATCATATCCTTTTTCGCTGGCTGCTTTTCCGTATTGAGCTAATTTCTGCCAATTTTTATCCGTATAAAGCTGGTAAGATGTGCTGTCCACTTCCTGAAAACTATCCTGAGCAAAAAGTGTAGAGGTAAATAACAAAAGGGGGATTATGAATTTTATCCTACACATGTTACCTCCTTTTCTCCTTTGTCATCGATTATTTTAAAACTTTCTATTCCCTTATCTGTTAATACAAACTCATAAGTGGTTTCCGATTTTTTCTTCCCAAAAATTTCTCCCCAAGTAGTTGATTGCATCACTATTTTTTCAGGACTGTGTTCATCATCTACTGCTGTAAAATGACTGGTATAATGTGCTTTTTCATAGTGAAAAAATGGGGCTGTAAAATCGTGTATAGATTTTAAAACCGTACCAAAAACATCTTCAATATTGATTCGGTCTTTTACAGCAATGCCTTTATAATAACCTAAAATAACCCGATGTGCTCCCAAATAAAAATCGTGTAACAAACTGTTCGTATTCCCATAAAAATCAGTAAAATAGAACATGGTTCCATCGTTGACAAAATACGCAGTAGCCTTACTTTTGTGACAATAGATGTACGCTTGATTTAAGGAATTCACAAACACTTCCCATTTTATTTTTTCTCCGTTTTGATTTTCAAACTCCAATGTTTTTCCAGGAATTAAGCCAAAAGATTCGGTCAATAATTTAGTGTTGCTAATATTACAAACTACCTCTCCTTCTTTAGGCACATCAAAAGTGTGGAGTTTAAATCCGTTTTCTTCTTTGGTCAAGTAATAACTCATCGGATGAAACAAGGTTTTCCCTCCCACATAAGGTGTGGTTTGAATTTGAAAATGAAGGTGTGGCTCGGGCGATCTACCTGAGCTTCCACAATAAGCAACTACATCTCCCTTTTTTACATAATCCCCCTGTTTTACTTTAAAAGTATCTTTTTTTAGGTGTGATAATTTGGAGTACATATACTCTCCATGTTTAATGATAATGGTATTTCCCCAATTATGCTCGAGATCTACGTCTCCTACTTTATTATCATCAAAACCATCAATAATTTGAAATACATATCCATGAGCAGGAGCTGCCACCGGTAAATTGTAACAATAATAATCTTCCAACTCAATTCCCGGCATGCGATAGGTACTGTTTTCTCCATCCCTAATGTCAAAATCCCAAGCATATTTCCAATCTCCTTTATGGGTAATTTTTCCTTCATGACCTTGTGAAATGCTCCATTCTCCCATGATAGGCAATGCAAAATGAAAATAGGTTTCCGATTTAAAACGAGCCACTCGATTAAAATGCTTGTAGTGATTTTTTTCGGGTGAAAATTGCTGTATGGTTACCAAGTCTAAACCTGAAGCTTTGTTTCGAATTGCCATGGCTGATAAGAACAACAATACCACAATGTTAAAGGGTAATGAGTATAAAGGCAATCCAAATTTTTCATACAGCAAGCTATGTAAGGCGGAAATTAAAACGGCAATAATAGGAATGGTAAACAACAATAAAGTATAAGAACGCCTTGATGGAACCACAAAAAATCCGCCCAAGGCAATGGCTGTTAAAATAAAATTAAATCCTATGTAAGAATAGATGAGCTGAGAAAAATCTCCAGCCATAAATTCATAAAATAGGTAACCTATTAAAAATCCAAAAATGGACAATACAAATGCCATTCTGGAATAAATCAATAATCCAATAGCAATTAAAATACCTGCTAAATCATTAAACTGAAAAAGGATGGCTCCTAATGATCTGAAATAGAGAAATAGGGTGTTGGCAAAAGGTAAGGTGGTAATAAAATCAGTTACTCCGGTAAACAAAGTGGGTTGAGCTCCTTCCAATGAAAGAAACAGTTTTTGTTTCAATTCAATAGCTGTAAAATTATCTACTCCTAAAATGATAATCCAAGTCATTACCAAGAAAGGAATACTTAAAAAAGGCAACCCTTTTTTACCCAAATTGACCGCAAACCATAAGGTTAAAAAGAAGGTGAGTAATGCCGAAACGAAAATGACAATTAAAAGAGAAGTATTGAAATCATAAAACATTCCTATTGCTAAACCAACAGTTAATGAGTTGTAGGTATAGGCACCGTTTCTAATTTGTTCGTGATTAAAGTTAAATAAGTAAGCTGTAACTTGTCCTATTAATACAGAAAGGACACCACTTATTCCAGCTCCGATATCAAAAAAACTGACCAAGAGCAAAATACCCGCAAACACTTTGTTCAAAGAAAAAAACACCTGAGCATAGCTATTCAAAAGCCCTTCCCAGGATGTTTTTAAGTAATATTTAATTTGCTCGGTCAAGAATTTTTAAAGTGAAAATTTAGACAAATAATCTGGAAGTACTTCTCCTTTTTCTAAAGTTTCCAACACTTCTTTGGTCTTAACCACATGAGGCTGCCCTTTCATGTCAATCATCACTACAGCAGGACGAAGTGCAATAAACTGCATCGATTGTGTAATGTTGTATGCGCCAACGGTATGCACCACTACTTGGTCTCCAGCTTTTAATGGAGGAAGAGTCACGTTTTCACGAATCACATCAATATTCATACATAATGGTCCATAAAGCACACTGTCTTCAGTATGTTGACCAAATTCCTGTGCTGGAGATACCTTGTGATCATACCAAAAAGAAGTGAACATGATATTAACTCCAAAATCAAGAATGGTAGCTCTTCGTCCGTCTGAAAGTCGTTTGTTAGAGATGACTGAACCTAATAAAAATCCTGCATCATCAATCATGGCACGACCAGTTTCTAAGTATAAATAAGGCAATTCATCATTATTGAATCCTGCATTTAACAAAGAAGAACAAATTGCTTCAGCGTACTGACTAATTTCAGGAACACTATCAGCACCTAATCCGTAAGAACCTTTCAGGGTGTTTTTAGAAGCAAAACCTCCACCCATATCAATGTAAGAAATCATTTTGTTGTAACGGTTTTTAATACTTTTTGCTAACTCCGCCATTTTGCTAGCTGCAATTCCGTAGGCATTAGGCGCCAACATAAATGTTCCGATATGGCAATGTAATCCAACCAATTTAAGTCTTCCGTTTGCCATGATTTTATTCACCGCATCCCAAGCTTGTCCGTTTTCATAGTTAAATCCAAAACGATCCCACATAGGGTAAATTCCAGTATCCATATTGACACGAATTGCCACCCTCGGAGTTACATCTAGTTCTGTTGCAATTTCTGTTAAACGGTACAATTCATCCAAATGATCGATGTGGATTGGCGAATCATTCTTTATCGCTGTCCGTAAATCATCATCTGTTTTATCAGGCCCATTGAATAAAATTTTACTGCCTGGAACTCCATTTTTCAGTGCTTTTTCATATTCAAAACGAGATACTACTTCTCCCCAAGAACCTTCTTGATGGAAGACATTACAAACCGCATTTAAGTAATTGGTTTTGTAAGACCATGCAAACTGTACTTTCGGGTACCTGGTTTCAAAAATTCGATTAATATTTCTGTAATTATCTCTGATTTTTCTTTCTGATAATACAAATAAAGGAGAACCGTATTCTTTTAATAAATCTTTTACTGCACAACCATCAATGTGAGTCATTGGGGTATATTCGGTTCTTGTTCCAAATTTGTTCATTAACCCTTGATTCAAGGATTTTATAATTGGTCTTTCATATTGTTTCTTTTCCATGTTTTTCTATTTTAAAGTTCTCCAATAGTTGATATTTGTTCAAATTCTTTCATGTTTACGACCATGTCGTAAGAGTAGCGGATGAACATTTTTCCTACATCGTAGGTCGTAAATGGTTTCACCTTGTTTCCCATAGCCATGTTCACTAAAGATTCTACTTGGTTTTGTCCTGTTCCAACAGTTAAATAACACCATGCCGGAAAACGAGGATTAATCTCAATTAAATTGTATTCATCTTCATTAGTTTTCATGAATTCCAATTCAAAAGGACCTTTCCATTTAGTAGCTTTCACCAATTTTTGTGTTACATCTAAGAGTTTTTCATCGTCTAAGGAAACACCCGCCCAGGCTTTTCCTTTGTCGGTAATGTATAATTTTCGCATTGGTACAGCACCTAAGGTAACTCCGTTTCCATCGCCAATTCCGCATACATTTACTTCCGAACCGTGGACAAATTCCTGTACCAAAACAGGTAATCCCCACTCAGCGCTAATTTTATTAAAATGCTGTACTGCCTCGTTAGCTGTATAGGCAATTTTGGCATCATAAAACTTCCCTTTTACTACCAAGGGAAATCCTATTTCGCTAGCTATAGAAGGAATTTCTGCCGTATTAAAAACCATTTTAGCAAAAGGAACTTTTATATCATGTTCTTTCCCATATTCGTATAAATTGGCTTTGTGTCGAGCGTCAAATTGCTCTTGAGAAGGCAACACCATTTTAATTCCTAATTCTTCCTCTAATCTTTCTTGTAAGGAAATAAAATTGAAAAGTTCCGCATCAAAGTTGGGAAACAAAAAGTCAATGTTTTCTTTGGAGTTGATGTAATCGAATCGTTCAAAAAGAACTTGTTGTCCTGCATTTGGGTAAGGTACCTGATAAGTTTTATCTACCAAGTCATGCATGTAGATTCCCGGCTCTAAAGATTCGTAGGACAACCCAATAATTCGAACATCGAAACTCTCGGCTTCTCGCAATGCACGAATTACAGCTATCCCTGGACCGGGACTATCAATAGCATTTAACCCTGTTACAGCAACTGTATATTTAGGTTTGCTCATTATTCAGTTAGTTTATAGTTTTTCAACATGTTTAAAAAGTCGTAAAGATCTTTTTCTACTGTATTTTTATCAATCATATATTCTTTTAAAATATGATCTAAAATTTCTTGTTCCGATTTTTCTTCTTGTAAGAGTTGGATAATTTCTTGCCCGATAGGATTTATCGAATAAGAATCTCCCGAAGAGGGGTTGAAGAGGAAGCCCGAATCGCTGATGGCTACATTTTTTCTTACTTTCATAATCTTTAGTCTTTATGTGCATTCATAAAAAACACACTGGTTTGGTTTAAAAACGGATAAACTAAAACGTTTAGTTTATACTTTTTTGACATTAATGTGTAAAATTTCGGTATTGAGTTAATTCTACCATGCTAAATTAGAACAACAGCCTATTTTGGGTGTCATACAATTTTAAATAAAATGTGTAAAATTTTGATTAGAGGATATTTTCCAAAGGAATTCGCTCTACTTGAGCTCCATTTTTATACTGCGAAACCGTAAAGCCCGTTGTTTTTTTAAACTGATTACTTAAATATTGCACACTGCTGTATCCCAACATGTAAGAAATCTCGCTTAAGGTATATTCGCTGTTTAGTATCAATTCTTTGGCTCGTTCTATTTTTAAAAGAATCAAATATTTCTCGAGAGTAGTTCCTGTAACAGATGAAAAAACCTTACTTAATTTATCATAAGGAACTTGCACCCTGTCGCTAATGTAATCCGAATTACGAATCAATGAACTCATATTGTTGGCATGGTGAATCAACTCTATGGCAGCTACTTTAATATTTTCAACTAAAGCCTCATTTTCATCAGTAACAACTGTAAATCCTAATTCTGAAAATCCTTTCTCAATCTCAAAAATTTGAATTTTCTGTGGATTATAGGTAAGTGTTACTTCTCCCAACCTCACTTTTTTAAGCTCTACCCCGTGTATTCCATCAAAATATAAGTCCACCAATTTTAGGCAGCTTTTTGACAGCATATTACGAAGCAGGTATTTTTCAGTAATCCAATCTTGCATGAACAAAAATTGAAATTCAAAGGTAGAAATTTATAACAAAAAAGACATACCCCATTTTGTTATTGAATTAAATTTCGCCTCTGCAACGCTTCAGTAAACTTCTCAAATCTCCTGAGAGCAATGGCACCATCAAAGAATAATCCCCCTACGGGCTGCGAAAACACCGCTTCAAATTGAAGTAGTTTTTTTATGTCTTTTTTTCCTAGTTAAATATTCAACGTATACAATGTTGTTCCCTCATAAGATTGTGCAAATCCTCCTTTCTTTTTTGAGATATGCTTTCCCAACAGTTAATCCCTTAACTTCAAAAGTTAGCTTTCCTATATTCCCCTAATTTATTGTATAGCAACACGATAGATATTTACTACCTTTATCGGGCTAACTACTAACTAAAAACCATTATGTATCATGAAAAGGTTAACCCTAATTATTATTGCGAGTATTGTCCTCATTAATTTTTCTAATGCTCAATCTTATCATCCCGACTTTAGAGACGGTCGGATAATGATTAAATTAAATAAAGAAATAACAACAAAATCTAACGTAACTCGATCAGATAAACATTCCTTCAGTTTATTGGAGAGTGTTGCTGACTACCCTTCCATTAACAAAGCACTGGAAAAATTCAACATTACTGCATTTGAACGTCCAAGTTATTTCACTTACAAAAAAGAGTTAATGAAAATTTATCGAATCTCTTTTGATGACTATTCTAAAATTGATGAAATGATAGCAGAATTAGCTCAACTAGATGATGTTGAATTTGTGGAAAAAGAGCCACTCTACAAAACCTCCTTTGTTCCTAATGACACCTATCATTCTGGTAACGACAAATGGTATCATACATTAGTTGGATCTGAAGCTGCATGGAACATCAGCACCGGAAACAGCAACATTAAAGTTGCAATAGTTGACAATGCTGTTTTTGTTAACCACTCTGATTTAACTACTTTTTTGCAAAGAGATGTTTCTGATAATGATAATGATGCAACACCTCCTCAAACATATAACAATTCTCAAGGATGGTCTCACGGAACACATTGTGCAGGATTAGCTACAGCCGACATTAATAATAATCGAGGAATAGCCTCTCTTGGTGGTGATGTTGAATTAATAGGAGTTAAAGCTTCCCCTAACACAGGAGCTTCAGGAACTATATATGACACTTATGACGGAGTACAATGGGCTTGTAATAATGGAGCAAACGTGGTAAGTATGTCCTTTGGATCAAATAATTCCAGCGCTGCATTTCAAGCGTTGGTGAATGCATACCCTGATGTGGTTTTTCTTGCTGCAGCTGGAAATGACAACAGAACAACTCCTGTACAGTACCCTGGTGCTTATGATAATGTTATTTGTGTTGGGTCTGTTGATGCTGATGATGATCGATCAAACTTCTCTAATTATAATGGATCAACTCCTTACGTAGACATTTGTGCTCCAGGTGGTTATTCTTATGGAGGCTTATTAAGTACTGTTTACACTGCAGGAGGAAACAACTATGCTAGAATGGGAGGAACTTCTATGGCTACTCCATTTGCAGCTGGTTTAGTAGGTTTAATGTTAAGCGTAAACCCTGCATTAACGCCAACAGAGGTTAAAGCTTGCTTGATAAACTCTGGGGTTAACATCAACGAAAACATGGGGCCTAGAATAGACGCTCTTGCTGCATTACAATGCGCCCAAGTTGCGGTTAATGGAGATCCTATCCCTGCATTTACCGGAAACCCAACAACTATAATTGAAGGGCAAACAGTAACCTTTATTAACAACTCATCTGATGGAGGAAACCCAATCACCAATTACACATGGACATTCCCAGGTGGAACTCCTGGCTCTTATGTCGGTGCTACCCCACCAGTAATAACCTATAATACTCCAGGTGTATATGATGTTACTTTATCGGTAACTAATTCTCAAAATACTGTACCCCTAACTAAAACGAACTACATCAATGTAGGTCTTTTACCTTATGGCGGATGGATAGTTCAAAACTCTGGTTTTAGCGCAGCTTCAAGAGGTGTCAACTGGCTCTCAATTATTGACAATAATAATGTTTGGGCCGTTGCTTATGATGGTTCTGCAGGAGCAGCCAATAATGTACAAGAATTTACAAAAACTACCGATGGAGGAACAACATGGACTCCTGGAACAGTTAACATGGGAGATCCTGCTTTAGGGCTATCAATGATACATGCTCTTGACATAAATACTGCTTGGGCAGTAGGGTTTCCGAATGCTGCTGGACAAACAGGGGGAATATTCAAAACCACCAATGGAGGAACTAACTGGTCTAGACAAAACTCTGCAAGCTTTAACAACACTGCTTCGTTTAGTAACATCGTTTACTTTTGGGATGCTAATGAAGGATTTTGTCAAGGGGACCCTATAAATGGCGAATATGAAATATACAGAACTACTAATGGTGGAACTACATGGACTCCTGTTGCAGGGAATAATATTCCAGACCCTATCGCTACCGAGTTTGGATATGTTAGAGGTATGGAAATTATAGGGGACAACGTTTGGTTCACCACAAACTTTGGAAGGTTATACCATTCAACCGATAAAGGTGCCACATGGGCAGCTTACCAAACTCCGATTACAGATTTTGGTGGAACAAATGATGCGAATTCAACTGCCGTATTTTCTTTTAAAGATGCGAATACTGGTATCATCATTCAAAACAGTGGTCAAGTATACAAAACAACCGATGCTGGAGCAAATTGGACTGCCATAACAACAACTGGAACCGTTTTTACTAATGGTGTTTGTATGATAGAAGGTACTGACACTGTATTTTCTACAGGAAATAGTCCTGCAGGATCATCTTATAGTACTAATGGAGGAGTAACATGGAACTTAATTGATAATCAACCTCATTTATTTGTAGATTTTATTGATGCCTCAACTGGATGGTCAGGTTGGTTTAGTAACGCAACTAACCCTGCAATAGAAGGTATATGGAAATGGGGAAGTATTTCCGCATTAATACCAGACTTTAAAGGTGTACCAAAAGTAGTATGTACTACCGATTCAGTTCAATTTACCGACTTAACTACAGGAGGAACTGTTACTTCATGGAACTGGACTTTTCAGGGGGGATCTCCGGCTTCTTCAACGGATCAAAACCCAAAAGTGCTTTTTGCCTCAAGGGGAACTTACGATGTTACATTAACTGTTGATGATGGAAGCGGACAAGTATCTGAAACCAAAATAGATTACATTGATGCACAACAACCTTTATCACAACCAAGCACCATTACAGGACCAACTGATCCTTGTGAATTTGATGTGGAAACTTATAGTGTATCAAATATCCCAATACCAGGCACTTTCTATACATGGACGCTCCCTGCTACATGGACGGGAGCTAGTGGAACAAGCTCCATTATAGCAACTGTTGGATCAGCAGGAGGAAACATAGAAGTAACAGCAGATAATGCTTGTGGTAGTAGTACACCACGAGTAAAAGCTGTTACCGTATGTACTCCAACAGGTATTGACGAATTAGATGCTTTATCAATTAATATTTATCCAAATCCAGTAACAGACATCATAACAATTTCAAATGCCTACAATAATGACACAAAAAACAACATCATTAATATTGTTGATGTATTAGGCAAAACTGTTTATACTGGAGTAATTACAAATAATAAACAACAACTAGATGTTTCACACTTGAATAAAGGCATATACTTTATTCAATTAAGCAATAATAAACTTACTCGTAAATTTATAAAAGAATAAGGAATCTATTCAGGGAGGTAACTCTCACTCATATATAAGGACTATTTTTATTAAATAGTCCTTATTTTTTACTTTAAGAGAATAAATTGCATTTTTAAGGGCAAAAAAACACATAATTAAGTTGACTTTCTTAAAAAGAATTGTACATTTGCAGTCCTTAAAATTTTAAGAAACAATAAAGAACTAAAGATATGGCTAATCATAAGTCGGCATTAAAGAGAATAAGACAAACAGCGAAAAGAACGCTACGTAACAAGTATCAACATAAAACTGCTCGTAACGTAATTAAAGATATTAGAAGCGCTACAGATAAAAAAGAAGCTGAAAAATTATTACCTACTGCTTCATCTATGTTAGATAAATTGGCTAAAAGAAACATTATTCACAAGAATAAAGCTGCCAATTTAAAATCTAGCTTAACTAAGCATGTAGCTAGTTTATAAGATATAAAATTCTACAACAAAATAAAAAAAGGTCTTTCAATTTGAAAGACCTTTTTTTATGGCTTAACTTTTTATTTTATAGCGCTTGGTCAATATCAGCTATGATATCATCAATGTGTTCCAATCCAACTGACACTCTTATTAATCCTGGCAATATTCCCACCTCTTCTCTTTCTTCATCTGTTAATTTAGAATGAGTAGTAGATGCAGGATGAGTTGCTATTGTTCTCGAGTCGCCTAAATTAGCTGTCATAGATATCATATTCAATTTATCTAAAAACTGTTTCCCTTTTTCTAAGCCCCCTTTAACAATAAAAGTAACTATTCCACCACCTGCATTCATTTGCTTTTTTGCTATATCATATTTAGGGTGAGAAATTAAAAATGGATATTTTACCAATTCAACCTCTTTATGTTTTTCTAACCATTCCGCTAATTTTAACGCATTTTCTGAATGCCTGTCCATACGAACTGCCAATGTTTCTAAACTCTTAGACAATACCCACGCGTTAAATGGAGAAAGCGCTGGCCCTGAATGACGAGCAAAGCCTTGAATTTCGTCTATTAAATTAGCATCTCCTGCAATTAATCCACCCATTACTCTTCCTTGTCCATCCATGTATTTTGTTGCTGAATGAATAGACAAGTTAGCTCCGTATTTTATAGGTTGCTGCAAATAAGGTGTTGCAAAACAATTATCTACAATCAATAGTAAATCTCTCTCCTTACAAAATTTACCCAACCACTCTAAATCTATTATATCTACACCTGGATTAGTAGGGGTTTCTATGTATACTATTTTTGTGTTTTCTTGTACATAATCCTTCCAATTCTCTGTATCATTAATATCTACATAAGAATGAGTAATTCCCCATTTCGGCAAAATTTTCGTTAATATAGTATGTGTAGAGCCAAATACTGAACGACAAGACAACACATGATCTCCTTGCTCTAACAACGCTCCAAAAGTGGTAAATACAGCAGCCATACCAGTTGCCGTTGCCCATCCAGCTTCCGCTCCTTCCAACAAGCAAATTTTTTCTATTAACTCTGTTGTATTCGGGTTAGAAAACCGACTATAAATATTTCCTGATATTTCATCAGAAAACATCGCTCTCATTTGCTCTGTATCATCAAATACAAAACTAGATGTTAAATGTAAAGGGGTAGAATGCTCATTAAATTCTGAACGCTCCAGTTGAGTTCTAATCGCTAATGTTTCAAAATTCTTCGATTTCATCTATTGTTTGATTGAATAAGTGTAAGTGATCTTAATATTTTTATCTAAACTCAAAGATACAGAACAGTATTTAGTTAATGTCAACTCAATCGCTTTTTCTACCTTGTTAGCGTCTAAATCTCCATGTAAAGTAAAATGCAAATTGATGGTCTTAAATGCTTTTGCATCATCTTCATTTCTAGTACTTGTAACTTCTACCTCATAATCTATTAATTCTTGTCTTTGTTTCTTTAGAATTAGCCCTAAATCAATACTAGCACATCCAGCTAATCCCATTAACACTAACTCCATAGGGCGAACGCCCTTGCCTTCGCCCCCAATAGCAGGATTTGAATCAATATTTACTTTTAAATTATCAGCATTGCTAGCCTCAAAATGAAAGGCCTTATTTATTCTTTTTAATTTTACTTCCATGTTTAATGTGGTAATTTATCTTTAATATTTCCGTAAACGAAAGCTCCTATAATAGCAAACACTATCGGTATTAAAATGATAAAGTTTCCTGCTCCTAGATGGATAAATAAAGGTGCAGGGCAAGCTCCTACTATCGCCCAACCTAACCCAAATAATATTCCTCCTATTAAATTTGCTTTAAACATTAATGGCTTCTTATCCACATTGATTGGATTATCTTTAAATTTAGATTTATTGAGTTGTTTAATTAACAAAACAGAAACAACTCCAACAGCTACTGCCGATCCAATAACTCCAAACATGTGAAATGACTGAAAGTGAAACATTTCTACTATTCGATACCAAGAAACAGCCTCCGACTTAATTAATATAAAGCCAAAAAAACACCCAAACAATATAAATTTTAACTGCTTCATAAGATATTATCTATAATTAAAAATGTTCCTATAAGTCCTCCTATAAAAAATCCTATCACGGCAATTAAAGAACCCAAACTTAATAAAGAAAGCCCTGTAATGGCATGCCCAGAAGTACATCCATTGGCATACCTAGTTCCGAAACCTATCAGGAATCCTCCTGAAGCTAATACTAAACCTAGCACTGAAAATAATCCTTCCCAACGGTACAAGCTAACAGGAAAAAATCCTTCAATAGCAATATTTTTCGATTGATAATACATCTGAGCATCCTCACTTAACTCTCCTATAGAAACTCCTAGAACCTGAAAAGAAAGAGCCCCTGCTATAATTATTCCCAACACAAATAAAAAAGACCAATACTCCTTCTTGATATCATATTCGAAATAGGGTTTCTTTGATAATTTGGTAGCTGCACAAATATTGCTAAACACTCTGGATACCCCAAACTGTTTATTACTACTGAGCAATAATATCGGCACAATTAACCCTAATAAAGGCCCAGAAACATACCAAGGCCAAGGCTCCCTTAATAAATTAATGATTGTTTCCATATTAGATTATAAGTGTAACCCACACTCCGTTTTAGGGCTGTTATTCCATCTCCCTTCTCTTCCTTTCCCTGGAACTGTACAATGTTTACATCCGATAGAAAAATAACCTTTTGCTACCAAGGGATGAAATGGTAAATCATGCTCTTTAATATAAGCTTCTCTTTCTTCTTTGGTAACATCTAATAGAGGATAGAATTTTAATATCCCTCCTCTTTCCTCAAAGATATCCAAAGAAGCACGATGATCACTCTGCCATTCCATTAAACCAGAAACCCAAACTGTAAAACGCTCTTTGATTAGTGTCAATGGTTCAACTTTATTAATTGTACAGCAATAGTTCGGATCCTTTTTCCATGTTTCATCTTTGGTTGTAAAATCATGTTTCCATTTATCTGCCCCTATACTTTCAACATCCAACCCATATAGTTCAGTCAGTTTTTCTTTATAGGCTAATGTTTCATCAAAATGATAACCTGTATCAATAAAATAGATTTTTTGAGCAGCATTTATCCTTGAAAAAACACGCAACAAAAAGGCAGAAGTAGCCGCAAATGAAGAGGTTAACATCACCTCAGCAGCATCAAAATCTTTATACAATTCTTCAACACGTTCTTTAACGGTTAGCTTATTATACTTCTCATTTAGTCTTTTAATTTCTTCTGGAGAAATTATTCTTTTTACACTTTCCACACTCATCTTAATTTAAATAAATTTTAAAATCTGCTGGGTTAATTTTTCCCAACTTATATTCTTTTTTATGATCCTTATCTGAATCCAACATACTTGTCACACTATTTAGGGTTGCTATTCTATGATGTAAATCTTTTTTTAATTTGTTTCTTACATTATGTAAAGATGCTAACGAATACTCTACCTCATCTGGAATAACATCTTCAAAAAACAACCTCAGCTTTTTAGCCATTGTTGGTGATTGTCCATTCGTAGAAATGCCCACTTTTAAATTTCCTTTAGTCACTACCGATCCTAAATAAAAATCACATAATTCAGGGTCATCAACCACATTCGTTAATATTCGTTGTTCTTTAGCATCCAATTTAATTTGTTCATTCAACAATCTATTATTCGTAGCAGTAATTAATAAATCAAATGATTTAATATCATCTTTATGATACGATTTTTGAATCAAAGTTAGTCCGTAAAAAGCACTCAATTCTTTTACCTTCTCATTAATTTCTTCCGCAATGATTGTCACCTTAGTTTTAGGACTACTTTTTAAAATACTCCCTAGCTTTTCTAAAGCAATATTTCCTCCTCCTATAATTAGAACGTCTAATTCTTCCAATTTCAAAAAAACAGGATATAAGTTATTTCTAGTTGCCATAGTAATTTAAGTTTGATAGTTCGTTCACCAACACTTCTTTCTTTAAAGAAACCACTTCTCCTATTAAAATAATTGCTGGTGCTTGTATATTATGTTCATCCTTTAACGCTTCAATTGTTGCCACGTTACCATAAACCGCTTTTTCAGTAGCTAAAGTTCCATCTTGAATTATTCCTACAGGAACATCGTGTTTATTATGTTGTTTATACAACTCAATAATTTTAGAAAGCTGATTAACTCCCATTAGGATAACTACTGTCGCATTGGTTTGAACAGCCAACTGAATTTCATCAGATAACTCGCCTTTGCTATTGGTTGCTGTTAACACCCAATAACTTTGACTCACCCCTCTATTGGTAACAGGTATTTTTTGAGATGCAGGAACTGCATTGGCGCTTGATATTCCAGGAACAACATCTACCTGAATACCAAATGATTCTACATACTCCAATTCCTCAAAACCTCTTCCAAAAATAAACGGATCTCCTCCTTTTAATCTCACCACATGTCCACAATCCAAAGCATATTCTACAATCAATTGATTAATTTCTGTTTGAGTAAAACTGTGCTTTCCGGCCCGTTTTCCTACGCATATCAACTTCACTGTTGAAGGAACATACTGTAGAACCTCTTCATTAACCAATGCGTCATACAAAACAACATCTGCACTATTTAAAGCTTTTACGCCTTTTAGTGTCAATAAATCCGGATCTCCAGGACCAGCACCTACTAATGTTACCTTTGCTTTTTTACTCGTTTTCATTAACCAATGCTTTTGTTCTAAATTCATCTAACAACTTATAGAATGATTTAGCTTCTTCTAAGTATTTTTTAGCGAAATCTTCTGTTGGCTCATTGTTTTTAATTTGATATACGAAATCAGCAAAAGAAGAAGTTAACTTCACTAGCCCTTTATCTACGAAGTTGATGTCAAAATCTCTCACAATACCTGTTTGCGTATTTGTTTTTACTCCCTCTGCAATTAACAATGCTTTAGCAGAATTAATAATTGAAGTATACGTATGGTAAATACTATCTGAGTATTGACCCACTTTAATTGACTCTGCTGCATTGTCCAGTTTTTCCTCCGTTTCGAAAAACAATGTAGCTACTAAATCAATGACAACACCTGCACATTCTCCAACTCCAATAGCTTTAATATAAGCTTCATCATGACCCCAATCAATGAAATCATCTTGTGTCAAATTAGTTGTATCTGATAACGGCTTTAATAAATCATAAAAATAAATCTTCTGTTGTCTATCGTAATAAGTAATAAAAGATTCTCCTTCTACAGCGTTAGCACTATAATCATTCAATAATAAACGTAATGCTTCAGGACCTCTTTTGCTAGGAATCTTAATCACTTTATCAGAAAATCTTCCTTGTCCATCACCCAATACTCCTCCTCCTAATAACACTTGTAATGCTGGAGCAACTAATTCTCCTGCTTTAACAGACATCCCTTGAAACCCAATTTGAGCCATGTTATGTTGCCCACAAGCATTCATACAACCACTAATCTTAATCGCTATATCCTTGTTGTTCACATATTGAGGGTATTCCTCTTTTAGTACTTCTTCTAACTTTTTAGCAATACCAGTACTACTTGCTATCCCTAAATTACATGTATCTGTACCCGGGCAAGCTGTAATATCTTGCGTACTGTTATACCCTAAATCAATAAATCCTAATTGCTCTAATTCGGTGTAGAAAAATGGCAACAACTCTTCTTTTACGTGTCGGATTAAAATATCTTGACGCAACGTTAAACGAATCTCACTTCCTGCATATTTATCTACCAAATCAGCCAACAAACGAGCTTTATCTGTGTAAAAATCTCCCAACAGCACTTTTATTCCTATTGCAAACAAACCATCTTGCTTTTGAGTAAATACACTTGAAGCTCTCCATTGATCATAAGCTGCTTGATTTTCTATTGCTACATTAGGCACCTCAACTTCAGGCAACACTAATGGCTGATCATATGCAGACGTATCAATAGGGAAAACATGGTTGGATAACGCTTTTGATTCTTCTTCCACTAATTTCAAGAATGCTTCCATTCCAATATCTTTCAACACATATTTTAATCTCGCTTTTGCTCTATTCGAACGTTCACAATGTCTATCATAAACCCTCAAAACCCCTTCAATGTATGGAATTAATTTATCCGTTTCTAAAAATTCACATGCTACATCAGCGTGTCTAGGTTGAGACCCTAAACCTCCTGCTAACATCACTTTAAAACCACGAACACCATCTTTCATTTTAGCGATGAAACCTAAATCATGCATAAAGCTTAACGCAGTATCCTCGTCTGTTCCGGAAAAGGAAATTTTAAACTTTCTTCCCATTTCTTGGCAAATAGGGTTTCTTAAAAAGAACTTAAAGGTTGCATCCGCATAAGGAGAAACATCAAATGGCTCGTTAGGATCAATGCCTGCAGTTTCTGATGCGGTAACGTTACGTACTGCATTTCCACAAGCCTCACGGATGGTAATATCACTTTTCTCTAATTCTGCCCACAACTCAGGAGTTCTATCTAAACTCACATAGTGAATCTGAATGTCTTGCCGAGTAGTAATGTGCAATCTGCCTTTTGAGTATTCATCAGACACATCTGAGATTCTATGTAATTGCTCAGATGTTACTCTTCCGAAAGGCAATTTTATACGAATCATTTGCACTCCAAATTGACGCTGCCCATAGATACCTCTAGCTAAACGTAAACTTCTAAACTTCTCCTCATCAACCTTTCCTTCCTTAAATAGTTGAATTTTACGTTCTAACTCTATAATATCTTTTTCTACTACAGGGTTTTCTATTTCTGATCTAAAACTTTTCATTTTTCTCTTATGATTTTACTTCTTCTCTAACTGAAGTATTTATTAATTCTTTAATTAAACGCTCATCTTCAATTACAATAACTGAAACATTTTCTTGCTCAATAGCTATTTTGTTCTTCTTCAAATCGGCAAGAGATATTTTTCCCAGTAATTGTTTACCACTTATATCAATAGGTGTAAAGTTACTAATATCAATTCCCACATTTTGAATATTGGCTGACGTTTCAGCACTTAACACAGCATGTATCTCTTCCTCATTAGCCAACTGAATAGCTGCCTTATTTAATTTATTGTACGAATAACTATACCCTGCATCTATTGCTTTTAAGTCTGAATACACCACTGATCCGGTAGGCAAACTTCCTGCTCCTTTCCCTTTATAAAAATGTTGTCCAATATTGTCAGACTCTACCAGCACTGCATTGTACTCATTTTCAACACCATACAAATCATTATCACTATTTACAAATGTCGGCAAAACTGATAAAATTAACTTATTTCCTTCTATCGATGACTTTGCTATTAACTTAATTTTTTGATGATGCTTTTTTGCAAACTCTATATCTGATAATGATATGTTTTGTATCCCAATATTTAAGACATCATCTGGGTGAACTATTTTCCCAAAAGCATGAGCTGCAACAATAATTAATTTATACAGAGCGTCATAACCTCCAACATCTGAAGTTGGGTCTGCTTCAGCAAATCCTAAATCTTGTGCTTGCTTTAAAGCCTCTTGGTAGGAAATATTATCATTAAACAATTTTGATAAAATATAGTTAGAAGAACCGTTGAAAATTCCTGATACTTTTCGAACAGGATCGTTCCCAAACAAATCGTTCAATATCCTGATAATTGGAATACTCCCACAAACAGCACCTTCATACAAAAATCTACCATTATTGTTTTTTTCTACTTCAATTAATTCAGCCAAATGGTAGGCAATTAATTTTTTATTGGCTGAAACCACATTTTTACCTATCTCTAAGTTTTCATAAACAATACCAAATGCTTCCTCCGCAGAACTAATCAACTCAATAATTGCATACATTGTTTTGTCTTGAGCAGTATTGGGGTTGGTAGTTTCCAAAATTGCTTTGATTGGTTTACGTTTCTTAGTATCATCTTTAACAATAACTGTATGCAGTCTTTCCTCCTCTCCATTATCTACTAAATAACTATGGAAGCCCTGGCCTACAGCTCCAAACCCATATAATTTAACTTTATTCTCTGTACTCATCTATATTGCTATTTTTAAATTAGTTCCTTTATTATTTGTATTGTATTTTTTATAAAAATTTTCAAATGTTGTTTTCAATGATTCTGTCTCAATTAAAAATCCATCATGCCCATACAAAGAATCAATAACAGCCAATTCACTATTTTTAATTCCTTGATGCAATGTTTCTGATTCTGAAACTGGAAATAAAACATCAGAGTTAACTGCCACAACTAAAGTCTTTGCTTTAACAGCACTCAATGCCTTATTGACTCCTCCTCTATTTCTTCCTACATTATGGCTATCCATTGCCTTTGATAAATGCCAATATGAAAAAGCATTAAATCTTTTTACTAGTTTTTCTCCTTGATAGTTCTGATAACTAGCAGCCTTAAAATCATCCACTTGATCATCATCATCTACCTGTGTATTAGCGTAAGTTTCGTAAGTACGATAACTTATTAAAGCTAAAGAACGAGCAACTTTTAATCCTTTTAAACCTGCATCATCTGAAGAAGAATACCAAGTTCGATCTGCCTTAATTGCCATACGCTGGCTTTCATTAAAGGCTCTTCCCCAAGAAGAATGTTGAGCATTAGTAGCAATTAAAAACAAATTATTAATCACTTCTGGTTGCTGAATAGCCCATTCTACTGCTTGTTGTCCTCCCAAAGATCCTCCCAATAAAGTATGTATTTTACTAATCCCTAAATCCTTTCTCAACAAATCTAAACCTTTAACAATATCTCTAATCGTAATATCTGGAAAATTGTGATAATAAGGGTTTCCTGTATCAGGGTTAACAGACAACGGCCCGGTAGATCCATAACAAGACCCTAATACATTCGCGCAAATAATAAAATATTCTTCAGGGTTATAAAATTTTCCTTTTCCAACTAATCCATTCCACCACTCTTCTGGATCAGAATTAGCTGTCAATGCATGAGTTACCCATATTACGTTATCTTTAGCTGTATTTAATTCACCTAATGTAGAATAACTTATCGTTAGGTTCGATAGTTTTTTTTCTGACTCTAACGTAATTCCTTCTTTATATGTAACTGTATTGGTGTTCATGTTTTTCGATTTAAAACTTATTCAAACTAACCCCATTTTATCTGGGAGCTTCATTTCTATCTGTAAAAATTTAAGAATGTGCTGCTTAGCAATTACAACAGCAAGACATAAACTGCATGATGGTATACTCATTAATGTGCAAATGAGTTTCATTATAACCTAAAAGGTAATTATAATTTAATGATTGTTGAACTTGTGTTTTCATTCTGTAATTTTTTATATTTTCCTCTGAAACCATTTCAGAAGATAGGACTTGGCACCGGTTTTCCAATTCTTCCCGATAACTATCGGGACTGAACTTTTAGTTGGTTGCCAGAAGGTCATAGAGCCTAATCTCTCGCTTCTTCTTTATAAACAATTACAAATCACGAAATGTGATATACAATTGAATTTGATGCAAATGTACTTATTATTTTATAAATCAAAATTAAAATGAATTTTATTTTAAGATAATCCTTCCTAGCTTATCAGCTAATTGTTGTTTTACTTTTTGTAAGTGCAACAATTCTTTTATAAGCTTTATGTGTTCATCAGAATCATCTACTATTTTTAATTGCTCCTGATTTTCATGAATAACTTGTGTTAACTTACTCAATTTGAAAGCATAAACTGTATTAATCACTCCTTTACTTAATTGTTGTTCTTCAGTAACCGGGTACACACCATGATTAACCCAGTTGGGACTTAATTCATACTGTGAAGTAAAAACATCGATAGCAAACTGATTAATTTGTTTATTCTCATGCTGTGTGAAATCATTATGTGAAGGGATCTTACCATCGTTTAATCGAGCAACATAGTAATCGAATACTTCTTGATAAATAGGGTTGCCAAAATTAATTCCGTCATTTTGAACACTAACAATAATATACTGTGCAATCGTAATTTGTTGTGTTACTTTTTCTTCCTGCTCATTAACTGTTTCTAATGTTATTTGTTGATCTCCAAAACTAATCAGTAAACGCATCAACTCTTTTTCCCAATGTGCAACACCATCATCACTAGTATCAACTTCTTCTTCAATAGGAAAAAAAGCTTCGTCAGGTATTGGATCAGGTCGGTGAGTTTTTTTATTTAAAGACTGTCTTAAAATCTTATTTGTTTCATTAATTAACGCCTGCTCAGAAATATCTAACAATGAACTACACTCTTTTGTATACACAGATCGTTTTATTTGATCTGGTATAACGGCAATACTAGATACTATATCTTTAATTAACTCTGCTCGTTTTATCGGATCATTTCCAACCGATTCAATCAATACACTCGTTTTAAAGCGAATAAAATCTTCAGCATTTTTGGAAATGTATTCTTTTAATTCCTCGGTCGTATGATTTTTCGCATACGAATCTGGGTCTTCTCCTTCCGGGAAGAGCACAACTCGAACATTCATCCCCTCCTGCAAAATCATATCTATACCCCTAAACGATGCTTTCAGTCCAGCAGCATCTCCATCATATAGTATAGTAATGTTTGATGTAAATCGTTTAATTAATCGAATTTGCCCTTCCGTTAATGAAGTTCCTGAAGAAGAAACGACATTTTCTACACCCGATTGGTAAAGAGAAATCACATCTGTATATCCTTCTACCAAATAACAATTATCTTCTTGTGTAATTGTTTTTTTCGCGTAATAGATACCATAAAGTACTTTACTCTTATGATAAATCTCAGATTCTGGTGAATTTAAATATTTAGCCGCTTTATCATCAGATTTTAAAATACGTCCTCCAAAACCTAATACTCTCCCTGAAAGATTATGGATGGGAAACATTACCCTCCCCTTAAAACGGTCAAACTTTTTATCGCCTTTCACTATTGTAAGGCCTGTTTTCTCTAAAAAACTTAGGTTGTGGCCTTCTTTTTCAGCAGCATCTGTAAATGCTGTCCATTCATCAGGGCTATATCCTAATTGAAATTTTTCAATGATATCTTCTCGAAACCCTCTCTCCACAAAATAACTCAACCCTATGGCTTTCCCCTCATCCGAATCATGTAATTGTTTCTTAAAATAATTCGCAGCATAGTTGGAAACTATATATAAACTTTCTCGCTCATTTGCAGCTGCTTTTTGTTCATCTGTTTGCTCCTCTTCTTCAATTTCAATGTTGTATTTATCAGCTAAAAATTTAAGCGCCTCTGGATAAGAATAATGTTCATGCTCCATGACGAAGTTAACAGAATTCCCGGCCTTACCACACCCAAAGCACTTGTATATTCCTTTAGCTGGAGAAACGGTGAAAGAAGGTGTTTTTTCATTATGGAATGGACAATTACCCAAAAAATTAGCTCCTCTTTTTTTTAAAGGCACAAACTCTCCCACTACATCTTCTATAATTGCAGCTTCAAAAATCTCATCTATGGTTTGCTTAGGAATCATTTTTTTAGTTGTTGGTTGTTAGTAACAAAAAAACTAATTACTGTTTACTAATTACTGACTACTTAATCAAAAATCTTTCTCTTTAACTATTTTTCCTTCTTCGTTATAAAATATCCAATGCCCCACCTCTTCATCATCTTTATACTGACCTTCATACATTAATTTACCGTTTGGACGATACACCTTTGCTAAACCTGTTCTCATATCATTCTCAAATTCTCCTTCACTTTGCAAAATACCATCCTCAAAATAAGCTTTCCACATTCCATCTCGTTTCCCTTTTGACAGCTTCCCTTCCATTTTAATTTTCCCATTTTTAAAGTAAAATTTTTGTTCTACAATTTCCTCTTTTCCATTTATTTCTTGAACATAATTTACCATCTTAGGTTGTCCATTATCATATGTAGCTTCAACTTTTTCCTTGACAGGAGGAGCTTCGCACGAAAACAAAACAGGTAAGAATAGTATAAGAAATAGTAGTTCTTTCATTTTAAATTTTATTTAGATCGTTCTATCGTAAAATTAACCAATTCTTTAAGCGACTGATTAGCTGTGTTTTGTTCAAATTCATCTAAAATTTCAATTGCTTTTTCTTTATACAATATCATTGCTTTTTGAGCATACTCAATACCTCCGTTTTGAATAACAAAATCAACCACTTCTTTTACCTTCTTTTTATTTTCATTGTGCTTTCTAATTGTTTTAATAATTCTTTTTTTGTCTGATTTAGAAGCATTACTCAACACATAAATTAAGGGTAAAGTCATCTTTTTTTCTTTAATATCAATCGCAGTTGGCTTTCCAATCTTATCGCCATTACTCCCATAATCAAACAAATCATCTTTTATCTGAAATGCAATCCCTGTATATTCCCCAAACAACCTCATTTTCTCCACTATTGCTTTATCCATACCAACAGAATTAGCCCCCGAAGCACAACATGATGCGATAAGCGTTGCCGTTTTTTGCCGAATAATATCATAATAAACCTCTTCTGTAATGTCTAATTTACGGGCTTTTTCTATTTGCAACAACTCCCCTTCGCTCATCTCTTTCACCGAATTAGACATTATTTTTAACAAACCAAACTCCTCATTCTCCACAGCCAGCAACAAACCTTTCGATAACAAATAATCTCCTACTAAAACTGCTATTTTATTTTTCCAAACCGCGTTAATTGACCAAAAGCCTCTACGCTGATTTGCATCATCCACCACATCATCATGTACCAAAGTAGCGGTATGTAACAATTCAATCATTGCTGCAGCATGATAGGTTGAATCTGTAGTTTTACCAAACATTTTAGCCGATAAAAAAACAAACATTGGTCGCATTTGTTTTCCTTTTCGCTTAATAATATAATGCATTATTTTATCAAGCAACGCCACCCTACTTTTCATAGAAGCTCTGAATCGAGGCTCAAACTCCTCAATTTCAGTTAGTATAGGTTGTTTAATATCGTCTAGTTTACTCATAAAAAAAGCCGCAATCAATTGCGGCTTAAAAGTACTTATAATTTAAAAGTAAACGAACCTAATTTTTAATTCCTGTACAAGTAATAGGATTCTTTGAATAACTACTTTTTAGTATTATTACTAAGTTTTACTTTGTTATTTTTGGCCTTCAATTGTCAAAACAACCTTTTCAATGAAAAAAATATACTACCTCTCCACATGCTCCACATGTAAACGTATTATTAAAGATTTAGGATTAGATGATTCCTTTGACTTTCAAGACATCAAAACCTCAAAGATTACTTCTCAACAAATTGAAGAAATGAAAAGCATGAGTGGTTCTTATGAAAACCTATTCAGCCGAAAAGCTATGAAATACAAATCAATGGGATTGAAAGAGAAAACATTAAACGAAGATGACTATAAAAAATTAATTCTTGAAGAATATACTTTTCTTAAGCGACCAGTTATTATCATCAACGAGAAAATATTTGTCGGTAACTCCAAAAGTGTAATCGCTGAAGTTGCGAAGTCATTATAATGAACAATTTAAAAGCTCATCTTTCAATATTGGGTGCCAACATTATTTATGGCATCAATTATACTGTTGCCAAAGATGTAATGCCTGACTATATCTCTCCCTTTGGATTGGTTTTCTGCAGAATTCTTGGCGCTTTAATTTTATTTTGGTCGGTAGGTTTTATTCGATATGAAAAAATAGAAAAAAAGATTTACTACTACTCGCTACATGCGGTTTTTTTGGTGTTTTCGCCAACCAACTCATGTTCTTATATGGACTTGACAACACTACGCCTATTAATGCTAGTATTATCATGATATCTAATCCAATTCTAGTTTTGATTGCATCTGCCATCATTCTTAAAAATCGTATCACCGGAATGAAAGTAACCGGCATAACTCTTGGTATTTTCGGTGCTCTACTACTTTTGCTTTTAAAACAAGATTTTTCATTTGGCTCAGAATACCTACTAGGAGATTTATTTATCTTTTTAAATGCTAGTGCCTATGGTGTTTATCTGGTATTAGTATTCCCTTTAATGAAAAAATACAGCCCCATTACTGTTCTCAAATGGATTTTTACTTTTGGAATCATTTTTGTTTTTCCATTTAGCATCCAAGATTTCACGACTACTGAATGGCAAAATTTTTCTCTTAAAATATGGTTAGAGTTTTCTTTCGTAATAATAGGTACTACTTTTTTTGCCTACCTACTAAACATTTATGGGTTAAGACGACTAAACCCTTCGGTTGTTTCTACTTATATCTATTTACAACCTTTATTTGCAGCTCTTATTGCTATTTGGGCTGGGAAAGATGCACTTGATGGTGTAAAAATAATAGCTGCTTTACTCATTTTTGGTGGTGTCTATTTAGTTAATAAGTCCTCTTTACCAACACGTTAGAATAAATTTACATCCCAATTTTATTGCATTGTATTTAGAAATTTACTACTTTAGCTTCCTAACTATTTTATATTTCTAACTATGAACTCAAGCTCCTTCAAAATAGCTGGACTAACACTTTTAATCGGCTTATCTTTTACTAACTCCAACCTTTATGCACAGGCCTTTAAAAAAGGCGCATTTTTAATTGGTATTTCAGAAGGCGGAACAAAAGCACATTACAACACTAATAACAATGATGTTATTATAGATGACAGCTCTCCTAAAGCGACAACCTCTAAAGATTACATGAGTGGCATTAGGGATCCTTTGTTTTTTGAATATGGCATAACTAATAAAATTGGTGTAGGTATTTCTTTAGGTGGTGATATTTGGGCTGTTGATCCGATAAAATTTTATGGAATTAATACCACAGACAATAAAAAAGTTGATGTGACTACTAAAGAAGCTACACTAGACCTATACTACCACATGTACGTATCAAGAAGAGTGGATTGGACAGTATATGGGTCGGTAGGTACTTTCAGTGTTTTCTTTAATGAAGAATACAATAATGAAAAACAAGATTATTATGCTGCTGGACACATCTTCAGAGCAGGAACATCATTACGCTATTATATTTTTAAACGATTTGCTATTTTAGGAATGATTAGTCATTATGATAGCCAAGCTACTCCTACGCAACAAAATGCAGAAAAAAATAATTTACCGAACAAATACACCACTAAAATCAAGGGTTGGGCTTTTGAAACTGGGTTCTCTTTTCGCTTTGGAAAATATGCATGGGACAAACCAGAAGTATCACACATTGAAGAGTAATCCTTAAAAACTACACTTTAAAAGCTGCATGAAAATTCAAGCAGCTTTTTTATTTCAGAAAAAATGGTGTGTAAACATCAAGATTTCATTGATAAGTCAATAGGTTTATTACATTTGTATTCCTAATTTATTACCGTATGATAAAATCAATGACCGGGTTTGGTAAAGCAACTGGTGAAGTTAACCTCAAAAAGATTAATGTAGAGGTAAAATCTTTAAACAGTAAACAAGCTGATATTTCTGTTCGAATGCCCTCTTTCTACAAAGAAAAAGAACTTCCTCTCCGCTCATTAATTAATAAAAATCTTCAACGAGGAAAAATTGAATTTAACTTATATGTTGAATTATTAGAAGGACAATCTTCCCACAATTTAAATACGGCACTTTTTAAAAAATACTATTCTGAATTAAATGCGATAACTCAAGAGTTAGGGGAGAAGGGTAATACTGACTTAATATCAATTGTAGCTAAAATACCTGAAATCATGAAATCTGAGAAAATGGATTTGGACGAAGATGAATGGTCAGCAATCAACAAGATTATCGAGGTGGCACTAAGCAACATCAATGAATTCAGAACTGCTGAAGGAAAAACATTAGAGAATGAGCTTGCTCTCCGAATTAATAATATTGAAGCGTTATTAACACAGGTAAATCAATATGAGGAGGCTAGAATTAAATTAGTTAAAGAGAGAATTCAGAACAATCTAACTGAAGCTATTGGCAAAGAAAATATTAACAATGATCGTTTTGAGCAAGAATTAATTTATTATCTAGAGAAATATGACATCTCAGAAGAAAAAACTCGTCTTAATGCCCATCTTAATTATTTTAAAGAAACCATGAACTCTAACAATTCTGAAGGGAAGAAATTAGGCTTTATTAGTCAAGAAATAGGAAGAGAAATTAACACCTTAGGTTCAAAAGCAAATCATGCTGATATGCAAAAAATTGTTGTTCAGATGAAAGATGAACTGGAAAAAATTAAAGAACAAGGCTTAAATATATTATAAAAATGGAAGGAAAGTGTATAATTTTATGTGCACCGTCAGGAGCTGGAAAAACATCAATCACTAAATTTTTATTGAGTCAAGATTTACATTTAGAGTTTTCCATTTCTGTTTGCAATAGAGAAAAAAGAGAGAATGAAGTGAATGGTGTAGATTATTACTTTATTAGTACCGAAGGCTTTAAGAATAGAATCGAGAATGATGAATTTGTAGAGTGGGAGGAAGTTTACAAAGATCAATTTTACGGAACACTTTATACTGAAATTAATCGTATATGGAATAAGGGCAACAATGTAATTTTTGATGTGGATGTAGAAGGAGGCTTGAGTCTATCTAAACATTTTGGAGAAAAAGCCTTAGCAATATTTATTAAACCACCATCTATAGAAGAGTTAGAAAAAAGACTAAGAGCTCGAGGTTCAGAAACAGAAGAGATCATTAAGAAAAGATTAGAAAAAGTTGAAAAGGAACTGGAATATGCAAAGTGGTTTGACAGAATTGTTGTTAACGATAATCTAGAAAGAGCCCAACAAGAGGTGCTGGAATTCGTAAAAACATTTCTAAAAAAATAACACAATGAATATTGGTCTTTATTTTGGAACCTTTAACCCCATTCATGTTGGCCATCTAATAATTGCTAACCACATGGCCAACAATACTGATTTAGATCAAGTTTGGCTAGTTGTTTCTCCTCAAAATCCACTCAAAAAAAAGGACACGTTATTAGAAGATTATCACCGATTAGCTCTTGTAAAGGTTGCCATAGAGGATAACCCAAAACTAATTGCTTCAGATATTGAGTTTCAATTGCCTAAACCATCGTACACTTCTGACACATTAATTTATCTTCAAGAAAAATATAACCAACATAATTTTGCTCTGATTATGGGGGAAGACAATTTAAGAACCCTGCATAAATGGAAAAATTACGAAACCATATTGAATCATCATAAAATATATGTATATCCTCGTATAGCGAATAAAGATGAAGAACAAGTGAGAGTAAAAAATATTTACGAGCATCCAAGTATTACCTTATGTGATGATGCACCAATAATGAAAATATCTGCTAGCTACATTCGAGAAGCCATCAAAGAAAAAAACAATACACAATACCTTTTAACAGAGCCAGTTTACAATTATATTACTGAAATGCACTTTTATGAGAAGTAACTTGTAATTATTGCTGCTACTAATAAGGCAAAAAACAATTCTGCCAACCATTGCCTTTTTATTTCCGCAAAATAATTAGCGATGATTACTGCTAATGGAATCGTCATCATTAGATAAACAGCCACAAAATCATAGCCATTAATAAAAATTGTTGCCAACAAAAGTAAGAACATAACTAAAACCACGATTGTCAATTTTTTAATTTTCACTACACTTCTATTAATGTAGTTTAAAAAATTAACCCCAGCTAATAACCCTATAATAATCAAAACATAAAAGTAGGCATTCCATAAAATGGAACCTGTTAATAATCCAATCCCAGGGAAAATTGCACTACTGAAAATTGTTTTATCAATCAACTCCATTAATTGATCGGTAAAAAAACAATAAGTAACATAGAATAAAATGGGAACCATAAACCCAAATAAAGAAATAATAAACTCTCTCCATAAAGATGTTTTTAAATATATTAACGCAAACCATATCAATGGAAAAACAATTATTGTTGGAGAATAAGTTAACGCTGCTAAAGACAATAACAATCCTGTATTAAAAGACGAAGAGAAAACTTTTTCCTGGTTGTAAACTTCAAATAGCTGATGAAGTACCACTAATAAAAATGTGTTGACTATAAAAATAGGGTTAAACACTAAAAAAGATGGGCTTGCACTATTGAACACTACAAACAATAACGCTACTATATACGAGGGTGTTTGTATTAATCTATACCTATTAGCTATATAGTTCAGATAAATTGCCTGCATACTAAGATAAAGGGTAGCAACCAAAAAATTTAACCACTTGATTTCTCCTAACTTTTTTACATCTGCCAGTAAAGCGTTTTCAGGCACATTAATTAACGTATCATTCCAGAAAGAAGGCACCCATAACATTAGTGTGACAAAAAAAATTGCAATAGCAATAATCTTATGGTTGGATTTAAAAAAACCTACTAACATTTTGTAATATTAATCAATTATATTTTTGATTATTAAAGATATATTTTACTTTTGTTTTATAAAGATTAAGTTATGACAGATTTTATTTACTGGTTAGGAGATGCTTTTACATGGTTTTTTAATCAATTTGAAAAATTAGAGAATTTACCTAATATGCTTTTTACTGTTATGGGCTTTGTTATGCTTTTTTGGTGGTTAGGCCTTCAGAAAAAGTACAACGAAAAAGCGGAAAGAGAAGGATCAATCAAATAGAATTAGTTCCATACAGATACTGCAAAACTCTCTTAATTTTTTTAGAGAGTTTTTTTATAATACCAACCTAATATTCTTAAAAAGATTTACAATATAATTCTCAATCAAACTTTTAAATACAAAAGATTGGTGGATTAAAAAAATAGTTGTAAATTCGCACCCCCTTTTTAGGGTACATGTAATATATAGAATAGACTAAAAGAAACATAACAGTGGATACATTAAGTTACAAAACAATCTCAGCAAACGATGCTACAGTTAATAAAAACTGGGTACTTGTGGATGCTCAAAACGAACCATTAGGGAGGTTAGCTTCTAAAATAGCCAACTTAATTAGAGGTAAGCACAAAACCAATTTCACTCCACATGTAGATTGTGGTGATAACGTTATCGTTATTAATGCTGAAAAGATAAAATTATCTGGAAACAAATGGGAAGATAAAAAATACATTACTTTCTCTGGATATCCAGGAGGACAAAAAACAGCAACTGCTAGTGAAGTAATGGCTAAAAAACCAACATTTATGGTTGAAAAAGCAATAAAAGGTATGTTGCCAAAAAACAAATTAGGTAGAGCCATGTTTAAAAATCTTTATGTTTATGAAGGAGAAGAGCATGAACAAGCAGCTCAACAACCTAAAACAATAAAATTATCTGACCTTAAATAATAAACATGGAAGTAGTTAACGCAACAGGAAGAAGAAAAACAGCAGTAGCAAGAGTTTACCTTTCTAAAGGAAAAGGAAAAGTTACTGTTAACAAAAAAGATTACAAAGAGTTTTTCCCAACAACAGTATTACAAGGAAAAATTTTACAAGCTTTTAATCTTACTGATACAGCTAATAAATATGATGTGAAAGTTAACGTTGATGGAGGTGGTATCACAGGTCAAGCAGAAGCTATCAGACATGGCATTGCAAGAGCGTTGGTAAAAATAAGTGAAGATAACAGAGCTCTATTAAAAGTCGACAGCCTTATGACCAGAGACCCTAGAATGGTTGAACGTAAAAAGCCTGGACAGCCAAAAGCTCGTAAACAATTTCAATTTAGTAAACGTTAATATTAATTATTGTTTAGTATCTAAATCTTTGAGACAGCTTATGCTCTACTTAAAGATTGTAGTTATTAAAGAATGTAAACAATTAAAAATATGTCAAAAGTAAATTTCGAAGAATTACTTCAAGCAGGTGTACACTTTGGTCATCTAAAAAGAAAGTGGAATCCTAAAATGGCTCCTTATATATTTATGGAGCGTAACAGCATTCACATTATTGATTTGCACAAAACCGTTGCAAAGTTAGAGGAAGCTTCAGCTGCTTTAGCTCAAATTGCAAAATCAGGCAAGAAAATAATGTTTGTCGCTACAAAAAAACAAGCTAAAGACATTGTAGCCGAAAAAGCGGAAAAAGTTAATATGCCCTACGTTACGGAAAGATGGCCTGGTGGAATGCTAACCAATTTTGTTACGATTAGAAAAGCTGTTAGAAAAATGGCTACTATCGACAAAATGAATGAAGATGGAACAATGTCTGTTCTTTCAAAAAGAGAACGACTTCAAATTTCTCGTCAAAGAGAAAAGTTGGAGAAAAACTTAGGTAGTATCGCTAACTTAACAAGATTGCCTGCGGCTATCTTTGTTGTCGATATTAAAAAAGAGCACATTGCCATTGCTGAAGCAAAGAAGTTGGGTATTCCTACTTTTGCAATTGTTGATACCAACTCAGATCCTACTGTTGTTGATTTTGCAATTCCAGGAAACGATGATGCTGCTAGATCAATCAATAAACTAATGGAAGTAATCACTGAAGCTGTTGCTCAAGGATTAGCTGAGAGAAAGATTGATAAAGAAAAGGTTAAAAAGGAAACTGAAACTAAAGAAACTGCTAAGCCTGTAACTAAAAAAGAAGCTAAGGCCGAAGCAAAATAATTAACTTAATAAAAAAAACAATAAGATGTCACAAATTACAGCTGCAGACGTAAATAAACTACGTAAACAAACTGGCGCAGGAATGATGGACTGCAAGAAAGCTTTAGTAGAAGCTGATGGAAACTTTGATCAAGCTATTGATGTTTTAAGAAAGAAAGGGCAAAAAGTTGCTGCAAAAAGAGGAGATAGAGATGCTAACGAAGGTTTAGTTCTTGCTAAAACTACAGCTGATGGGAAAAAGGCTGTTTTAGTTGTAGTAAACTGTGAAACAGATTTCGTAGCTCAGAATTCTGACTTTAACGATTTTGCATCTACTATTTTGGATGCTGCTATTGCAAATAGCCCTGCTTCTTTAGATGCTTTAAAAGAATTAAAATTTAATGGTGAAGCATTAACTATTGGAGAAAAAATTACTGAACAAACTGGTGTTATAGGTGAAAAAATTGAAGTTTCTGGTTACGAAACCGTTGAAGCTGAACAAGCAATCGCTTACAATCATCCAGGTAATAAATTAGCATCTATAGTAGGCTTAAATAAAGCTGGAGAGAGTATTGCTGATGCTGGAAAACAAGTCGCAATGCAAATTGCTGCTATGAATCCAATTGCTATTGATGAAGCTGGAGTAGATAAAGCTACCATAGAAAAAGAAATGTCGTTAGGAAGAGAAATAGCTATACAGGAAGGAAAACCTGAGAACATTGTAGATAAGATTGCAGAAGGAAAAGTGAAGAAGTTCTTAAAAGAAAATACTTTACTAAATCAAGAATCAATTAAAGATGGTAAAAAGACTGTTAGTCAAGTTCTAAATGAAATAGAAAATGGCTTAACTGTTACAGGATTTAAGCGCTTCATGTTAGGGTAAGAAAATATAATTATTAAAAAGAGAGAATTTAAATTCTCTCTTTTTTTTGACCAAAAATGAAATAAGTATGGCTTACAAAAGAATTCTTTTAAAATTAAGTGGAGAAGCCCTTATGGGGGATAAACAATTTGGCATAGACAACAACAGAATAGCTGCTTATGCTGAAGAAATTAAAGAAGTTGTTAACCAAGGTGTAGAAGTAGCAATTGTTATTGGAGGGGGAAACATATTTAGAGGAATTCAAGCAGAGCAAGGAGGAATGGAAAGAACGCAAGGTGATTACATGGGAATGCTTGCTACTGTAATTAATAGCATGGCTTTGCAAGCTGCATTAGAAGCTATTGATATTAAAACTCGTTTACAAACCGCTATTGAAATGAAAGAAATTGCAGAACCTTTTATTAAAAGAAGAGCCGTTCGCCATTTAGAAAAAGGGCGGGTAGTTATTTTTGGAGCGGGAACAGGAAACCCTTACTTCACTACCGATACGGCTGCAAGTTTACGTGCCATAGAAATTGAAGCCGATGTTATTTTAAAAGGAACCCGTGTTGACGGAATCTATACAGCAGATCCAGAAAAAGACGAAACCGCCACAAAATATGCTAACATTACATTTGACGAAGTCTATGAAAAAGGATTAAATGTGATGGATATGACAGCTTTTACTTTATGCAATGAAAATAAGCTCCCCATCATTGTTTTTGACATGAACACTCTAGGAAACCTCAAGAAAGTAATTGCCCAAGAATCTAATGTTGGTACCTTGGTAGAATTTTAAATTTCACTATCTTTATTCCAAAATTACAAGCTATGAATGAGGAAATACAATTTATTTTAGACAGTGCAAAAGAAGCCATGGAAAGTGCTATGACTCACCTTGATGGAGAATTACAAAAGATTAGAGCAGGAAAAGCATCACCTATGATGCTCAATAAAGTGGTTGTAGAGTACTATGGGGCATTAACACCATTAAATCAAGTAGCTAATGTTAACGCAACAGATGGCAGAACCTTATCTGTTCAACCATTTGAAAAATCGCTATTGGAAGAAATAGAAAAAGGAATAGCCCATGCCAATTTAGGATTAAATCCACAGAACAATGGTGAAACTATTTTGATTAATATCCCTACACTTACTGAAGAAAGAAGAAGAGAATTAAGCAAACAAGCCAAAGCCGAGGGGGAACATGCCAAAGTGGGTATCCGAAATGCACGAAAAGACGCTAATGATGAGATAAAGAAATTAGATGGTCTAAGTGAAGACTTAGTCAAAGATGCAGAAGCAGGTGTACAAGAAGTTACAGATACTTTTTCTACTAAAGTTGATGCTCTAATTGCTGCTAAAGAAAAAGATATAATGACTGTTTAATACATTCATTTTCCTAACAACAACCTTCTAAAATTATTTCTACCTAATTCTAACTTTCAACAACAGTAAAAATCACATCCAAACAGAATGAAAAAATCAATTTACTCAGTACTACTTTCAACAATCATTTTGTTGAGTTGCAACACCAATGATGAACAGGCTAAAAATGGAAGCCCTTTAAAAAAGGGTAAAGGAGGGGTGTACTATGGAGGAACTTTTAGACTAAACGAAACTATTGATTTTAAAAGTTTGTACCCTTTGAGCCTTACAATGTCTCAAGAAAGTCGTATGATTCAACAAATGTATGAGGGGCTCCTAAAATTGAGTCAGAAAGATCTTAGTATATTGCCTGCATTAGCCGAAAAATGGAAAGTGAATGAAGATGCTACTTCTTATACCTTTTATATTCGAAAAGGTGTACAGTTTCATGATAACAATTGCTTTGAAGATGGTAAAGGGCGAGAAGTAAAATCAGCTGATTTTAAGTATTGTTTGGATAAAATTTGCGAAGCTAGTCCTAATAACTATATGTATTGGTTATTTAAAGATAAGGTGAAAGGGGCTAATGAATACTATAAGTCTACAGCAAACAAACAACCTCTAGCAGGTGGTGTAGAGGGAATTAAAGTTATTGATGATTACACGATACAAATTGACTTAAACTATCCTTTTGCAGGGTTTGCAAATATTATTAGCCATCCATCTTGTTCCGTTTATCCTAAAGAAGCTATTGATGCTTATGGTGTGGATATGAGAATCAATTGTGTAGGAACAGGCCCTTTTAGACTAAAAAAAATCAAAGAATCTGAAATTCTAATCCTAGACAGAAACCCTAATTATTGGGATAAAGACGAACATGGAAATGAATTACCTTATTTAGATGGAATTAAATTTTCGTTTCACAAAGAGAAAAAAATAGAATTATTTGAATTTAAAAAAGGAAATCTAGATATGATTTTTCGTTTGCCCGGAGAAATGATTAGCCTTGTGGTCGGGGAATTAAAAGATATTGAAAAGAATAAGAACACTTCTTATATAATGCAGGTGGTTCCAGCCTTAAATCTATTTTATTTAGGGTTTCAACATCAACTTCCTCCTTTTGATAATACTGATGTAAGAAGGGCATTTAATTACGCTATCGACAAAGAATCAATTATTACCTACACACTGCAGGGAGAAGGAAGACCTGCTTTACATGGTGTCATCCCTCCATTTAAAGGATATAATATTGAAAATGTAAAAGGACATGAATATTCTCCTGAAAAAGGAAAAGAGCACTTAACTAAAGCGGGCTATAAGAATGGCCAAGGATTTCCTGAAGTTATTTTACAAGTGAACCCCGGAGGTAGTGATAAAAACGTACGAATTGCAGAAGTAGTACAAAAAATGTTAAAAGAAAACTTGAATATTTCAGTGAAAATTGAACAAATGCAATTTGCTCAACATTTAGAAACTATACAAACTGGTAAAGTGTTATTTTGGAGAGCAGGCTGGACCGCTGATTATCCTGATCCTGAAACCTTCTTAAATATACTTCATGGACAACATATTCCGAAAGATTTATCTACAAAAAGTTACCTCAATGCAATGAGGTATCAAAACCCTAAGTTCGATTCTACAGTTGATCTAGCTTATAGAGAAGTTGATAAAGCTAAACGATATGAATTGTACCGACAAGCAGATCAAATTCAAATGAATGATGCTGCTGTCATACCTATACTATATGGAGAAAACACAAGGCTTTTACAGAAGTATGTTAAAAATTTCTCGTCAAATGCAATGGAGTATAGAGATTTTTCAACAGTCTATTTTGAACCTAAGAAGATGAAAAAAGAAGTACTCGTTAATTAGCTAAACAAAAGGGATTAACGTTGTTTTTCAACTTTCACTCCGTCTTTAAAGTAAATAACCTGTTTTATTTTTCCAGCTTGTTTTTCATAAAACATCCATTTCCCTTCAGGTTTATGATCTTTATAGTTTTTTTCACTTTCTATAGTTCCTATAGCATACCAAGAAGTTACTTTTCCTTCTTGTCTCCCATTCACAAAATTTTGTTCATACATTTTATTCCCATTTTCATAGTAATACGTCCATTTTCCTTCTTGAACATTATCCTTGTAGCTTCCTTCATCTTTCGGTTTCCCATTCTCATACCATGAATAATGTGGGCCTTCTTGAACAGAGATCAGAACCTCATTAGTGAACTCGGCATACTTGTTTTTAGTATCCTTTAAATATTTTTTTGAAGTTTTAGGCTTTACAAAGTACGTTTCTAACAATTCTTGTTGACCGTTTTCATAATAATGCTCCCAAATACCATCTTTAAGTCCTTCCTTATATTCACCTGTATAATCTTGTTGCCCATTTTCAAACCATCCCTTCCATACACCATTCATTAATCCTTGAACAAAAAAACCTTCATCTTTTTTTGCTCCACTGTCATACCAAGATTTCCATTCTCCTTCTTCTTTTCCATTTTTAAAATTGCCTTGCATCACTAACTGCGTTTGCTCGCTATAATATTTCCACTCTCCCTCTTTTTTATCATTTAGATATCCTCCTTCTTTCCATACATTTTTATTAGGATACCAATACATCCACATCCCATTTCTTTTATCTTCCTTATACGTTCCTTCGTACTCCTTATTTCCTGTTTTGCTGCTGTAAAAAATCCACAAACCATCTCTTAATCCATTTTTAAAATGTCCAACAAAATCCTTCTCCCCATTATTTAACCAGAAGATCCATTCCCCCTCTTTTTCTCCACCTAAAAAAGATCCTTCTACACTAACCTTCCCATCCTCATACCACTCTTTCATTGGTCCGTTTTCTTTTCCGTTTTCAAAGTTAATCTCTTTCAATTTCTTCCCATTCTCATACCAATACACCCATAACTTATCTTTTTTCCCGTTAGTAACTGTTCCTTTTAATTTAGGTTGTTTCCCATTTCCCCAGTAATATATCCAGTCCCCAGTCATTACTCCATCAACATATTTCCCTTCAGATAATTTATTCCCATTAGCATCATACTCAACCCATAAAGATTCTCGTTTTCCTCCCCTATATTCCCCCTTAATTTTTAGAGTGCCATCAGCATAATGATCTTCAAAAACACCATTTCCTTCCTTTACTATTTGTTTTCCTGTATTTGTCCAAAATTCTTGAAGCAGAATATTATTTTCTTCAAAAACCCGTTTACTTTTTAGTTGCCCGTTCTCATACCAAGTTTCCCATTCCCCAATTCGTACGTCTTTCTCAAACAACCCTTCTTCTCTCTTTGATCCTGTGGGGTAATAAAACGTCCACAAACTATCTTGATACCCATTTTTATTATAGCCAATTGTTTCTAATTTGCCGTTAGCATACCAAACTTTACAAACACCTTCCTTCTTTGCGTTTATAAAAGTACCTTCCTCCTTTTTTTTCCCTTCTTCGTTATAGTTAACATACAAGCCATTAAAAACACCATCTTTATAAGTTACCTCTTGTTGTATTACTCCTTCTTTACTCCAAAAAGTCCATTTTCCTTGTTCTAAAGCTTCTTTAATAACACCTTCTGCTTTTTTATTTCCATTCGTCCATTTATAAGTGTGTAATTGAGCAAAAACGGGAACATTAACAATAAGTAGTAAGAGTAATAATCTATAATTCATATCTAAGAATCTTTCAGGTTTTCTGCTAACAAATATATTTTGATTTATCAACTAAAGTACATAACGCTAAAAATGATGTTAACATTTTATTGTGAGAAGGATTATTTCCAAAAACAAAGCCTTCTTGTTTTACAAGAAGGCTTTTCGAGGTCTCGAGCGGATTCGAACCGCTGTAGATGCTTTTGCAGAGCACTGCCTAGCCACTCGGCCACGAGACCCTTTTTAAAGGAAAACAAATTTAACAATATTTTTTATTTAACCCATTTTAATTCACGAACTTTACTCTCAAAAATATTCAAATGGTTGTTGATTTAAGAAGCGATACTGTCACTCTTCCTTGTGATAAAATGAAGGCTGCTATGTTAAATGCAAAAGCAGGCGATGACGTGTTTGAGGATGACGAATCAGTTAATCAATTAGAAGGTTTAAGTGCTCATTTATTTGGGAAAGAAGCTGCGCTTTTTTGTCCTTCAGGAACAATGACCAACCAAATTGCCATTAAAATTCATTCTAATTCTCCTGGAGAATTGATTTGTGATGAATTATCTCATGTTTACAAATATGAAGGCGGTGGAATAGGTTTTAATGCAGGGCTAGCTACAAAACTACTTCAAGGGAATTCGGGAAGATTAACTGCCCAACAAATTGAAAGTGCGATTAACGTAGATGATGTTCATTTTCCAGAAACACAATTAGTAAGTTTAGAAAACACCTGCAATAAAGGAGGTGGAACTATTTATGATATTGGAGAAATAAAAAAAATAAATGCACTTTGTTCTGATAAACAATTAAAACTTCATCTAGATGGCGCACGTATTTTTAATGCTTTAGAAGAAAGTAATTATACTGCTAAAGGCATTGGCGTTCAATTTGACACCATTTCTATTTGTTTATCTAAAGGCTTAGGGGCTCCTATAGGCTCTTTATTACTAGGCACAAAAAAAGACATCAAAAAAGCGCGAAAAATTCGAAAAATATTGGGAGGAGGAATGCGACAAGTTGGATATATAGCTGCTGCAGGGACATATGCTCTTAACAATAATATCTCTAGACTAAAAGAAGATCACCAAAGAGCAAAGATGCTCGAAACAGCTTTATCACAACTCTCATTTGTGAAACAAGTACTCCCTGTGTACACCAACATTGTGGTTTTTGAAGTTATAGATAGTATTGATCACCATACTATTATTAAAAAATTAGCTAACCAGGACATCAAAGTAGTTTCTTTTGGTCCCCAACAAATAAGAATGGTTACACATCTCAACTTTACAGACGATATGCTAGAAAAGACAATCAATACCTTAAAAAAAATATGATTCAGATAGAGGAAACAGTAGTTTCAGAATTGCTTTTTGAAAAGAATTTTGTGTGTAACCTAAATGCTTGCAAAGGAGCTTGTTGCATTGAAGGAGATGCTGGAGCCCCTCTGGAAGAAGAAGAATTGGAGGAGCTAGAAAAAGCTTATCCTATAGTAAAAGAATATTTATCCGAAAAATCTATTGAAGCACTTGAAGAAGATCTATATACAATAGATAGTGATGGAGAATTTGTTACCCAACTGGTTAACAAGAAAGAATGTGCCTATGTAATGTTTGATGACAAAGGAACTGCTAAATGCGCCATTGAACAAGCACACTTAGACAAAAAAACAGGCTTTAAAAAACCCATTTCTTGCCATTTATTCCCTGTTCGTTTATCTAAATTAAACCATTACACTGCTGTTAATTATGCACATTGGAACATCTGTAATGACGCTTGCAAATTGGGCGATGAATTGAAGGTAAAAACTTACCAGTTTTTAAAAGAACCTTTAACAAGAAAGTTTGGAAAGGAATGGTTCAAAGAGCTTGAGTTAGTCGATAAGCATTTAAGCAAAGTAAACCCTGAGGATTAACTAAAAATGGAATTTTCTTTTGAATTGAAAATTATTACCTTTGAAAAAAACTATTCACCATGTTAAGAGAAAAAATTGAACAAGCATTAAATGAGCAAATAAAAATAGAGGCCGAATCTTCACAAATTTATTTAGCCATGGCTTCATGGGCTGAAACTGAAGGGCTAGGGGGGACTGCTCAATTTTTATACAGACATTCTGATGAAGAAAGAATACACATGTTAAAAATTGTTCAATATGTAAATGAGCGAGGTGGTCACGCGATTATTCCTCTACTTTCTGCTCCAGAAAAAGACTACCAATCATTAACCAATTTGTTTCAAACCCTATTGAACCATGAAATAATGGTTTCTGGAGAAATTAACAGTCTTGTTGAAATATGTTTAAACGAGAAAGATTACACTACGCATAATTTTATGCAATGGTATGTAGCAGAACAAATTGAAGAGGAGGCGTTAGCAAGAACCATAATGGATAAACTTAGAATGATAGGTGAAGATAAAGGTGGCCTATACTTATTTGATAGAGACATCGAGAATATTTCAGTAGTTAAAAATTTAGAGCCTAAATAAGCCTTTATTAACAATTGTTAAGTCAGATTGTTAATAAGTATTGCCGTTTAAATTATACAATTCCAAATCTGTCTTATTACATTTACTACCAGTTTGTCTGCTATACAACGCAGAATTTGAGTTTTAATTTCCTTCCGTAGGAGGGATTTTTGTTTTTATGAAAAAGATTATTTACATATTGATTGGGTTATTTGTTCTTTGTGGAACAAATAGTTATGGACAATTATTTAAAAAGAAAAATGGCTCAGTTTCTGCTACGAGAAAGTCGAGTACTTCTTCAGGTGGAACAAGAGATGCTTTTACTGGAAAATCAAAAAAAGGTCCGAACATATACTCATCTAAGGGACCTCGATCAAAATCTAAATCTAAGCTATACCAACATTCCATCTCCAAGAAGAGGTTGAAGAAAAAGAACAAGTCTGTGTTCTCTTCGAAGAAAAGAAGATACAAATTCGTCAACTCTAAACCTCCTAAGGATGATCAAGGAGCCAAAAGCTCAAAAGGTGGAAGAAAATCAGGCAAGGGCAGGAAGAAGTAACTACTCTACCAAAACCTCTTTCTAGCTATATTTTAAAAAATTTAGTAAATTGCGTCAATATTTTGGCTCAATAATTGTTAAGCCCTAATACCTTTAATGAAAAAAACGGTACTCATATTAATATCTGTATTAGTCCTATCTTCCGGGTTTAAACTGGAAAATAGAGTAGATACTAATTCGAGAATAAAAGCCGTTTTTATTCTAAACTTTACCAAACTTATAGAGTGGCCTAAATCATATAGAGTTGGCGAATTTGTAGTTGGTGTTGTTGGAGAAACACCCCTTTACCCTGAATTAACCAAAATGGCTAAAGTAAAAAAAGTAGCCAACCAATCTCTAACTATTAAGCATTTTAAAACTACCGCAGAAATTGAGAAGTGCCATATACTCTATGTAACAAAAACAAAGAGTAATGAAATAACTAACGTCATTAAAAAAGTTAAATCCAATAGCACACTAATTGTTACCGAGCAACAAGGGCTAACAAAGAAAGGCGCAGGAATTAACTTTATCGTGCAAAATAATAGACAAAAATTCGAATTGAATAAGACTAATATAGAAAAATACAAACTAAAAGTAAGCTCCAATTTAGAAGCATTGGCAATTACAACAAAATAATGATTAGACAATATTACATATTATTGATTGTGTTGTTACTAAGTAGTGTAACATATGGGCAATTTATTGGTAGAGATAACTTGTCTAAATCGTTGTATTATATGCAAAAAGAACAACTAGATAGCGCTAAAAAGTACATTGACTTAGCCATGGTTGATGACGAATTAAGAAAAAGCGTTAAAACGTGGTACTACAAAGGGTTTATTTACAAAGAGATCTATAAAAAAAGAGATAAATCCAATAAAATTTCTCCTTACAGAATAACAGCTGTTTCTAGTCTTGAAAAGGTATTAGAAATGGATAGCACAAAAGAATTTACCGAAAGCTCTACTAAAATGTTGAGATATTTGTCCTCTACATTGTATAACGATGCAGCACGTGCATTAAACCCAAAAGATTATGAAATAGCCATTAAAAACTACAGCAGCTATAAAAAAATAGTTTTAGTTATCGATCCCAAAACCAATTTAACAACTCAAGATGTTAAATTTAAGCTGGCCCTTGCTTCAATGCTTAATAGACCGATTGAAAACGGAGAAATTTTAGATTCTACAATTGCCCAAAAAGTAACAACACTCTACTTAGAAGTTTTATCGTTAGATCCAAACAATCCTGCTGCCAATTACAACCTAGCTATTCTATACTACAATGAAGCAGCTGAGATTATCAACAACATGGATTATGATATGGATCTTGAAAAATTGAATGAGGTTCAAGATTATTGCATCGAAATTTTCCTTAAAGGACTCCCATACATGCTAAAATCATATCAACTTAATTATAAAAGAAAAGAAACTCTTTTAGGCCTCTCAAACATTTATTATGGTCTCAACGACATGGAAAAATCAGACCAGTATAAAAAAGAATTAGAAGAGATCAAATCCCGAGAAAATAAGTAGAAAGATTTGGAAAAGGAGTAGTAGATTTGTAAGTTTATAGAATGACTTTTAGATTTACAATAGGAAAAAGAATAGGAACCGGCTTTGGTGTTTTACTCTTTTTTGTTGTTATTGTGTTTTATACCACTTACACCACCCTAAACCAAAGTATTCAGATTAACAACGAAATTACAGATGTTAACAACCCTTCGGTAGCTTCTTTAGAAGAATTGAAATTGTTGACTGTTCGTTCTAAAATGCTCATATTTAACTGGGTTTATATTCAATCACCACCAGATCATCCTGATAAGCGAAAATTAAATAGATTAATAGAACGAGATTATCCTTTTTTGAGGAAGAAAATTCAAAAATTAGCTATTCATTGGGGGGAAGATGATCAGAAAAAAATTAAACAAGTCTTTAACAGTCTATCGGAGCTTTTTGAATTGCATAAAGATGCAAAATCTTTACTTCCTGATTGGGACAGCTATGAAGATGCTCAAAATATCTTTTTAGCCAAATTTTACCTTGAAAATGATGGTGAAATTTTTATTAAAACTGCTGAAATTCTCTTTCAGCTGGATAATTTAATAGCTAATCAAAAGTTTAATACTGGAAAAGTAACCGAAAGTATGCAAAGTTCTTTTAGTGATTTAAAATGGCTCTCCAAATGGCTAGGTTTTGCATTGGTAATTGGAGGTATACTCATTGCCATATACACTACTCGATCAATTATTAAACCCGTTGGAAAATTAAAAGATGTTCTTTTAACGCTTAGTAAAGGTATTTTCCCAATGCATTCTATTGAGGCAAGAAATGATGAAATTGGAGAAATGACCAATGCATTAAATCGCGTAATATCGGGACTAAAGGGGACCAAAGATTTTGCCAACTCTGTAGGTTCTGGTCACTTTGAAACAGAATATGAACCTTTAAGTAAAGATGATACCTTAGGTATTGTTTTAATTAAAATGCGTGATGATTTAGCGGAGAACGAAAGGGAGCTTGAACAAAAAGTAATTGAACGAACAGCAGAAGTTGTACAACAAAAAGAAGAAATAGAACACCAAAATGAGAAAATAAGTGAGTTATATGAGGAAGTAACTGATAGTATTAAGTACGCTAAAGGACTTCAAGAAGCTATTTTACCTCCAAAAGAATTGGTTGATGAAGTAATGCCTGATTCATTTATTTTGTACAAACCAAAAGACATTGTTTCTGGGGACTTTTATTGGATAGAGCAGAAAAAAGATAAAATCTATTTTGCTGCTGTTGATTGTACAGGGCATGGTGTTCCTGGTGCATTTATGAGTATAGTCGGGTATAATGCATTAAACGAAGCTCTTCGTAAATATGAAACCCCAGCTGAAATTTTAGATGATCTCAATCAAGGAATCAGTAAAACACTTCACAATAATGCTATGGGTTCAACCACAAAAGACGGAATGGATTTAGCGTTATGTTGTTATGATAAAAAGAAAAAAGAATTACAATATGCAGGAGCATACAATCCTCTTTACTTAATCAGAAATAGCGAAATAACTCAAATCAAAGCCGATAAGTTTGCTATTGGAACTTATTTTGAAGATCACTCAAAAAAATATACCAATCACACTTTGCAGTTACAGAAAGATGATCACATTTATGTATTCTCTGACGGTTATGCTGACCAATTTGGATGGCCAAAAGGTAAAAAGTTTATGTACAGAAGATTTAGAGAACTTTTACTTTCCTTAACAGAAAAAAGCATGCCTGCGCAAAGAAGCTTTTTGAATAATACCATCGAGCAATGGAAGGGTCCTCTAGAACAAATTGACGATATTTTAGTTTTAGGAGTTCACGTGGTATAAATAGAAAAAATTTCCCTCTTTTCTAGTATAGAAACTTGACTCACGTCTTTAAGATGTTTAAATTTGTCGGCTAAGCACACGAATATTTCGACTAATGAAGCACTTGCTGTTATTTGCTACAGGACTAATTTTAACACTATCCCCTCTACTCTTATTTTCTCAAGCCCCTGAAGGGATTAACTACCAAGCAGTAGTTAGAAATTCTTCTGGTTTACCTTTAATTAATAAAACTGTTTCTGTTCGTTTCTCTATTCATCAAGCTTCCCCAACAGGAATAGTGGTTTTTCAGGAAACTCAAACAGACTCTACCAACCAATTTGGATTAATTAATTTAGCATTAGGGAGTATAAATAACGCTACATTTTCTACTATCAATTGGGGAGCAGGAGTTTATTACTTACAAGTAGAGGTTAATCCTGGATCAGGATTTGAAAATTTAGGAACAACTCAATTGCTTTCGGTACCTTATGCATTATTTGCTAAATCTGCTGCTACAGGTCCCCAAGGGCTGAATAGTTTGATAGATACTGCTAATGCTGCTGGCTTCTGTCCGAATGGAGGGTATCAAGTTTTAATGGGGTTAGATACTAATTCTAACACTGTTCTTGAAACAGGAGAAATTTCTAGTTCTTTTTATGTGTGTAATGGAGCTACTGGGGGCACAAATTTAAACGATACATCATCAACAAACGAATTACAAACCCTAAGTATTAGTAATGATACTATTTTTTTAACAAATGGAGGTTTTATAAAATTGCCAGGAGCAGCGAAAGATAATGATTGGATAATCAGCGGAAACAATATGAATAGCACTGTTATAGGCAATATAGGTGTAGGAACTACTACACCTTCTAAAAAACTAAGTGTTGAGACTGCGGCTACTGCTGGGGATGGAATTCAACTCAATAACACCTCTACCGGTAATCCAGGGATAGAATTTCAAACTCAAGGAACACCACGATATGTTATGGGAGTACATCAAGCAGATAATAATAAATTTAAAATAGGAACTACAGACGTAAGTGTGGACACTAGATTCACTATTAACAATCAAGGTCAGGTGGGAGTTGGAACGACTAACCCACTTCATCAACTAACCGTTAGTTCCCCAGATACTATTATTGCTAATTTTGTTGGTGCTAATACTGATGCATCTGCAATTGCTGTAACAAGTTTAAACCCGAGCGCAACAGCTGGAGCCATTTTTCTTGCAGGAGGTGATACAGGTATTATAGGTATGGATCCTTTACAAAAAACATTTAGTCTTTCAAATAATACAGCAAATGGTCATATAGCTCTTCATGCTGACAGTTCTACTGCATTATATGGAGAAACTATTGGGAACATCGCAAACAGTTTAATATACAATCAGGCAATTTCTAAGTACAATGAAATGGACACCATCTTTAATTATTCTCCAGGTGGTCAAATCATTCAAGTTAATCAAGGCTCATTTTTAACAGACTCCTTATATGTATTAGGAAAAAATGCATCCAATGCCAACTGGGTATTAGCAAATGATGGACTCGGACAAGCCATATGGACAAATCCTGCACTTATAGGAGGTGCCAGTCTCTGGCAATTTAATACACCTGACATTTACTTTAATACAGGAAAAGTAGGAATAGGTACTATAGCCCCTCAGCAGCTATTAACTCTTTCAAATCCTACATCAACCACGCTTAGACTAGAAAGAACTAATGCTTCAGCTTATGATTGGGAATTAAATATTGATAATTTAGGATTTCATTTAAAAGGTGGAGCTGATGGCAGTGGAGCAGGATTAACGGATTTTGTAAATGTTGATGGCTTTGGAAGAATTGGGTTAGGAATAACTACTCCATCTCAAAAACTACACATTTACAACGGAACACTAAGAATTGATGATGGTGCCAATCCCTATAATTTACCCACTGCTGATGGGACAACATCAGGGCAAGTACTAACTACAGATGCTGCAGGAAATGTTACATGGCAAACACCAGCAACTGCTCCATCTCTATGGACGGATGGAGGAACAAATATCTACCCGACTACCTTATCGGATAACGTGTCCATTGGTATAAATTTAACATCCAATGCGAAATTTCAAGTGGATAATATAAACGAAAAAAATACACTATTAATTAACACATCACTTAGTTCAGGGAGTTCCGTGTACGGCCTTAATTCTATAGTTAACTCAACAAGTCCTGAACAATATGGTGTTACATCTTTAAATACTACATCTGCTGCTGGAGCTTTAAAATATGGGTTTTATACTTCTCTTGGAGGTGCTGCTAATACTAACTATGGGATTTATACGGAAATAACAGGAGCAACTAAAAATTGGGCAGCCTATTTTGCTGCAGGAAATGTTTATGTTGCAGACACTCTAGTCATTCCTACAGGTGCTGGTCAAGGAAAAATTTTGACTTCGGATCCTACAGGAAATGCGTCTTGGAAACCAAATCAAATTAGTTTCGAGGTTAGAGCCTCTAATATTCAATCTGTTGATGCTACACCAGTTTTATTGCAACTAGATGCTATTCAATTGGACGATGGAGGGAATTTTGACCCCTCTGCTGGAAACTATATGTTTGTGGCTCCGGTAGCGGGTGTTTATACGTTTCAAACTAATGTATTATTTGATTATAGTTCAGCAGGATCAAACCTTGAAACGGTTGTTGAAGTTTTGCTGAATGGCAGTCCTGTATATACATCAATAGTTCCAATAACTAATATGGAAAAAGTTACCAATAACAATAGTTCAACTATTCGATTAAGTCCTAATGATAAATTACAAGTTAGAATTTTTGTGAATGGCGGTGGGCCCCCAATTATGACTGGTGGCTCTGATCGAGTATGGTTTAGTGGTCATTTAGTATATGCCTACTAGCCTAAACAACTAATTGAAACATAATGTACAACATGAAACATAAAAAAATTACCTTATTAATCACAATACTATTTGTGAGTTTAGGAATGTTAGCTCAAGCTCCAGAAAAAATAAACTATCAAGCAGTTGCTAGAGATGTATCTGGAAATCCAATGATTAACTCTTCTCTAACAGTTGTCTTTGATATTAAGTTAGGTTCTAGTTCGGGATCAAGTGTATATAGTGAAACACACACCCCCTTAACCAATGATTTTGGCTTATTTACTAGTGCTATAGGAGGAGGAACACCTAATACTCCTTTTACCATTGCTGATTTTGCTAGTATAAATTGGGCATCAGGTCTGTACTACCTCAATGTTGAAGTAAATGGAAATCCAATGGGAGCTACGCAATTGTTATCTGTTCCTTATGCATTGCATGCTAAAACTGCTTCAACTGGAACACCTGGTATTGATGGTCTCAATTGTTGGGATCTTAATGGAAACGGTGTTAAGGATGGAACAGAAGATGTTAATAATGATGGTGCCTGGGATGCCCTAGATTGTAAGGGAGATAGCGGTATCATGGGACCTGTAGGGCCACAAGGACTACAGGGGATACAGGGTCCTATTGGGTTGACGGGTGCAGCTGGATCTTATACAGCAGGTAGTGGAGTAGATTTAACAGGCGGAATTATTACCAACACCGCTCCAGATCAACCAGTTGTAATTACAGGAACAGGAGCTACTGTTGTTGGTGGAACTTACCCTAATTTCACCATTAACTCCTCAGATAATGTGAATGATGCAGATGCTGATCCTAACAACGAGCGAATAAGTACTTTCTCATTAAATGGAACTAGTGATAGTTTAGTTATTGTAGAAGCAGGTGTTAGATATGCTTCTCCTTTATCTAATTTAAATGATGGAGACTGGATAATTAACGGGTCAGATATAACTAACGGAAATTCTGGGAATGTAGGAATTGGAACAGCATCTCCATCTGCTAAGAACCATATTAACATTGTGAGTCCAGCAACAAGAGCTCTATATGTTACCAATGGTAATACTACAGCCAATAATGCTGCTATAGTGCAATTTGATGCTAACTCTTCATTGGCAAACGCCTTTAGATTAGAAAGAGATGGGCAAATAGGAATAGGAATAGGAACTGCAACAGCAGGTCTTCATTTAAACAACACACTCCGTTTAGAAAATATGAGTGGTAATGCCCCAGATACGGGATTTGTATTAACAGCTATGGATGGATTGGGTAATGCCGAATGGCAGCCTTTACCAACGTCTTCACTTGCATGGGTTCCTAATGGAAGTGATATATACAATAACAACTCTGGGAATGTGGGGATTGGAATAACCAGTCCAACTGCTACAATGCACATATTTAGTAACAAGGACGAACCTTATACACTATTACTACAAGCTACCGACACCAATACAGGAGGGTTAAATATTGATATCGCTCAAAATATTTTTAACGGTAAAGCTATAAACGTATACAACTCAACATTCGGAACAGATCGATTTACTGTCTTAAACAATGGAAATGTTGGAATAAATAATCCAACACCTTCAAACCCATTAGATGTAAATGGTAATGGTGTTATTACTGGAACATTTAATGTAGGTAATGCTGCATCTACAACTGCAAAAACACAATTGTGGGGAAGTGGATGGGTAAACGCTTTAAAAGTATTTGGAAATTCTAATGCTGTAGTTATGACTGTTGCAAGTGATGGGAAAGTTGGAATAAATTCTTCTAATCCCGGAGCCCAATTTGAAGTTAGAGAATCTACTAATGGAGATCGGTCTTTAGAAGTTAATGGGCGAAATGTATCTCTTGGAGATATTGATGGAGGAGGAGCCGGAGCTAACTTATTTATTGATGGTGATGGTACTGGAAAATTTCAGTTTATGGGAGGAAATGTAGGTATTGGCGTAATTAATCCTAGCGCAAATTTACATGTAAATGATGCTAGCAATACCCAAGGAACATTTCGACTTTCTGCTGGATCTGCAACAGGAACTACGACTACAGATGGGTTAGTATTTTATATAAGTGGCACCAACGCAGGAATCTTAAACAGAGAAAGTACCCCTTTAAATTTTGGTACGGCTGGTGCAAACAGGATGACCATTTCTCCTACTGGTGACGTGGGTGTTGGGACAACTATACCAACAGCAAAATTCCATTCTAATGGAACATTAAGATTAGCAAACCTAGGAGGAACAGCACCATCTTCAGGTTCAGTATTAACTGCAGTAGACGCTCAAGGAAATGCTGAATGGAGTAACGCTCCACTCTCTCCTTCTAAATTTGGATTTTTAAATTCTGTTTATTCTACAAACAATACAAGCAATTATTCTTATACCCCAGTTATTTTAACCGTTACACCAACTCAGAGTGGTATTTTGAATTTAAATGCTGAGTTTGGATATAATTTTTCTACTAGTTTAACCAGCATGATTAATGTTGGTCTTTATGTAAGTACGTCTGCCACACCTCCTAACTCTTCAACGGGGTTCACTTCAGTTGGTAAAACCATTGGTTATGCTACTGCTATTGGAACTGCTTTTGCTTCAATACCTGTTTCAATTTTATATTCAATGAATGTAACTGCTGGAAATACCTATTATATTTATCTTGGAGCATTGGATGGAGGAAATTCTAATCAAACGAGTGCTAATTTAACATCACCAAGGATTATTGCTACATTAAATTCTTCTAGTGGGTTATAATATAAATAGAATAATGAGCTTATTTTTAGATATAAATTATAGAATAACACAAATGAAAAAACTAACCTACATTCCCACCTTGTTTTTGATACTTATTAGCATAGTGTCTTACGGACAAGAAACAGCTGCTGCTGGAGGAGAAGCAATAGGTGTTGATGGTTTTTCGAGTTACTCTATTGGGCAAATACTTTATTCAACTCATACCGGAAGCAATGAGTTTATAATACAAGGTGTTCAACAACCTTATGAAATATCTGAAATCACTGGAATTCAAGATGAAATTGGTGTTCAATCTGAAATTAATCTGTTCCCTAACCCAACTGAAAATGATTTATCGCTTAGTATTATAGACTCCGATATTTCCTTCTTTCAATATTTTATGTACGACATGAATGGGAAATTATTACATAGCAACTCAGTATCAAAAAACACAGTCCCTATTGTTATGAATAATCTTTCGAAAGGTGGGTACATTATAAGAATAATGAAAAATAGTAAAGAAGTAAAAACATTCAAAGTACTTAAAAAATGAAAAAAATAATTCTATCTATTTTTACAAATTTGCTACTATTAGCATCATTTTTTGCTCAATCTCCTGAAAAAATGAGTTATCAAGCGGTGATAAGAAACAATGCAAATAACCTTGTAATTAATAGCTCTGTCGGAATACAAATTAGCATTCTTCAAAATACAGGGACAGTTGTATATTCAGAAATTCATACCACTACAACAAATGCGAATGGATTAGTAAGTCTAGAAATAGGAACAGGTTCTATTACTAGTGGAAACTTCTCTACCATTGATTGGTCAAATGGACCTTATTTTATTAAAACAGAAACAGACCCAACTGGTGGTATAAATTATACTATTTCAGGTACTACTCAATTGTTAAGTGTACCTTATGCCTTGCATGCTAAAACTGCTGAAAATATAATTAATGATTTAGTAGATGATGCCGATGCAGACCCTACTAATGAAATAGAATTGCCAACAACAGGAAACACGCTTAATGATGTATTATTATGGAATGGAACTAATTGGGTATCAGGGGATGTTTGCTCTTTATTTTCTTACTATTATGCTGATGCTGATGGAGATGGTTTTGGAAACCCTTTTAATGCAATTTTTTCTTGTTCAGCTCCTACAGGTTATGTTTCTGACAATACAGATTGTAATGATTTAGATGTAAATATAAATACTAATGCAACAGAAATATGTGATAGTATTGATAATAACTGTGATGGGCAAATAGATGAATCTTCTTGTTCGTGTTCAAGTGATATAAATTGCCCTATTAATTATGTTTGTTACAATGGTTCATGTGTAAGTGATACTGACGGAGACGGTGTCCCTGACACAATAGATAATTGCCCCACAAACATTAATCCTTCACAGGAGGATGTTGACGCTGATAACATCGGGGATGCTTGTGATAATGATAATGACAATGATGGGATATTAAACGTTAATGATAATTGTCCAACCACATATAATCCTTTACAAGAAGATACTGATAATGATGGTATCGGGGATGTTTGTGATCCTGTTTAATTAACTTATACTCAGATAAAAGTTATAGAAAAAGAATAAATTAATGAAAAAAACAACCAACATAGTCTTCTTTATTTTAATGTTTTCGAGTATCGTTTCTTACGGACAAGTTCAATTAAGCAGACAGGTAATTGGGAGTACGGGCGGATATTCAAAAGGAACGAATTTATCGTTGTCGTCAACAGTAGGAGAAACATCAACACAAACTTTATTTTCTACTGGCATTATTCTTACTCAAGGGTTTCAGCAACCACAATTAACTAGTGATTCTATCCTTAATTATGAAGTAATTAATGAATCTTGTTTAGGAGCAAAAAACGGATCAATATACATTAACAGTGTACTAGGATGTAGAGAACCTTATACGCTTATAATTAAAGCAGCAGGAGACTCTATTAATGAATTGTCTCCAGACACATTAGGGGCAGGAGACTATGATGTCGTAGTAATAGGAGCAAATGGATGCTCGTATAGTACAACGCTAAATGTTGGATTAGATAGTGATGAAGATTGCTTGCTAAAATTTTATTCGGGAATCACTCCTAACGGAGATGGTGTCAACGACAATTGGTGGATAGATAACATCGAATTATTTCCTGAGAATACAGTCCAAATTTTTAATCGTTGGGGACATGAAATTTGGTTTGGAGAAAATTACGACAACAAAAATGTTGTATGGCAAGGAAATAACAACAGCAATAAAGAGATAGCCGATGGAACTTATTTTTATGTTGCAAAAGTTGCCGGAAAAACTTATAAAGGCTGGGTAGAGTTAACCAGATAAAATGAAGAAATGAGAGAATGAAGAAATGTCTGAATGATATGTGCAGTAGCTATTGCATTATATCATTAAAGCATTAAAAAATAATTATGAAACGATTACTACTTTTAATACTATTCTCTGCTGGAACATTGATGAGCTTTTCTCAACAGGACCCTCAGTATAGTTTATATATGTTTAACCCATTAGGCGTTAATCCTGGTTATGCCGGAAGTAGAGAATTATTAAGTGCTGTTTTAATTCACAGAAGTCAGTGGATAGGGTTAGATGGAGCTCCTGAAACTCAAGCTTTAGCAATCAACACCCCACTGAAAAATAAAAAGATGGGAGTTGGACTTCAAATTGTAAATGATAAAATAGGTCCTAAATCTACTCAGTTGCTTAAAGGTACTTACGCCTATCGCTTAAAATTAGCTGGAGGAAAATTGGCTTTCGGGTTAAGTGGTGGGGTTATGAACTATAATTACGATTGGAATAAAATTGAATATAAAGACCAAGGTGATGCTATCCCTACAACAGCTTCAGAAGGCTTTATTATCCCTACTTTTGACTTTGGTGTTTATTATAACACCAATACCTTTTACTTAGGATTCTCTACTGAACACATTAATGAAGCAAAATACAACTTAATTAGTATCGATACAGTAAATAGTAATGCTAAGAAATATGCCACATCAAAATTAACTATTGGAAAAGCTTTTATTCTAACTGATAATTTAATTTTAAAAACATCTTTTTTGTTTAGAGCATCTAACACTACAGGGAATGTAGATTTTAATAGTGGCTTGTTGTTCAAAAACAAGTTCCTGTTTGGTTTTTCATTACGAAGAAACACGTTGATTTTATTAACAGAAATAAACCTATCAAAAAGACTACGAATGGGATTAGCTTATGATCTTGATGCGAGTGATGTTGCCAATTCCTCTTCTGGATCAATAGAATTCTTCTTAGGATATGATGTTGGTTTGTTTAATTCAAAAGTAGTTTCTCCCAGATATTTTTAATAGGAAATGACAAAGGAAAACATACAAAGAATTGGGTTAATAATAGCAACATTGTTAGTTGTTCATGGTCATTTGTTTGCGCAACTAAAAAAAGCCAACTATTATTTTGGTTTAGAACAATATCAAACTGCAATTGTTAATTATGAGAAAGTGCTAAAAAAATCACCTTCTAACAAGGAGGCTACGCAAAATATTGCTTTCTCGTATCGAAAATTAAAAGATTATAACAATGCCGAAAAGTATTATGCAAAAGCAACTGAGCTAAACCCAACAGAAAGTTCAAATTATTTATATTACGGACAAACACTTAAAAACAACAACAAAATCTCTGCTGCTAAAATGCAATTTGAAAAGTTTGTTGCCCAAGAACCTAATAGTTTTATTGGAAAACTAATGGTTCAATCGTGCAATGATATCAAAAATTGGGAAGTGGAAGAAAAAGCTTTTGAAGTCAATAATGTTCAAAACATCAATTCAAAAGACGCTGACTTTTGTCCGCTAGTTTATGAAGATGGTTTAGTATTTGTTTCTGAAAGGGGAATAGATTTAGTTAATGAAAACCAATACGGACTTTCAAGCAAACCTTATTTATCCATCTTTTACGCAAAAAAGGAAAAAAATTTTAAAAAAGCTAAAAAATTTTCAAGCCAATTAAATTCCATTTATCATGATGGCCCCGTTTCTATTTCTTCTGATAAAACTACTCTTTACTTTACACGAGTAGAAAAAAAGGAACTAGGTAAAAATTATATTAATCGGTTAAAAATATTTACCGCTACACTCGACAATAATAAGTGGAAAAATATAACCCCATTTGAGTATAATAGCTCTGATTATTCGGTAGCTCATCCATGGATTTCTGAAGACGGAACTAAATTGTTTTTTGCGTCTGATATGCCTGGAGGGATGGGGGGAATGGACATCTATTTGTGTACTAAGCAAGGAGATAATTGGAGTACGCCTACTAACTTAGGAGAAAATATCAACACTTCTGAAAGCGAAGTTTTTCCTTATTATAGAAAAGGGGTTTTATACTTTGCATCAGAAGGCCATTCAGGTTATGGGGGACTGGATATATACAGTGTAAAGGAAAAAGAAAATTGGGAAACACCTGAAAACCTTAAAGCTCCTTTAAATTCTTCTAAAGATGATTTTGGAATTTTTTACAAAGACGATGAAAACGGATATTTCTCATCAAATAGAGAAGGTGGAAAAGGAAGTGATGACATATACAGCTTTTCATGGCGCGCACTTATACCTCAAACTTCAATCACTGGTATTATTGAATATGATAAATTAGCCGCAGCTGGTATGAGCCTCAGCCTCCTAGACGAAAATGACAATGTCATCCAATCTTCTATTACTGACGAAAAAGGGAGATTCAAATTTGACAAACTAGGATTAGATGAAAACTATCTCATCAGACTGGATGAGAAAGATGAAAGCAAATTAGCGCATTCAAAACTATATATTACCAATTCTAAAGGTGAAAAAGTATTGCTTGCAAATAATATCAGTAATGGAAAATTTAAAATAAAAGCACTTCCCTTTGAATATTATGATGAACTAGAATTACTTGAAGAAAAGGATGAAAGTTTATTTACAGTAAGTGTGTTTGGACAAATATATAACAAACTTCCTGGTGATTATTCTGGAGGAATGGAAGTGTGGGTGGTTGATGATGAAGGAATTATTATAGACAAAGCAAAAGCCGATAAATGGGGTAAATTTTCATTTGACAAGTTGTCACCTGATGAAGAATACCTATTTATGCTTTCAGAAGATGACGAACAGCTTAACCTAATTATTGTTGATGAAAATGGTAATGTATTGGAATCAGCCAAACGATTAATTGATGGTAAATATCGTTACGTGAGGTTAGATGATGAACAGAGTGTGTTAACGCTAATTAATGAGGTGGACGAAGTGATTAAAATAGCTGAAAATGAAAATTTTATTATTTCAAAAGTATTATATGACTATCGATCAGCTGAAATTAATGAGTTGGCAGCTCAAGAATTAAATAAATTGGTTTTAATTTTGAAGAAAAATAAAGATATTGGTGTGGAGTTAAGTTCTCATACCGATTCTAAAGGAAGTGACTCTTACAATATGGAGTTATCGCAAAGAAGAGCAGACAATGCTGTAAAATATGTGATGAGCATGGGTATTGATAAAAATAAAATTATTGCAAAAGGATTTGGTGAAACTCAACCTGTTGCGCCAAACACTTTCCCTAATGGGAAAGATAACCCTGAAGGAAGAGCTAAAAACAGGCGAACAGAATTTAAGGTGATTAAATTAAAGTAGAACGTTGAAAAAATTTCTTTTCTTTCTATTCATTGTATTTATTTCAAATACATCTACTGCTCAGCAAACTAGCATCAAGTTTGGCCATATTGGTATCAAGGAAGGTCTTTCTCAAAGTGATGTCCTTTCCATATTACAAACTAAGAATGGGTTACTATGGTTTGGAACCCAAGATGGACTTAATTCTTATGATGGGTTTAATTTCAATCATTATTCTCATGACCTATTAGATTCTACTTCAATTTCTAATAATTACATCCACGTTATTTTAGAGGATAAGAACAATTATTTGTGGCTAGGAACAGAAAATGGGTTAAATCATTTCAATGTAGCGACACAGTCATTTGTCAATATTTTTGATAAAAAGGCTGGAAAAACTAATGTATGGAGTTTAGCTAGAGATACTACTAATAATTTATGGGTAGGAACAGATAAAGCTCTTTTTAAAGTCAATACGGAAAATTACGAGTTCCAAAAAATTCATTTGCAGGTTAATACATTAACTAAACAACTATCCATTAGAAAATTACTTTTTGTAAATAAAGAGTTACTCCTTATTGCAACAGAAGGAAATGGAATCATTACTTATAATATTAACACCGAACAGTCCGAGCATTATACTGCGGGAAACAGCCTCCTTAAAAGCGATATTGTATGGGATTTACATAAAGATTCAGAAGGAAAAATAAGAATTGCAACCAATAGTGGAATAAATCTTTTTGATGTAGAAAATAGAGAAGTAACCTCTGTTTTAAAGCTAGATAAATTTTTACAAAATAAAATAATTACAACCATTTTTGAAGATAAGTCAAGAATGATATGGGTTGGAACCTCAAACAATGGACTTTATAAAATAAACTTATCAGGAAATGCCGATCACTACGTGTATGATGCAGGGCGAAATACAAGTTTAACCAGTAATAAAATAAATACTATTTATGAAGATGTTTTTGGTATTATTTGGATAGGAACTCAATCGGGTTTAAATAAGTTTGATAAACAAAAACAATATTTCAAACATTATCAACATTGGTCGAATAAATCGAACACTATAAATAGTAATATGGTATGGTCGATTTATGAAACCCATAATAATGAATTGTGGGTTGGGACAGACGAAGGGGTTAATATTTTCAATAAAAATAGAGGGAGAGTGAACACTCTTATCCCAGAGTTTTCTTATACATCTGTAAATAAAAATAGTAGTCTGTATTGTATATATCAGGATCATAATAATGTTGTCTATTTGGGTACTGATGGGGGGCTTTTTTACGTTGGGGAAGCAAAAATGCTCCATATAACTGATGCTGAAAACCATCAAAATGAGGATAGGACCTATATGATCACTGAAGGGAAAAAGAATAGACTTTGGGTTGGGACAAAAGAAGGCTTATTAATTATTGAGAAAGACCGAGAAACAACTAAAACATACACAACAGAAGAAGGGCTCCCTAATGATGTCGTAAAAGTAGTATATCGTGATAATCAAGACAACATATGGGTGGGAACTCATGGTGGTGGTTTATGTAAAGTAATTGATAAAAATAACAGGATAGACTTTGAAGTTTATCAGAGCAATCCAGACAAATTAAATACAATTAGCAATAACAATGTTTCTTCCATCATGCAAGATGTAATGGGTAATTTATGGATAGGGACATTTGGGGGAGGGCTTAATATGTTTAACTCTAAAACAAAACAATTCACTCATTATACTGAAAAAGATGGTTTAGCCAACAATGTGATTTATGGTATTTTAGAAGATAAACAACATAACTTATGGATTAGCACGAACAGGGGGCTTTCCACTTTAAATACTAAAACACTCCAATTTAAAAATTACGAGGAAAGTGATGGTTTACAAAGTAACGAGTTTAATATAGGGGCTTACTATAAATCTAGCTCTGGTCAAATGTTTTTCGGAGGAATTAACGGTTTTAATGTATTTTATCCTGAAGATGTAAATATAAATACAACTAAAGCAAAACCAATCATTACCCAATTTTATCTATTCAATAAACCTGTTACTATTGGCAAAAACTCTATCTTAAAAAAAAGTATTTCAGAAGTTAATGAAATAACATTAAAATATCGGCAAAATGTTATTTCTTTTGAGTTCGCTTCCTTACATTACTCCTACCCATTAAAGAACATGCATGCTTATCAATTGGAAAATTTTGATGAAGATTGGGTTTATATTGGAAATCAGAGAAGAGCAAATTACACTAACCTAGATCCAGGAGAGTATATATTTAAAGTGAAAGTTGCAAATAGTGATGGCATATGGAGTGAAGATATTGCCCAAGTAAAAGTGATAGTAGAGCCTCCTCTTTGGGGAACCTGGTGGTTTAGAATACTATTATTAATAGCTATTTTAACCCTTATTTATGCCTATTATATTTCTAGAATTAATCGTATAAAATCACAAAAACAACTTCTGGAAGCTCAAGTGAGAGAACGAACACACGAAGTAATTAATCAAAAAGAATTACTTCAGATAGAAAAAGATAAAACAGATAAATTATTATTAAATGTTTTGCCCGCAGAAACTGCTGAAGAATTAAAAACTAAAGGAAAGGCTACAGCTAGACAATATAGAATGGCTTCTATTATGTTTACTGACTTTCAAAGTTTCACTCAAATTGCAGAAAAAATAAAACCAGTTGATTTAGTAAGAGAGTTAGATTATTATTTCAAAAACTTTGACGAAATAATACAAAAGTATGATGTAGAAAAAATCAAAACCATTGGGGATGCATACATGTGCGCTGGAGGTATTCCTATAAGAAATAAAAGCAACCCTATCGATATTGTTTTAGCAGGATTAGAAGTACAGCGTTTCATGAAAAAATACAATTTCGAGAAAGAAACCAATGGTGAAAAAGGATGGGGTTTACGTATAGGAATTCATACAGGAGGAGTAATAGCTGGAGTTGTAGGAATTAAACGCTTTGCATATGATATTTGGGGAGACAGTGTAAATATTGCAAGTAGAATTGAAGCTGCAGGAGATGTTGGCAAAGTGAATATCTCTGGTGCTACTTACGAATTGGTAAAAGAGTTTTTTACTTGCGAATATAGAGGAGAAATAAAAGCAAAAAACAAAGGAAAAATTGACATGTACTATGTGCATGCTATTAAACCTGAGCTTTCAATAGACGGAGAAGGAATTATACCTAATGAATTATTTCAAAAATATGTTGATCTACATATTTATAGTGGTATTAACTATCGGAAAGCAGAAAAATATATTGTAAAACGATTAGAAAAAGAGTTACCAGATAATTTATTTTATCATGATTTAAGACATACTACTGATGTTTGTGCTGCAGTTGAAAGATTAGCCCTAATGGAAGGTATTGAAGGAGATGATATCTTTTTGTTAAAAACAGCCGCTCTATATCATGATGCTGGTTTTGTACATCAGTATTCCAATAACGAAGATATTGGTGCAGCATTAGCTCGAGAAGTACTTCCTAGGTTTGGATATACTCCAGAACAGATAGAAACAATAGGAAAATTAATTCAAGCCACCAAAGTTCCTCAAAAACCAACCAATCATCTAGAAGAGATTATTTGCGATGCTGATTTAGACTATTTAGGTGGAGATGAATTTTATGTTATTGCTGAAAAGCTAAAAAAAGAGTTAATGGATAGAAGCATGGTAACTACAGATAAAGAATGGGATGAATTACAAATTAATTTTCTGAGTCAACATACTTATTTTACTAAAACCGCCATAGCTTTAAGAAGAGAAAATAAAAATGCTCGTTTGGCAGAAATTAAAGATCGATATAAATCGTATAAATAAAAAAAAGCGTTCAATTTTTGAACGCTTTTCTAATCTCTCTAAAAAACTAGCTTTACATCGCAGAAACTTTGAATTTAATAATAAACTCGTCATCTATCATTTTATCTCCTAAACCTTCAAAAAATTTCCCCGAACCATACTTGATTTCATACAAGGTTCTATCCACCTTCACTTCAGCATAAGCACCTAATTTACCATCCCTTACTTCTATCGTTGCTGGAAATTCAATCGGTTTTGTGATTCCTTTAATCGTCAAATTACCTTTAACAGTATATTTATTATTCTCAATCTTTTTTGAAGATGTAATTGCTAGTTTAGCAGTTTTATGATTAGCTACATCAAAAAAATCTGGAGAAGACAAGTGCCCTTCTAATTTTTGCTTCCATTCTCCTTCTAAATCAGTACAAAGGATACTAGCCATATCGATAACAACTGTTCCACTTTCAAGAAGGTTATCGTGAAGTTGTAATTTTCCCTCTTTAACTTTTATAGTCCCGTTATGCGCACCAGCAACTTTCTTACCAATCCACTCTACACTACTCTTTTCAGTGTTAATTGTTAACTCACCATGGTTATGCTTTGCATTTTTCTCAGTAGCCACTGCTAATATTGATAAAACAGAAAGGCTTAAGCTTAATATTGTTTTTTTCATAATATCTAATTTTTTTGTTTTAAAACACAAATATATGTATATACATTTAATGTTTATACAGTTTTGATTTTTTTAACAAAAAATTAATCCACCCTTCTTCTCCAGAACTGATATTTGTATATGACTTCCTTGTTATTAATGTAGAAGATATCTTCTACAGAAAATATTTTCTTGGGAGGTCTGTTAGCGTCATCTAACGTATTTTTTTTTCCAAAGTATTCTTCACGCTTTTTATAAATATGCGCTTCGTTATCACCATAAATTCTAATCTCTTGAGCAATCCCTCTTCTAGCAATTAAATCTTGCTTTGTTTTCCCAACAAAAGGATGACTTAAAGTTTGTGGTCCCTTAGGTGAACAAAAAGTAAGTAATGAGAATAATAAAAAGAAAACCGACCATTTCATCAGCATAAATGTAATAATTTATCCCCTAAAACCCAATGGTATTTGAGAATTAGGAAAGTTTTGAAAGGCAATTATCTGAATTTCAATAAGTTTTAAGATTTAATAAACCTACCTCATCAGCTATGCTTTGTTTATAAATCTTTTATTTCTATTCAACTCCGTTAATTATATTTGTAAAATGGTAGAAGAATTAATTATATCTGAAGAACTTTCTAAAGAAGACAAATACAAAGAATTGCTTCCTCAGCTTGAAGCACTGGTTGGATGTGAGAAAGATTTAATTGCGAATATCGCTAACCTTGTTGCAGCTTTAAAATATGCTTTTAATTTTCTTTGGGTAGGAGTCTATTTTGTTAAGGAAAATGAATTGGTTCTTGGACCTTTTCAAGGGCCAATAGCATGTACTCGTATTGCTAAAGGAAAAGGGGTTTGTGGTACTGCTTGGCAAGAACAAAAAGTAATTACCGTTCCTAATGTTGATGATTTCCCAGGGCATATCGCTTGCAGTTCAGCGACAAAATCTGAAATAGTTCTTCCTGTTTTTAATAATAACAGACTAGCTTTAGTGTTGGACATAGATAGTGAAAAACTAAATACATTCGATCAAGTAGATGAAAAGTATTTAGCTAAAGTAGCCAAACTAATTACAACCCTTTTGTGAAAAAAGCAACCCTATACAGCCTATTTGAATTCTCGGCACTAATAGTGTTAGTGATGCTTTTATACTCATGTGCTCAAATAGTTCCTTTAAGTGGTGGAGAGAAAGATGTTACACCTCCTGAAGAACTTGCTAGCTTCCCTGTAAATAAATCTGTAAATTTTAATGCAACAACTATTGCGATTGAATTTAATGAATTTATTCAATTAAAAAACTTAAATACTCAACTCATCATTTCCCCCATAATTAATCCTAAACCAGAAGTACTAGTAAAGGGTAAAAAACTAATCATAAAATTGCCCGACAGCTTACTAGCAAACACAACATACAGTCTCAATTTTGGAAATGCTATCTGTGATATTACAGAGAATAATAGTTCGCCTAATTATAAATATGTGTTTTCAACAGGAAGTTTCATCGACTCTCTTTCTTATTCGGGGCAAGTGGTGGATGCATCAACTCTAAAACCCCAAGAAAAAGTTTATGTGTTATTGTACAATCAACATCACGACTCTGTTCCATTAAAAGAGCTACCTAATTACATCGCTCTTACAGATAAAGAGGGAAAGTATGAAGTAACGAATATTGCTGAAGGCACCTATAAGCTATTTGCATTAAAAGATGTTAATAGTAACTATTTATATGATTTACCCAATGAAAACATAGGGTTTTACGAAGGTCTTATTCAACTAAACACTTCTCAAACCAAAAATCAAATTAATTTATTCGAAGAAACTCACCAAAAACAATACATCAAAAAAATAACAAATAAGCAATATGGAAAAGTTGAGATTGTTTTTAATGTGCCAACCCAAAAACTAGATATCACACCTCTAAACATAGAACAAAAAACTCCGTGGAAGCTAGAAGAAATGAACGAACAAAAAGATAGTTTAACTTTATGGTTAACACTCAAAGAAAAACAAACTTCTTTAAGCCTAGTTTTTAAAGACTGGCTTAATTTTATTGATACCACAGAAGTCAAACTGATGAAAGCATTAAAGGATTCATCACTTATTCTCAACACCAATCTTTCCTCTAATTTTGATCTCAATCAAGCCATTACACTATCAGCTAATCGGCCACTTGTTAAACTAGATACTCAACAAATTCAATTAGTAGAAGATAGCATCTCTGTAAATTTTAAACTCTTCAATACGAGCACGACAACTAAAAATTTTAACCTTTTCTATCCCTTTAAAGAAAAAACCGATTACACCTTACTCATTCCGGCTAATACAATGACCGATATTTATGGACTACATAATGACACTATTATCCATTCATTTAAAACAAAAAGTACTGAAGACTATGGAGTAATTTATTTATCCCTCTCCCCAAATTTTGAAGAAGAATATATTTTACAACTTTATAAAGACAAAAAATTGATTTCTCAAAAAACTAAAGTAGGAGCTCTAAAATTAACCTATGATTACTTACTTCCAGGGGCATATAAATTAAAATTAATTGTTGATGCCAACAAAAATGGAAAATGGGACACTGGAAATTACCTCAACAAAAAACAACCAGAAAGGGTTATTTTATATCAAAAGGAAATTACTATTCGTGCTAATTGGGATAATGAAATTAACTGGAGAGTAAATGAATAGTAAAGTTATAGGTTTAATATCCAGACCTTAACATTGCTCTCTCTTGCATCTGCTATAGCATCTACTGCTTCTTGTCGAGTGGAATAACTATTACAACTAACAGTCCATAGTCCTTTTCTTTTACCTACAATCCAAGCATTAAAGCCTTGGGCTTTCAAATTCTTTACCATTTTCCTAGCATTACTTTTCTTAGAAAAACAACCGCTAACCAAATGGTAATGTAATTCTTGACTTTCAGTAGCCACATAAGTTGAAACAGCTTCAGCAACTGGTTGTTCTTTTAGTTGAACAGTTATAGGCACTCCTCCTTTTGATAGTTCCACTTTAATATGATAATCATCTTCTGTGGCAGCAAGAATTTGAGTTTGAATATCTAAATCATTTACCTCCTCAAAAACGGGAGTACTAGCTCTCTCCGTATAAATGGATGTTGGAGCAGGTTTAAAAGGATTGAGGTGAGCATAATTAATATCTCCAGCTATGTTGTATTTCGAAGGTATCCAAATAGAGAAAAAGATAAAAGGAATAGTAATCGCAGCTGTTAACATCCATTTTTTTCTAGAAGTATTATTCCCCTTAACGACTACTAATGGCGTTGTCCGATCTTTAAACTCTTTGGTAATTTTCTCTTCTAACGTTTTTCGTTGAATTGGAAATTTTTGAAAAGAGGTTAATCCATAAGACGCTAGCAAATAATTAGTAGATAATTGAGGTTCAAACTGTATTCTGTTTCCGGCATCCAAAAAGAGCATTCCTACTTCATCAATCAATACATTATTTTTTGCATTCAGTTGCTGCTGTATATTAGTAACGAAAGCACTAATTGTACTACATGCATCATTATAGCTAATTCCTTTTTGATGAGCAATATGATTAGCTAATAACCCGTCATTACTATTTAAGTTTTTATTAAATGTAATTTGTTTCGAAGGAGGAGTAAATGTATTCTGAATGGGTTGAATAGTTGCAGGCTTATAGTTTCCTATAAAACCACCCAAATCAGGAACAATAACACAATCGTATTGAAGAAGTAATTCAGATATGTATTTGTCAATCTTCATTTTTGGGTCTGCGAATTTATAAAAATAAAGAAAACCAATGCTATTTAAAAGTGATTTTCTCTAAATCTTCAGGGGTATCAATAGAAATCGCCTCATGAGAAGTTATGGCAACTTTAACATTCAACTCATTCTCTAACCATCTTAATTGTTCTAACCCCTCGGCTTTTTCTAAATTAGAAACTGGAAGTTGAGCAATTTTTTTTAATACTGGTGTCCTGTATCCATAAATACCTATATGTTTATAAAAAGTATACTTGCTAAGCCATAAATCTTTATCCCAACCTTTTAAATAAGGGATAGTTGCTCGACTAAACAGTAATGCAAAATTATTGCCATCGATGATCACTTTTGGTTTATTTGGGTTAAATAATTCTTCTTGGTTATCAACCTTTTTAATGAGCGTTGCTATGTCTGTTTTTTCATCATCAAAACACTGGCATAATTGATTGATCTGATTAGGGTCAATAAACGGTTCATCTCCCTGAATATTAATCACCACTTGAAACTCATCATCCAGCTGCCGAACAACTTCAGCACATCTATCAGTACCACTTTCGTGATTAGAAGATGTTAAAATTACTTTCCCATTAAAACTTTTTACGTGTTCAACTATTCGAGTATCATCAGTTGCCACCACAACATCTGTTAAATGACCAGCCTGTTGAGCTTGCTCATAAACACGTTGTATCATCGTTTTCCCATTAATATCAACCAATGGTTTGCCGGGAAAACGAGTTGATCCATAGCGTGAGGGAATGATGCCTAGTATTTTCATTTTTTAATGGAAATTAATTAAATGCTTCAAGGATAAAAATAGCTAATTTTACTGAGCTATGAACGATGACCTCTTATATAATATTGCAATTACTGCTCTTCCTAATATTGGTGACATCACAGCTAAAAAACTAATTGCTTATTGTGGAGATGCCCAACAGGTTTTAAATGAAAAAAAGCAAGTACTTGAAAAAATACCTGGCATCGGAAGTGTATATGCTGAAAGCATTATAAACGGAAGAGATAGTGCCTTATCTATTGCTGAAAAAGAAATTAAATTCATCGAAAGCAACAACATTTTTCCATTATTTTATTTAGATAAAGCCTACCCTAACCGTTTATTCCATTGTGAAGATGCTCCAGTAGTTTTATATGCTAAAGGACAAATTAATTTTAACAATCCTAAAGTGGTTAGTATTGTAGGAACACGAAAACCAACTGATTATGGAAAAGAGTTCTGTGAAAAAATTATTACTCAATTAGTTCCTCATGATCCTTTAATTATAAGTGGTTTAGCGTACGGAATTGATATTTTCTCACACAAATCAGCACTTCAAAATAAACTCTCAACAGTTGCGGTTTTGGCTCATGGGCTAGATCGTATCTATCCTGCTCAACATACTTCTACATCCCAACAAATGTTAGAGAGTGGTGGATTAATTTCAGATTACAAAAGTGGTACGAATCCTGATAGAGAAAATTTTCCTAAACGAAATAGAATAGTTGCTGGATTATCTGATTTAACCATTGTAATTGAATCAAGTAAAAAAGGCGGCTCTCTAATCACAGCTCACATTGCAAACGATTATAATAGGGATGTTTTTGCATTGCCTGGTCGATTATCTGACAGTCAATCTGAAGGATGTAATAATTTAATAAAAAGCCATAAGGCTGCCCTCATCCAATCTGTTAAAGATATAGAATACATAATGGGGTGGGAAGTTGATAAAAAAAGAACACCTTCTCAAACACAGTTATTTGTTGACTTGAATGAAGACGAAAAAATGATTACCCACATTCTTGCTCAACAAGGAAAAGAAAGTATAGATAACTTAGCATTGCAAGCAAAATTACCCATGAGTAAAACTGCATCATTACTCCTCGCTTTAGAATTTAATGGAGTAGTAAAGTCCCTCCCAGGAAAGCTTTATAAATTGATTTAATTAAGGTTTTTTATTTCTTTAAAAAACTGCTCTGCAGCCAACTGTTCTGCTTTCTTTTTAGAATAAGCTGTTCCTTTTCCTTTTGAAACATGATCAATAAACAATTCTGCTGTAAATAATTTACTGTCTTTTTCTTCTTGCTCAGTTATCTTAAATTCCAATTGCTTTTTTTCTCTTTGAGCCCACTCTAACACCCTACTTTTAAAGTCTGTTTCTGTTTGAATAATTTCATCAATATTGAGGTGCGTTTGAATTAATTGCTGTACAACAAACTGTTCCGCATAGGTATACCCTTTGTCCAAATAAATAGCCCCTATGAGTGCCTCTAGAGCATCTCCATAAATAGTTTTGCTTTCTTTATCTAGCTTAGCCTCCACAAACTCGTTGAGTCCAATTTTAACTCCTAAATTATTTAATGTTTTACGGCTTACTAACCGTGAGCGTAACTGAGTCAAAAACCCTTCATCCTCAAAGGGGAATTTATTAAAAAGATAATGAGATACGACACTATCCAAAATAGCATCACCTAAAAATTCCAGTCTTTCGTTACTTTCAAAAAATTGTTTACCTGTGTCTTTAATTACAGATTTATGAGTAAAAGCTTGTTTGTAGAGCTGAGTACGTTGAGGGTAGAAACCAAGAATTCGCTCTAATATTAGAGCGAATTCTGATCTTTTTCTAAAGACTTTTAAGAAAGTCAACTATCCGTTGTATTTTTTAAAGATAACAGAGGCATTATGACCTCCAAATCCAAAAGTATTACTCAAAGCAGCTCTTACTTCTCGTTCTTGAGCTTTATTAAATGTAAAATTTAATTTAGGATCAAAAGCTTCATCATCAGTAAAATGATTAATGGTTGGAGGAACAATATTTTCCTTCACAGCCATTACAGCAGCAATAGATTCTAATGCTCCAGCAGCACCTAGTAGATGTCCTGTCATTGACTTTGTAGAACTTATGTTTAAGTTATAAGCGTGCTCTCCAAAAACAGCTAATATCGCTTGAGATTCCGCGATATCACCTAAAGGTGTTGATGTTCCATGAACGTTAATATAGTCAATTTCCTCAGGTTGCATACCTGCATCTGATAATGCATTTTTCATCACATTATTTGCTCCTAATCCTTCAGGGTGTGGTGCTGTCATATGGTGCGCATCAGCAGATAAACCTCCCCCTCCAACTTCAGCATATATTGTAGCACCTCGTGCAATTGCGTGTTCATATTCTTCTAAAATTAAGGCAGCTCCACCTTCTCCCATTACAAAGCCGTCTCTCTCTTTATCAAAAGGACGAGAAGCCGTTTCTGGAGAATCATTTCTTGTTGATAAGGCATGCATTGCGTTAAATCCACCCATACCCGCTTCATAAATTGATGCCTCAGAACCTCCTGAAACAACCACATCAACTTTTCCTAAGCGGATGTAATTGAATGCATCTATTAAAGCATTAGTTGAAGATGCACATGCTGCAACGGTTGTGAAATTAGGCCCTCTAAAACCAAACTCCATAGAAATTAATCCTGAAGCAATATCTGCTATCATTTTAGGAATAAAGAAAGGGTTAAAACGTGGTGTTCCATCTCCAGCAACAAAATTAGTTACTTCATCTTGAAAAGTTTTAATTCCTCCGATTCCTGATCCCCAAATCACACCCACTCTATCCTTATCAACCGTTTCAATATTTAATTTTGAATCAGCTACAGCTTCTTTTGAAGCTATTAATGCAAATTGAGTATAGGGATCAATTTTTCTTGCTTCTTTTCTATCAAAATAATCTGCTACGTTGTAATCTTTTACTTCACAAGCAAATTGTGTTTTAAATTTTGATGCGTCATATCGAGTAATAGGAGCACATCCACTTACTCCTTTCTTAAGGTTTTCCCACGTTTCAGGGAAAGTTTTCCCTAAAGGTGTAATCGCACCAATCCCTGTAACTACAACTCTCTTTAATTCCATTTATGCTAATTAACTTTAGTTCATATAAACCGAAAAAGCTTTGAATTTCTATTCAAAGCAATTTCGGATTAAACTATAAAAAGTTTGTTATTTTGCGTTATCTTCGATGTATTTTACAGCATCTCCTACTGTAGCAATTTTTTCTGCTTGATCATCTGGGATAGCAATATTGAATTCTTTTTCGAATTCCATAATTAATTCCACAGTATCTAATGAATCAGCTCCTAAATCGTTAGTAAAGCTTGCTTCCATTGTTACTTCATTTTCATCAACACCTAATTTGTCAACAATAATTGATTTTACACTTCCTGCGATATCTGCCATGTTATTTTGTTTTAATTAGTTTTAAGCTGCAAAGAAAATTATTTATCTCTATATAATCAAAATTATTTACGATTATTTATAAGAAACCATCACATCTTTTAAGTTTTTCCGTTGAATATCAGGCACTAGAGTGTCTTTTTGAGGACGACCAACGGGCAATAACAAAAAAGCACGTTCATTATCTGGCCGTTTTAACAATTGAGCTAAAAAGTTCATAGGGCTTGGTGTATGTGTTAATGTAACCAACCCCGCATTATGAATAGCTGCTATTAACATTCCTGCAGCTATACCTACCGATTCGTTAACATAATAATTGTTTCTCTTTTCTCCATCAACTTTCTCATAGGCTCTCTTAAACAACACAATAATATATGGTGCTTTCTCTATAAATGGTTTCTCCCAATTTGTAGCAAAAGGCTCCAAGTCTTCTTTCCAGCGATTACTCATTCTACTCGAATAATTTTCTTTTTCCTCTTTCTCTGCGGCCTCTCTAATTTGTTTTTTCAATTCAATATTAGTTACCACACAAAAGGTCCAGGGTTGTTTATGTGCTCCTGATGGAGCTGTTGATGCTGTTTTAATAATGTTCTCAATTACCTCAACAGCTATAGGCTCGTCTGAAAACTCACGAATGGATCGTCTTTGGTCCATTAATTCAAAATATGCTTTACTATTCGACAATTGTTCTTCTTTTGTTAACTCTTTTTGAGGATAAGGTATAAATTTATGTTCCATCTTTTCTAATTTTGAGAATTGAAGATATAAAACTATGGAAAGGATTGCAATTTTTGCTTCAGGGAATGGTTCAAATGCCGAAAATATTGCTCAATATTTTAACAGCCATAACACTATTGAAATAGCCCTTATTGTAACTAACAACCCAAAAGCACATGTTATTGATCGAGCTAAAAAATTAGGGGTAAAATCATTAATTCTAGACAATTCTGCATTTTCAAAAAACGGAGAAATTTTACAAAAAATGCAAGAAAATAGCATAAATTGGATCGTTTTAGCTGGTTTTTTGCTAAAAATACCCGAAAACTTAACAAAAACGTTTTCCAATAAAATCATTAATATCCACCCTTCATTATTGCCAAAATATGGGGGTAAAGGAATGTATGGAGATCATGTTCATCGAGCAGTAATTGAAGCAAAAGAACAAGAATCAGGAATTACCATTCATTATGTTAACGAGCATTATGATGAGGGAGAAATTATATTTCAAGCAAAATGTTCAGTGAGTCCGAATGACTCCGCTGATGATTTAGCAAACAAAATTCACCAGTTAGAATATGAGCATTTTCCTAAAGTGATAGAACAATCAATCTGCTGATATTGCTTTAAAATTAAAACCTTTTTCTAGCAAGGCTTCTATAGCTCTTGGAAGTGTATATTCTAAATTTTGAAATGCTTTTTCACTATCGTGAAACACAATAATAGAACCAGACTTCGTATACTTCGTTACATTTTTTAAGCATTTCTCAGGAGATGTTTTCACATCAAAATCTCCACTTAAAACATCCCACATTACTACTTGATACGATTTAATTAATTCTTCTGCTTGGCTTTTCTTTACTCTGCCATATGGTGGCCGAAACAATGATGATTGAACTATTTGGCTACACATTGCTATATCATTTAAATACTCTTCATCATCAGTTTTCCATCCATTCAAATGATGAAATGAATGATTCCCTACAGAGTGACCTCGATTCTTAATTGTTTCATAAATATCAGGGTGTTGTTTAACATTGCACCCCAAACAAAAAAACGTAGCCTTTATTTGATATTGATCTAAAATACCTAACACCCAACTGGTTATTTCAGGTATAGGTCCATCATCAAACGTTAAGTATATATTATTCTCTTCGTTAGGTATATCCCAAAGTAATTTTTGGTAGTAACGCTTTACCAGTTGAGGAGATTTTTTTAAATACATTATTTCGCTTCTGCAACATTAATTCCTACAATTTTCCCAATTATAGTTTGTGCAATTAATGGAAAGTGTGTTTTTATAATAGTATTAATATCATTCTGCCCAGAAGGAAAACGAGCCTTAATTGCTCCGGAATTAACTTCTTTACCCTCTTCATCAAAGATAGTATAGTGCACCTTTATTTCTCGCTGATATTGTTCTGAAGAAGCGACATATCTTTTATCAGCACTTCGCTTAATATCTAATTCGTTGATAAAAATATAATAACTAGGCTGATATTTTTTGTTAAGCGTAGGCAGCAAATTGTTATTAGATAATTTCGTATTCATGTACTTTTCTCTGTTATCCACCTGAGAAACAATTTCTCCATTTTGAACTCCTGCCTTAATGTAACCATCATTAGTTCCCGCACCTGATGCGGGATCTTCGCTTCGCTTTGACTTCTTAAACTTTCTTGCCAATTTAGTTCCAATGTTTTCTTTTTTCACTACCTCTTCCTCTGGCATTACCTCGTATTTATACCCAATAGAATTATAGATATACATCAATTCTTTCTGAGCCTCTTGTGGTTCAACAGTATAAAATGAAAAAGGGTTAAAGTAGGCCTTAGAAGCAATAAAAATATTTTGATCCAATGCAGCTCTAAATTTTGTTTTAATCTCTTGAAAACTCATTGCATTTTTAGCAGCTATATCCTTATCAATATCTGACAGATACATTTTAGATTCAAAAGGAACAATTAAAATATTATGCTTCCCTTTATTATTAGAAGTTGCTGCATCACCTGTTGTAGTATTCTGAGAAAAGACAGTTGCGAATGCTACAAAAAAAGTAATTAGTAAGAATATTTTTTTCATGATTTCAATTTTAGAATTACCACACCTATCGGTATTAGTAAAGCTAATTGAAATCAATGTGCTAGTAATGCTAAGCACAATTGTTTTTGAACAGTAACAAGTTAATTACTGGAAGCAATTTGTATTAATTAAAACCTCAACCAATCTGTATTGGCATACAACATAAATGCCAATAAAAGAATCATTCCAGCCATTTGAGCATACTCCATGGCTTTTTCATTTGGTTTTCTCCCTGTAACCATTTCGTACATTAAAAACATTACATGTCCCCCATCTAATGCCGGAATAGGTAGTAAATTCATAAAAGCCAAGACTAATGAAATCCATGCTGTTTTTCTCCAAAAATTTTCCCAAACCCATTCTGAACCAAACAACTTACTAATAGAAGCAAACCCTCCCATCCCTTTGTATGCGCCAGTACTAGGGTTTAACATCATCTTAAATTGTTTATAATAATTCACCAACTTTTCTTGAGCTTTGTTGTACCCTGCAGGGAAAGATGCGAAGAAAGAATAGTGCTTTCTTTCTAATTTGTAGATCCCCGTTTTTCCTAAATCAGCAATCGGATAAATAGCAGCTTCAACTCCCATAACATTAGAATCAGGAATATGTATAGGTAATGTTATTAATTTCCCATCTCTCTTAATTTGTAATTCTACATCTTGATTAGAAAATTGAGGTAATATCGACTTAAACTCATCATAATATTTAAATGAATGTTCATTAACGCCTACAATTTGATCTTTCACTTGTATCCCTGCGTTTTCTGCAGCATATCCTTTTTGTACACCTGCAATTATAAAAGGCATTCGAGGCATGAACATTGGGCCAGTTCTATTATCTATTAATGTTTCAATTAAGTTTTCAGGAATCTCTAAATCAATTATCTCTCCATCTCTCTCAACTTGCAATGTTTGTGAGTAAAAAATTTCTTCTTGCATTTGAGAGAAGGTAGCTGGAGCTACATCGTTAATAGAGATAATTTTATCTCCTGTTTTTAAGCCAAACTCATCAGTAACAGCTTCGTTAGTACACCAAACTCCATCTTTCAACTCACTTGCTGGCAAATACTTATCTCCATAAGCCATCAACACAAAACTGTAAATTAAAAATCCTACAATAACGTTTACAATAATACCTCCCAACATTATAATTAAACGCTGCCAGGTAGGTTTTGAACGAAACTCCCATGGTTGTGGTTCTTTAGCCATTTGCTCCTTATCCATGCTTTCATCTATCATCCCTGCTATTTTTACATAACCTCCCAACGGCAACCACCCAATACCGTACTCCGTTTCTCCTATTTTTTTCTTGTAAACGGAAAACCAAGGGTTAAAAAATAAATAGAAACTTTCTACTCTTGTTTTAAAGAGTTTTGCAGCAAAAAAATGTCCTCCTTCGTGTAATATTACGAGTATAGAAATACTCAGTAATAATTGTCCTCCTTGTATAATGTATTCCATGTGGTTTTAAAATTTTGAGCGAAGTTACTCAAATTATTGAGATATAATTTGCAGCTCAACTCTTCTGTCAATTTGTTTATTGGCTTCAGAGTTATTTTCCAATAGTGGGCGAGATTCGCCAAAGCCTTCATAAAAGACCCTTTCTTTATCTATTCCTTTCTTTACAAGAAAATCTGCCACACTTTTAGCTCTTTTCTGAGAAAGAATAAAGTTGTTCTCATCATCTCCATCATTATCAGTGTGCCCTTTTAAATGAATTTTAATGCTCTTGTATTCATTTAACAATTGAACTATTTGATTAAGGTAGGAAAATGAGCTAGAAGTTATACCAATTTAATTTCAAAAAACGTTATAAAAGGTATTTAAAAAAAAGTTATTATGGGTAATACTTTTAACCCTTTCTTCAATGATTTTTTCTTTGACGAAATTATGTAGCCAACTTTTA